>Ga0187851_10001983_pt1 | contig 18741 bp, 13 predicted proteins | sample June2016WEW_6_10_FD_132997 | JGI IMG/M metagenome (GOLD analysis project Ga0187851, IMG submission 132997) | Peatland microbial communities from SPRUCE experiment site at the Marcell Experimental Forest, Minnesota, USA - June2016WEW_6_10 | ecosystem: Environmental > Terrestrial > Soil >...
CGCGTCCTGTTCGTGCAAAGACCAGAGAGCTTCACGGCCACCGTGCCGGGTGCCGCGAAAATACTCACTGCCTTGCGCCGTCGCGGGATCGCCCCTTAAGGAGCCGGTGCGGACCCGTTTGAGATACACGTGACGGCTATCGGCGGCTCTCAGGTAATACATGAGCAGCGTGTCGGGCGCCGCACCCACGGGTTCCTTCCCCGCGTCCAAGAACGAGCCGAGCGGAGCGGCGCTCGACCAGGCCGCCACGTGCCAGTTCTTCGCGCCGTCCGCCGACCACGCAATGGTGTTGAGCGGCCCGCGACCGCTCGTATGGGCGGGATCGCGCGCGTTGTCCGGCGTCCAGAAGCCGCCGAGCGCATAGAGCACCCCATCGAGGGCGATCATGCTGCCGACTTTGCCGCCGAAAGTGGCGCTTGCTTCGGCATAGGGCGGCTCGCCCCAGATGTTCTTTCCGCTGAACGAATCCGGATCCGCCTCGCGCGGCGTGCCTGAGAGGCGCGCAAAGCCGAGGCTGACGCGGCCAATACGATCATCGTCACCGTCAAAACCGCCGCCGTCGCCCCAGGCGCAATACAAGTCGTCGTCGGCCGCCCATGCGCACGGCCACAAGTCGCTGCCATGCGCTTTGCGGTGACTCCAGACGGTGGCGAAATTCCAGGTCACGCTCCAGACCAGCTTGCTGTGCGGATAGGGAGCGGGCGGCTCGGCGCGCTGCGCCGGCGGTCTGGCCTGGTTGACGGTGCATGCCGAGACGGCCAGCACCGCCGCAAGAACCGAAGCATGTGCCATCAGGTTGCCGCTCACCGCGACGAGATTAGCCACGTACGAGCGGCGGAGCAAGCGAGCGCGGGCTGTTAACATGCGCTCTGACCATGGATTCCAAGCTCACCGCTATCCTAGCCGGCGGCCAACACGCCCCGGCAACCCCTTGGGCCAAGGCCGGGTGGACGCTCGCTGCGCTGGTCGCGGCCGCGTATGTGGCCGTGTTCGTGCGATTCGCGCCGGCCCTGCTGCAGGACTATCCCGATCACCTGGCGCGCGCCCTCGTCATCAACGATCTGTGGCTGCATCGGGGTGCCGAGTTCGGAGCGGTATTTCAGTTCACGTTCATGGCCGTCCCTTACGTGCTGAACGACGTGCTGCTGGCCGGTGCGATCGAGGTGGTCGGCGTGAAAAGCGCGGCGATTCTCTGGCAGGTGCTCATGATCGTGTCGCTGCCCGCTGCGCTTGCGCTCTATGCACGAGCGGCCGACATCCGCCGGGAGGGTCAGGCTGTCGCGTTCCTGCTCGGCCTTTATCTGGCGACCAGCGCATTCTTCCTCAAGGGATTTTTCGCCTTCGAACTCGCCTTGTCCGCGATTCTCGTGGTATTGGCGCTCGCCCGCACGCTCTGCGCAAGCTGGTCGTACGCGCTCTACGGTGGTTATGTCGCCGCGTTCACGTTGAGCTACCTCGTGCATCTGTCCGCCATCGTGCTGCTGGCGCCCGCGCTCGCGCTATCGACCCTGCTGATGATCCGGCGGCGCCGCATCGGCCCGGTCGAGGGAGCGCTGCTGATGCTGCCGCTGGGCCTGCTGTTCGCCTGGCATTTCGGCGTGGCCAGCGGCCAGCGCCTCGCGGGAGACGGGGTGTCGAGCACCTACTACTGGGGTTCGCTCCTCGGCAAGGCTCGAGGCATCTTGTGGCCGTTCCAGCGATTCAGTCTGCGCACCGATCGGTGGTTGCTGATCATGTTCATCGTTTGCCTGGTCTGGCCCTACCGCACCCGGCATGCCCGGCAAGGGTTCACCGATCCGCTCGTCGGGGAAATGGGCGTTCTCGCGATCGCCTATCTCGGCGTTTACATCGTGCTGCCCCTCTCGCTATCCGATGCAAGCTGGATAGACGTGCGTGCAATCCCGCTGGCCGCGATGTTTCTGCTCATGGCATCGCTGGCGGCCGCCGGCCGGGGGCCCTCGTCGAATCGAACAGTCGCGGATGCCGTGCCGCTGTTGCTCGCGGCGACGCTCGCGGTCGCGAACCTCGTGTATCTGGACCGGCATCTGGGCGCGCTCGACGCATGGCTCGCTCGATACCGAACCGTCGTCTCCGCCGTTCCCACCGGGGCGTACGTCCTGCCCGTCTACACCAATACGCGCGATCGGCCGATCAAGTCGACGTTGCATGCGGCATCTCTGCTGGCGATCGATCGCGCCGCCATCATTCCGTATTTCTTCAGTGGCGATCAGGGCGAGCCGATGACGTATTTTCGTTATAAACACCGACCTTACGCGCCGCAGGAGACCTGGTACGTCGAACCGGGCGCGGGGGAGGTCGATTGGCATCGAGTGGCCTGCGAGTACGGCTTCCTGCTGGTCATGAAACCCTACGAACCTGCGCGCTTCGCCATCGAGACCCGGCCGATCGCGGAAAACGATGCCGCGGCACTGCTCGCGATCGCGCCAGGTGGCTGCGCGGCCCCCGAGCATTGACATAAGTGGTTCGAAGGTGAGGAGTGCATCGCCTCTTGAACAAGGCGGCTCGGGCGTAGGATCGAATACGTTCATCTACCGGTGAATTCGCACGGTATACTCTGGCGAATCCGCTGCACGTACGGCACCGCGGCCGGTGGTCTGCGAGCCGGGCACACATTATAAGGGGATGCTTCGATGGGTCAGAGAACGAAGGGGATACTGGCTTCGGGGTTGCTGGGGGCACTCCCCCTGCTGAGCGCATCGATCCAGGCGCAGACGCTTCCTGACTACCACCTGCATCCCGGCGATAAAGTCATCGTCGGCGTATACGACGACCCCAAACTTCTGCCGCAAGAGATCACCGTGACTCCCGACGGCAAGATCTCCTACCCGTTGGCGGGGGAAATCGTGGCCGGGGGGAAGACCGTGGAACAGGTCCGCCTCGAGCTCCAGACCAAGCTCAAGAAATATATCTCCGACCCCATCGCCACCGTGATCGTGACGGACACGAAGGGCAATGTCGTCTACGTCATCGGCCAGGTGAACAAGCCGGGCTCCGTCATCATGAACCCGACCATCAATGTCCTACAGGCATTGAGCGTGGCCGGGGGAGGCAACCCCTACGCCAAGCTCGACAGCATCATCGTGATCAGAAGCTCGGCGGGCGGCCAGCGCGTTCTACCCTTCAAATACGGTGCGGTGAGCTCGGGTAAAGACCTATCCCAGAACGTCGAGCTAGAGAGCGGCGATGTCGTGGTTGTCCCGTAAGCGCCTGCCGCCCATGGGTCATGAAAAAATCCTGGTGTGTGCAGCCGCCCTGCTGGCGGCGGCGCCCGTGTTGGCCGCGGAGTACTACGTGCAGCCTACCGCGTCGATCGCCGCTGAAAACGACTCAAATCTCGATTTGAACCCGGGCGGAATGCACGCGGTTCAGGGTTACATGGGCGACGCGGCTGCGCTCTTCAGTATCTCGACCCCGGAGTCGGACACCAGCATCCGGCCGCACATTGATTACCGCAACTACCCCACCGACTCCGCCGACAACCGGCTGGAGGAGTATCTGGACCTCAATTCCTACTACAAATCCCAGCGCAGCAAGGCGAGTGTGTATTTTGGTTTCGAGCGGCGCGACGAGATCAATGCCGAACTGAACGCGGCGTTTTATAACCCCTACGGGCCGGTCCTGCCCACCAACCCGGAAACGGGAAGAACCATCAATGGTGCGACCCGGACGAGCTACATCCTGATGCCCGACTACAGCTACGGCCTCACGCCGCTCACCGCCGTGGGCGTTTCAGCCATCGTGCAGCAGTTTCAGTATTCCCCGACCAACACGTATGACGCCATCGATTTCCGCTACTTCCAAGCGAAGGCGTATCTGCGCTTTGCGCTCGACCAGAAGGACGACATGACCGTGGGCGCCTATGGCTCGAAGTACCAGGCAACGGAGTTCGATTCCACCGCTACCGCGGGCGGGGTGTCGCTGCAGCTCGATACGAACTGGAGCCCGTTGCTCACCACCACGGCGTCGGTTCAGTATCAGCACACGACGGTCGAGGACAGCTTACCCACTCTTTTTAAGACGACGGTCAGTCCCTGGGGCGCCAATGTCGCGGTGACCTACAAGGTCGCGGCCAGCCAATTCCGGTTGAACGGCGGCCGCGTGATCACGCCGTCCGGGGGCGGCGGCATTTACGTGAACGACCAGGTGCAGCTGCAATACGAGCGCGATTTTACGCAGCGGCTCTCGCTCACGGCGGCAGCGGTCGCGCTGCGCAACCATGGAGTGACGAGCAATGTAAGCGGCGATGACCGAACTTATGTGAGACCCGTCGTGCAAGTAAAATACCTGTTGACGCAGACATTCTCCGTTCAAGGAGGCTACCAGTACATGTGGGAGAAATATCAGATCAACCCCGATGGGGCGTTGAATAATCGCGTGTACATCCAGTTCACCTACCAGGGGCTGGGCCGGCAATGGTGAGCGGCGAGGAGTACCCGTCGGCGCAAACACCGGCACTCGGCAATTATCTTGCGATCCTGCGGCGGCGATTCATCTATGTGGCGACCATTCTGCCCGCCGCGGTGTTTCTGTGTGTGGTGGCGGCCTTTGGCATCCGCCCGGAATATCAGTCCTCAGCCGTGATCATGCTGGAACCCTCCTCGGTGCCGAAAGACATCATCGAGTCGACCGTGCTCAGCTACTCCGACCAGCAGATCGAAATCGTGCAGGGAAGAGTCATGATGATCGAGGGACTGCAGCGCATCGTGCAGGAGATCGATCCGTATCCGGACCAGGTGACGTGGACTGCAGCCCAAAAGGCCCAGCGCCTGCTCGAGGATACCTCGCTCGAGAAGGTCGATCCCGTGTCGATGAAGCCGCAGGCCGAATCGAATGCCTTCTCATTGCATTACGACAACCCGAATCCGGCGATCGCCGTGGCGATCGATCAGCGATTGGCGCAACTCTTCCTGACCTACAACCAGATTCGCCGCACCGAGGCGGCGGGCGAGGCGGCGGGGTTTTTGAAGAAGCAGTCGGACCAGGTGGCCCAGCAGATGCGCCAGGTCGACACCGAACTCGCCGTGCTGAAGAACAAGTACGGCGAGGCACTGCCGGAATTTCTGCAGCGCAATCAAGCGACCGTGGAGGACCTGCAGCGCCAGCTCGACAACGTGCAGCAGCAGGTGCTGCTCGCCCAGGAGAAGGAGTCGGTACTCAGCGTACAGTTGAGTCAGATGAGCCCGAATTTGATCACCCAGTCCGGGGACCTCACCGACATCGCCACGGTACGCGCCAAACTGACCGAGGCGGAACAACGCTACACGCCGGATCATCCTGAGGTGAAGCGGCTGCGCCGTGCATTGGAAACGCTGATGGCGCAGCAGTCGGGCAGCATTTCGCCGGGCGGAGTCGTGCAGCAATCGAACAACCCCCAGTACCAGGTGACCGCAGCGCAGCTGCAAGCCGCGCGCAACGAACTGTCGAACCTGCAGGCGCAGGCGAACGCCATGCGCGCCAAGCTCGAGCAGTTCCGCGGTTTGGTACAGCGTACCCCGGGCGCCGAACGCGAGATCTCCGAGGTTATGCGCCGCCGAGAGGTGATGCAAAACGAGTACCAGCACGCGCAGGATCGGCTGCAGAGCGCCAATCTGGCGGAGACCTTCGAGAGCCATCAAGGCGGTGAACGGTTCACCATGCTGCGCGCCCCCGCGATGGCACGATCGCCGGTGTTTCCGAACCGTGTGGGCTGGATCCTTCTCGGGCTCGTCCTTGGTGCCGCGCTCACGGGAATCGCCGTGGCGCTTGCCGAGAGCAACGACAAGAATGTTAGAATTACGCGAATGGCGCCGATTTTGAATGGGTTGCCGGTACTCGCCAACATCCCGTATATCCGCAACACGCGGGACAAACGCAGCCGTGCGCTTATGTTAACTTCGTTCGGAGCAGCCTATTCGGTCGCGGCGGTCATTGCGATCGCTGTGATAGTATCCCGGCTGCACCGATAACGCCTCAGTTATCCGCGCTGCAATCAATCCCAAGGGGTAGTTAGAACAAGATGTCCATCGTCGAAAATGCCATCGAAAAGTCCCGGGGCAATCAGCGAAACGGACAACCGTCGCGCCGCGTGACCGACGCCGCCGCGGAACGCAACGCCGGACGTACCAAGATTGCGGCGGCAATCGACCCGAACTTGCGCATTCGCGCAGTGCCCGCGTCATTGGATCTGGACCTATGCCGTGAACGGCGGGTGCTCCTGCAACGCACCGACGATAACGACGGCGCGGCCATTGCCGCCTACCGCATGCTGCGGACGCGGTTATTGCATCGCGCCCACATTTCCAAATGGACCACGATCGCGGTCACGAGCGCCGGTCCGAACGACGGCAAGACCTTGACCGCGATCAATCTCGCGCTTTCCATGGCGCGGGAGAAGAGCCGCGAGATCGTGCTCCTCGACCTGGACATGCGCAATCCCAGCATATTCCGCACGCTCGGCGTCAATCCGCCCCGCGAGCTGCGTCAGTATTTGGAACAAGGCACCCACGGGAACGAGTTGTTCGTCTCCGTGTACAGCGATAACTTGATGGTGGCCGGCAGCGTCGTGGCGACGGAGCATGCCTCGGAGCTGCTCGCCTCCCCGAGGTTCGACGAACTGATCGCGCTGGTCAGGCAGGGTGCGGCCGAACCCATCATTCTCATCGACCTGCCGCCGGTGTTGCTCACCGACGATGCATTGCTGGTCGCGCCCAAAGTGGACGCTGTTCTCGTCGTTGCCTCGGATGGATTGACGAGTCAAGCGGATCTCGGCAAGGCGCTCGACATGCTGAAGGAATTTCCGATTGCGGGAGTGGTGCTCAATCGGGTCAGCGAGACGATGCCCGCGTACGATTACGGCTACGACTATCACGACGGGAAGCGCGGGAACGGCAGGGGAGACTGATCCGACGGCGGTTGGGGCAGGTTCGGTTGACTAATTCCTTATACGATCGCGGCAAGGCACGCCGCTCGCTGTTCGACACAGTCGCGTATCGCCTCATTTCCCAAGTCACGACCGTCCTTGGGTACATCGTGCTGGTTCGCGCGATGAGAAAGCAGGATTTCGGCGTCTTCAACCTGCTCTACTCGTTCATTCCGCTGGTCGGTACGGTGGCCTCGCTCGGCCTCGAGCAGACTTTGCGGCGCTTCCAGCCCGAATACCTGCGTGAGGGGAATCGCAGTGCCGCGGCGTGGCTGGTGTCTCGCGTCGCGCGGGCGCGGCTGCTGACCAATGTCACGATCTTGGTTGGCTTGCTGGCCGCGTGGAACTCGATCGCGCCACATTTTGGGCTCGGACCGTATCGGGTCGAATTCGAAGTATTCGCTGTCGTCGCGCTGCTGCATTTTCAGACTCAGATCCTGCAGCTCTCGGTCGCTTCGTACATGCTGCATCGATACAGCGTGGGATCTATCGCCATGCTGTCATTCAGCAAATTGGTGTTGTACTTCGGGTTGGTGGCGGCGGGAATGCTCACGCTGCGCACGGCAATCTGCGCCGATGCGGTCGGCTATGCGGTGATTTACGTGTTTTTGCGCATCGTCTACCACAGGCAATGCGTTGCCGGTCAGCCGCCGGAACGGTACGAGCTGGCGCCCGAGGAGCGCAAGAGGCTGTTCAGGTACGGGTTGTTCAACAACTTCAACGACGCCGGCACCTTGTTCCTGGACTCGCGCATGGATAATTTCTTCATCGTCGGCTTCATGAATGCGATATCGGTGGGCATCTATTCGTTCTATACACGATTGAACGAGATGGCCACCAACGTGCTGCCGGTGCGGCTGTTCGACAACATCATCCAGCCGATGTTCTTCGCGGTCAAACCTGCTGAAGCGGATACGCGGCTGCCCCAATACTTCACCTTCTTGCTGAACATCAATCTGCTCGTGCAATGGCCGATCCTGGCTTATTCGGTGGTCTATCACGCGGAGATCGTGCGCGTCGCGTTCGCCGGCAAGTTCATCGAGTACTCCTGGCTGCTGCCCGTCATCTTGGGGTTCTCGACGCTCAACAGCTTCGCGACCCCGGTGGCGCTGGTGGCGCAATACGAAGAAAAGACCGCGATCCAGCTCTTGAGCAAGATCTTTGCCGGCTACAATATCGTCGCCATGCTGGTGTTGATCCCGCACTTGGGGCTCTATGGTGCGGCGCTCGCGAGCGGTTCCGCTCAGGCCTTCAAGAATGCCTTCGTGTGGTGGCACGTGCGGCGGCGGGCGGTGTGGATCAACGCGGGATCATCCCTCTTCACGAGCGTGGCGACTTGGGGCGCCGCGGTGGCCGTATGCTTCACGCTCAAGAATCTGCAGACCGGCACGGCTGGGATGCAGTTATTCCTGGGGACGCTGATCTTCGCATGCTTTGCGCTGCTTTACGTCCGCAGCCGGGCTCTATGCGACTCGGATCGCGACCTGCTGATGCGACTCTTCCCGGGCAGGGAGATGCGCTGGTTGCGCTTCCTGGGCCTGTTCAATCCGACCGGCGGCGTATCCGGCGCCCATTGATCGAGCGTAGCTCACCAAGGCAAATGCACATCTTGGTCGTCTCCTCGGATACGTTTCCGCCGACGCGCGTGGACGTCGCGGTGCTCTTCGGCCAAGAGATGGCCGCGCGCGGCCACGACATCGACTGGATCCTGCAAAGCGAGGCCGCTTGCTCGAAGCCCTACGTCACCTCCTGGGGCGGCGGCCGCGCCTGGGTGGGAGCGACGGACCTCGGCCATTCGCTGTTCCACCGCATACGAAAGCACGTCCGCGGCATCGTCAACGATCTCGGCCTGATGGCTCGCATGCGCGCCAAGCGCTACGATGCGGTGGAGGTCAAGGACAAATTTCTCGCGGGTGCGGTAGCGGTCATTGCGTGCCGCCTGTTCAAGATTCGATTCATCTACTGGTTGTCGTATCCGTTTCCGGAGTATTACCTGCTTTGCGCCAGGGACGGGAGCGCGCGCTACCCTTTCCTGTATTTGCTGCGCGGCCTGACGTTCAAGTGGCTCCTGTACCGCTGGCTGCTGCCCGCCGCGGATCACGTGTTCGTGCAAAGTGAACAGATGCGCGAGGATATTGCCGCTGAAGGCATTCCCCTAGGCAAGATGACCGCCGTACCCATGGGTATCAGCGATGAACTATGCGCGGCGCTCGAATCGGCGGATCGGCGCCTGCTTCCGGCGGGGGTGCCTTGCGTCCTCTATCTTGGAACCTTGATCAAGGTGCGGCGATTGGATTTTCTGATCCGCGCCTTTGCGCTGGTCGCCCTCGACATGCCGGCCGCGAAACTGTATCTCGTCGGCGGCGCTGAAGCGGCCGACGAGGAGGAGTTGAAGGCCGAAGTCGCGCGGCTCGGCCTTCAGGATGCGGTGGTCTTCGTGGGTCAGTTGCCGCAGGCGCAGGCCCTGCAATACGTCAGAGAGGCGGATGTATGCGTGTCGCCGTTCCATCCGACGCCCATCCTGCGTTCGACATCGCCCACCAAGTTGATCGAATACATGGCCTTGGGCAAGGCGGTGGTGGCGAACGATCATCCTGAACAACGGCGGGTGATCGAGGAAAGCGGCGCGGGTCTGTGCGTTGCCTATGACGAGCGAGCCTTCGCGGACGCCATCCTCACCTTGCTGAGGCACCCCCAAACCGCGCGCCAGATGGGAGAGCGCGGGCGCCGCTACGCGATCGAGCACCGCTCCTACGGAATCATCGCGGGGGCGGTCGAGAAGCGCATGCTCGAGATCATCGAGGAACGATGCTGAGCGGCGCGAAGCGGAAAATCTGCATCGTCAACCCGTTCGAGCACGGCGGCGGAGCCGAATATCAGATCAGTCTGCTGATCGAGGCGCTCGCGAGTTCCAACGAATACGAGATCCACTATCTCACTCATTTCGTCGACAAACGCGAACGAGTCAGGAAATACCAGGTGTCGAGGATCGGAGCAGGCGGACCGATTCCGCGATTGGGCTATGTCGCCGAGGGGCGATCGCTGTACCGCACCTTGCGCGAACTCGGCCCCGACGTGATCTACCAGCGCGTCGCCTGCGCCTATACGGCGGTCTGCGCGTTGTATTCGCGCCGTAGCGGGGTACCTCTCGTATGGCACGTGTCTCACGATACGGAGCTCACGCCGGGACATCTCGACCGGGCCCGCAACTTCTTGAGGCTTCGTTTGGAAAAATGGACCGCGGAGTGGGGCGCGCGCCGCGCCACGCGCATCGTGGTGCAGACCGAATTCCAGGCCGAGCTCTTGAAGAGGAACTATGCGCGCACGGCGGATGCCGTCATCCGCAACTTTCATCCGCCGGCCGCGGAGCCGATCGACAAGTCAGGTCCTCTCACCGTGGTGTGGATCGCGAACTTAAAACCCTGGAAGCAGCCGGAAATCTTCGTGCGCCTGGCGGCGAGTCTGAGGGATCGCGACGACATCCGCTTCGTCATGGTGGGTGCCGCTGCGGCCCCGGGAAAGCGCTGGGCGTGGGAACTTGCCTTGATGAGCGACATCCAGTCGACCGCCAACCTGCAGTACCTCGGGGAGATGAGCCATGCGGAGGTAAACTCGCTCCTGGCGCGTGCGCATATCTTCGTCAACACGAGCCTCCACGAGGGGTTTCCCAACACGTTCATCCAGGCCTGGCTGCGTGATGTGGTGGTGGTCAGTTTGCAGGTGGATCCGGATCAGGTCCTCGCGCGCGGCGCAGGAATCGTGGCGCACTCGGAAGCCGCCTTGGTCGCCGCCGTGCGTACCCTCATCGACGCCCCCGAGGTACGCGCCGGTTTCGCCGCTCGGGGCCGCGAGCATGCGCAGGCGCATCATTCGCTGCGCAACGCCGAGGTCCTCAAGAACCTGCTCGGCACGAGCTGCAGCCAGCCTCGGCGCGCAGCTAAGAGCTCTTCTTGAGCGATCGTGCCGGCACCCCGCCGACCACCGCGCGATCCGCAACGTCATGAACCACCACCGCATTGGCACCGATCACGACATCGTCGCCGATGTCGATCCGTCCGAGAATTTTCGCCCCGGCGCCTACCTGCACGCGATTGCCGAGCTTGGGTGCACCAAGGGGGTCGTCATAGCCCGAGTTGCCGAGGGTGACGCCGTGACGAATCAGGCAATCGTCACCGATGACGGTGGCGCCGTGGATGACGATGCAGCCGTGATGCTCGATGCTGAATCGGCGGCCGATCGTGGCCTTGGAATGAATGGTGATGCCGAACATCAGTTCCGTGAGCTTTTCCAGGATCTTGTAGACGATCGTCCAGGGCGCCCGAAGGAGCCTGTTTTTCACCCGGTATCGCGCGTGCCCGAAGCGGTATACGAGAAGCGCCCAGAAGCCGAATCCGAGCAACCCTTCACGCTGTGCCTTGAGATCCTCCAGCAGGATATTCATACGGGATATTGTCGTGTTCTTATGGACGGTCGGCTCGCCGGCATGCGACATTAACAGAATTCGAGCGTCGACTAACTTGGCACAAGACTCTATCATTTTTCGCGAGCAATCGATTTGGATTCGTGCGCCGCTCATCTCGGTTGCGGCGGCCGCTGTGCTCGCCGGACTGTACGGGCGCTTCAAGGGCCTCGGAACCTGGCCGTTCGGAGTCGATGAGTTTTACATCTCCCGGTCCATCGACTACGTGCTGCGCGGCGGATTGCCGCAGTTCCCGTGCGGCGGCTATTACACGCGGGGACTCCTGTATCAGTACCTGGTTGCCGGCACGCGCATGGCGGGGCTGTCGCCGGAGCTGGCCGCGCGCATGATTTCGGCGCTGTCGAGCTTGGCGGTATTGCCCGCCGCATTCCTGATCGCGCGGCGCATCGAAGGCTCGCTCGCCGGATGGTTGACGGTCATCATGCTGTGTGTGTCGGTTTGGGAAATCGAGATGGCGCGTTTCGCCCGAATGTATGCGCCGTTCCAAGCCGTCTTTGCTTGGTACCTCGTGTATTACCTGCGCTTCACGGTCGATAAGGAGGCCGCGGCATTGGGCTACATGGCCGCACTCTCGGTGCTTGGGGTGCTGTTCTGGGAGGGCGGAGTGCTGCTCGGGCTGGCGAGCGTCCTCGCGGTTCTGCTCGCGCACGAGCACGGCTGTCTGAAGCCGATTGAGTGGCGGCGCTTGGCTTTGCTCCTGGCACTGACGGCGCTGCTCTTCCTGGCGACGCGCGACTTGCGCGGCTACGCGGAGGCGTCCGATTCGGGCCCGGGTGGCACCTCATCCGCGGGCCATCTGCAGCACCTCATGCAGTGGCTGGCACCGCTCCGTGCGCATCCGCTTGCCGCTTGCGCATGGCTCCTCCCCGCCGGCTTTGCGATGGCATCGTGGGGATTTATCGCGTCCTTCCGGCATCGATGGATGGCCGCATTCGGCTTGGGTGTAGCGCTTGTGGCGGCGGCGGTGCATATGTTCACGCTCGCGAGCGGCGCCCTCGTCCTGTTGTTGCTCACGGGGGTGATGAATCGTCGCGATTGGGGCGCGGGCCGGGGGCGGTATTTCCAGCTGAGTCTCGTCGGATTCTTGGCGTTCTGGATGATGTTTGAGCACTCGATCGTCTCGCCGAACGAGATTGCCGCATCGCTCGATCGAGGCGCCGGCGCGGCGCCCATCGCGGTGCAATACCTGTTCGGAATTCCCGACGTTTATGACGAAGTCATGCGCCCCTGGGGACGCACGATGCCCATCCTGTCCCTTGCGATCGGGCTCGCCATCGCCTTCTGGTCCTATCGGGTGATTTTTGCGCCTTCGCCGCAGCTCGGGCCGATCGCAGTGCTGCTCTCTCTCGTGCTGGTCATGACGCTAGCCGTTGGAATGACCGCCACCGATCGGATCGAGACGCGTTACACGTTCTTCCTCTATCCCCTGCTCATCGTGTTGTCGGTTGCGGCGATTTTGTCGATGCTCCGCAGGCTCAATGCCGCGCGGCCGATACCGCTTCTCGTTGCCGCGGCACTGCCGCTGGCGTGCTTCGGCGCCACCGAGGACTTTCAACCCCGGCATGTCGCGCAGATCGACTCGGCGAAGATTAATTTTCGCCTCGATGTGTCTCCGGCGGTCGCGGCACATTACTATCCCCGCAGCGACATGCGCAGCGTCGGTGAATGGCTCGCGGCAAACACCCGTCCCGGCGATGTGGTGATCACGGGCATTCCGAATCTCGATCAATACTACAGTCGTTTCGACTATTTCTATCTGGATCGGGACGACGCACGCTACGATACCTATGTTTGTCGGGATGGACACACCGATCGTTGGACCAACCACCCGCTCCTGTATACGGACGATGCGTTGGCGCCCATCGTTGCCTCGGGTCGCCGGGTGTATGCGAGCCTGTACCCGTATGCGGAGAAAAGCCTGCAAGCCGATGCTCGGGCGCGGGGATGGTCGGTGACGCGCGTCTGGACGTCGGACCGTGACGGGTCCGATGTGCTGTTGATCGCGGCGAACGGGCGCTGAAGCAGGAAACATCATGCAATACTTTGTCCTGCTGATCATCTCTACCGTCATGTTGAATGATTTCCTGGTCAAGTTGTTGAACCTGCCGACCATGCTGCATTTCCTCCCCGAGGTGCTGTCGCTCCTGATCATCGTCTATGTCGCGGCGACGGGCACGCATGATCGCTTTCGCCTGGTGCAGCCGAAGTACTGGATCCTGTTCGGCGCATTCAGCGTGATCATCTTGTTCGGCATCCTCAACAATCCGCCGGGTTCGGGGCCGGTGCTGAGCGGCATGAGATTTTATCTGCGGGCCATTCCACTATTTTTCCTTCCCGCGGTGCTCCCGATCAGCGACACGCAGCTGCGCCGGCAGTTGAGGTGGCTGCTCGGCCTCGCGCTATTGCAGCTGCCGGTCGCAGCCTATCAACGCTGGATCGTCCTGGACGAAGGCCGCTACACCGGCGACAACGTCCAGGGCACCATGATGGACTCGGGGGTTCTGTCGCTGTTCCTGATTTCGGGGGTGTGCATCTTGACGGGACTGCTGATGCGAAATCGCATCGGCAAGCTCACCTATGCTGTGCTGTTCCTGCTGCTGCTCTTGCCGACGACGATCAACGAGACTAAAGCAACCGTCGTGTTCCTGCCGATGGCGATGGCGGTGACGGTGCTGTTCGCCGCCAAGCGCGGCAAACGCCTGCGTTATGCCGGCGTCGGCGTCCTTGCGCTGGCGGCCTTCGGCGCGCTGTTCGTCCCGATCTACAACATGATGGAAGTGCACAATCCCTTCAAAGAGGAACGGGATGTCTTGAACTTCTTCACCAGCGAGAAGCAGCTCAGCAGCTATTTGAGCTCGAATGTGACGGGTGTCGGAACCGCCAAAGACGTGCGCCGTGGCGATGCCGTGGTGGTGCCGCTGCAGTTCCTGTCGACCGATCCGGCTCGCCTGGCGTTCGGGCTGGGGCTCGGCAGCGTTTCGCCGTCGAATTTTGGCAAGAATTTCGAAGGCCCCTATTTCCAGCTGTTCAAGCAGTTCCTGATCATGTCGTTCGTTTTCTTTGTGCTGGAATTCGGCGTGCTGGGAGTGCTGATGATCGGCGCGCTTTTTTGGATGGTGTTCGCGGACACGCTGGTGGTGGCCCGTGAGGACGATTCGCTCGTCGGTGCGCTGGCCGCCGGCTGGACGGGGGTGGTTTCGGTTTTCGGCCTGGGGATTGGCTACACCCTGCTGCATCAGTTCACCTCGATGACCTATCTCTACTGGTATTTCGCGGGCATCATCTGCGCGCGGCGCGCCTGGCTGGCGCGCGGGGGTGCGGTCGCAACCGGGCGGCGCAGCCCATGAGAATCGGAATCATGCTGCGTCACTACGAACAGCAGGAAGGCGGCGTCAAGGTATACACGAAGAGGCTGCTGCCGCTCTTGTTCTCGTACGGAACGCAGCATCACTACGTGCTCATCTACCAGAACTCGAAACTGCTCGGAACGTACGCGAACTATCCGAATGTGGAGGAAGTGGCGGTCGGCATTCCGGGAACCGTGCCGTGGGATCAGATCGCGGTCCCGTGGATCGCGAGGAAGAAGCGGCTGGATTTGATCTTCAACCCGAAGTTCACCGTTCCTTTCTTCACCAGGGCAAAGACGATGTTCGTGCTGCACGGATCCGAGTGGTTCGTGATTCCCGAGCATTTCCTGAGGCACGACCGATGGTATTTCAATGCCTTCGTGCCGCTCTACTGCCGCCATGCCGATGCGTTCATTGCCGTTTCCCACGCGGTCAAAGCCGACGTGGTCGAGCACACCGGAGTCGATCCCCGCAAGGTGTTTCCCATCCATAATGGGTTCGATCCGGGTCTGTTCCAGCCGGTACGCGATCCCGAGAGGCTGCGTGCCGTGCGGGAAAAATACAAGCTGCCGGAACGATTCATTCTCTGGTGTGGACAAATCGAGTCACGTAAGAATGTCGCGAGGCTGCTGCGCGCCTTCGCGCAAATCAAAGACGCCGTGCCGCATACGCTGGTGCTGGCGGGCGAGCAGCGCTGGAGCACGCAGGCGGAGCTGCAAGTGATGCAGGAGCTCAACCTCGGGGATCGGGTCTACTTTCCGGGTTGGATCGATCACGGCGATCTGCCCGCCGTTTACAGCCTTGCGGCGCTCTTTGCGTTCCCCTCGCTGTACGAGGGATTCGGTATCCCGCTGATCGAGGCGATGGCCTGCGGCTGTCCCATCGTGACGGCCAACACGTGCGCGCCACCCGAAGTGCTCGACGGCTCGGGCTGCCTCGTCGATCCGCTCAAGGTCGAGGAGATTGCCGCCGGCATGAAGAAGGTACTGCTCGACCCGGAGCTGCGCGCCGGGATGATCGAGCGCGGGATCGAGCGGGCCAAGGCGTTCGGCTGGGAGCAATGCGCCCGGCAGGTCCTCGCCGTGTTCGATGCGCTCGCGCCATCCGCTACCCCGGCGACTTCCCTCGCCACCGCGGAGCGCTCGCAGCGATGATCGCGGCCCCATCCCGTTCGGCGCCGAGCTTGACCGCGTCCCGCGCCGATTGGGCCTTCTTGCTCGCCTGGCACGCGCTGGCGTTCGCCCTCCTGCTGTTTTTGCCGGGAATCAAGTCGCACTTGCCGTTCTGGGCGGACGACAATCCGGAAGCTGCGGCGAGCAGGCTGGCGGTTGCCTACCTCGTGGGTGTTGCCGTGCTCATGCTGATCCGTGCGCGCGGCAGACGGGTCGGCCTGCTGCGGGCGGCGAACGTCACGCTGGCGGTGTTTGGCCTGGCATTTCTGTATTTGCTGCTGGCGAAACCTGCGCCCGCGATATCGCGGTCGGTCATCGTGGCGATGTTCGCGGGCTCGGTCGTGCTCGCGGCGCTCGGCTTCGCGCTGCGGCGCTTGAGAGTGGCGCTGCTGATTTTGCTCACCGTCGCCGTCGCAGGGGTTTTGGGAATCGAAATACATCGTGCCTACGGGACCGCCGCGACGAACATGGTCAGAGAGGAGACCACGATACCGACCGCGTTCTACACGCTGCGCAGCGTCATCTACCGGAATGCGATCCCCTCCACCGTGGTGCGTGGCGGCGGCATCAGCTTGATCGGCGATCAATACCTGCTCGCGACCGGCGACGGCCGCCTGTATGTCTTCGACTGGCAGTCGGAAAAGAACGGATTCTCGATCAAACGGCTGCCCTATACCGTGCCTGCCAATATTCAAGAGTTCACGGCGGATGCCAATCCGCAGGGTTATGCCGGCAAACCGAATGGCGGAGATGCCGCGGATCGGCTGCCCGGGGTACAGACCTGGCAATTTAGAGTCGCGGACGTACGAGTTCAGGAACAAGGCGATCGGGTGCGCGTGTTCGCATCCCATCACTATTGGAAGCGCGCGCAGCAGTGCTTCGTCGTGCGGGTGTCGAGCCTGTCCGGCTCCCGCGCCGCCTTCCTCAGCGGCGATCCGAGCCTGCACTGGGAGACCGTGTTCGAGACCACGCCTTGCGTGCCGCTGCGGGGCGAGAACGCCGTCCACGAGAACAATCCGTTCGCCGGCATGGAAATCGGCGGGCGGTTGGGGTTTCTCAGCGACCAGCGGCTGATGTTGACGCTCGGCGACCATGACTTCACCGGGATCGAGACCAAGCAGATGTTTGCCCAGGATCCTCAGGTGTCCTACGGCAAGACCATCTTGATTCACCTGGATGATGGCACGAGCGAAATCTACAGCATGGGCCATCGCAATCCCCAGGGTCTGTACATCACCCCGGAAGGCGCCATTTGGAGCACCGAGCACGGACCGCAGGGGGGCGATGAGCTGAACCTCATCGTTCGCGGCGCCAACTACGGATGGCCGCTCGTGACCTACGGCACCGACTATGGCTCCAGCGCCTGGCCATTGAGCAAGGTGCAGGGGCGGCACGACGGCTATCAACAGCCCACCTTCGTGTGGGTGCCATCCATTGGTGTGTCGAACTTGGTGCGCATCGAGCACGACCGCTACCCGGTCTGGAAGGGCGACCTGCTGGTCGGGTCGCTGCACGGGCATGCGTTGTTTCGCCTGCGGCTGCTCGATCAGCACGTCATCTATTCCGAGCCTATCGAAATCGGCGAGCGAATCCGCGACATCATCGAGGGGCCGGACGGCAGAGTGGTGCTCTGGACCGATACGTCCAGCATCATCTCGCTCACTCCCGCCGAGGGTACCGACGGTGCCGTCCTTTTTGCGACGAGCTGCGGCGGCTGTCATAAGGCGATCGACGGCGCCACGCACACCTATGGACCCGATCTCGCCGGCGTCATCGGGCGCCCGATCGCCTCCGCCAGCGGATTTAAGGGTTATTCGCCGGCGTTGCAAGCGCTGCGCGGGAAGTGGACCAAGGAGCGGCTCGATGCCTTCCTGGCTGCGCCGCAAAGCGTCGCTCCGGGCACCGCGATGACGTACCGGGGAGTGAGCGACCCCGCGCAGCGTGCAGCCATCATCGAGTACCTGTCGAGCACTGCGCACTACTAGGGCCGAGTCTGTCGATGTGACAAGTTCTGGAACTATCCGTGAGCCGATTCACAATTTAGGAATCACGCAGCGGCGATAGCTCCTAATGCGTCACAATTTTGCTTAGCATCCAGGTCCGGCAGGCAAAAACTAGAAGTCGCACCTTATGTCAACGAGTACTTCGGTCAGTCGTATCAGAACGGACGCGCGCGCGCTGCTAGCGATCTTGTTGGTCGCCACACTCGTCGCCGCTTGCGGCGGTGGGGGCGGTGGCGGCGGCGGCAGTCTGGCCCCTTCGAGCTATACGATCGGTGGCTCGGTGAGCGGCCTCACCGGCACGAGCGGCTTGGTCCTGCAGAACAACGGGGGTGACAACCTGACCGTCCCGGCGAACGCCACGTCCTTCACGTTCACGACGGCGCTTGCCGCCGGGGCGGCCTATTCGGTGAAAGTGCTGACGCCACCGACCTCGCCCTCGCAGACCTGCACGGTATCCGCCGGCTCGGGCGCTGTCGCTGCCGCCAATGTCACGAGCGTCTCGATTGCCTGCACGACCGCGACCTTCTCCGTGGGTGGCAGCATCAGCGGCCTCACCAGCGGCGGCTTGGTGCTGCAGGATAACGGCGGCGCCAACTTGAGCGTGCCCGCCAACGCCTCCAGCTTCACCTTCGCGGCGGCGGTCGCAAGCGGTGCGCCGTATTCCGTGAAGGTATTCACGCAGCCTCCCAATCCTTCTCAAACCTGCACGGTTTCCGGCGGCTCGGGTACCGTCGGGGCGGCCAATGTCACCAGCGTCAGCATCGCGTGCGTCAAGAACACCTTCTCGGTGGGCGGCAGCATCAGCGGCCTCACCAGCGGC
>Ga0187851_10001986_pt1 | contig 18689 bp, 11 predicted proteins | sample June2016WEW_6_10_FD_132997 | JGI IMG/M metagenome (GOLD analysis project Ga0187851, IMG submission 132997) | Peatland microbial communities from SPRUCE experiment site at the Marcell Experimental Forest, Minnesota, USA - June2016WEW_6_10 | ecosystem: Environmental > Terrestrial > Soil >...
CGGCGCGCTTGACCATTTCTCCTTTTTGGGCGAATGGCATCGGACTGATCCGGTTCCTAATTACCGCGCATTGCGGATTGCTTCTGTCGATTACCAGCGCGTAATTCCAGTCGCTTTTGGGTGTTATTTGCCAATCAACGCATCCAGGCGGTGCAGGGGTATCCTTGGAGTCCGGCGTTAGTCCACTCGCCGGGATCATCTCGAAGGATTCGCCAATCCGCAGAACGAAATACAACGGTCCCCACGCAATTGCTACTGCATTGTTCCTTCGAGTCTCGGCTCGAACTTTGAAATGAAAAGCCAACGTTACGGTATCTCCCGATCTCCACAGGCGATCAACTTTGAAGAACGTCCCTCCCTTCGCGCGGATTCGGTCTGACTTTCCTGGTAATTCCACCTCCGCTTCTCCAGTCCAGCTTGGGATTCTGAAGTAAATGGGAAATGAAACAGCTTCTTGGGTTTGAACTGTAACGCGCACACGGTCGGAAAATGGATACTCGGTTTCTTCGGTCAATTCAACGGTTGCTCCGTGCCCCACCACTGCACTGACCCGGCAGGGAGAGTAAGTAGCCGCTACCAGGCCATGATCCTCTGTCGCCATCCACATCGATTGCGCAAAACGGGGCCACGGCGAGTGCATATTGGCAAGACAGCAGGGAAGATTGGGCGCGAATCCATACACATTGGCGGAGTTATTGTTCCCGTGCCAGTGGCGCTCCGCGACTGAAACCAGCACCTGATTGGACTGCTGATCGTATTGATGCGCCCACATATCGGGTGTACAGGTCCCCGGGAATGAATTGAAGATAAGCTGCTCGATTCGATCTGCAAAAGTCACTTCGCCCAGAATCTCAAAGCCCTTTTCCAACGAAAAGAGTAATTCTTCCACGTCGCACAATTCAGTTCCCTGTGTCGGATCTGTGTTTGCCAGCCACTCGTCGGCACTCCAGCGCCCGCCCACTTGGCCGTAGCCCAGATCCAAATTAGCAATGCCTTTAAGTACGCTCTCCTTGTCGGCCACATTTCCTGACATAAGATAGTGCTGCATGGGATATTGAATCGCCTGCGTTGTGTCGACTCCCTGACGTGTCCAGTCGGGCGGCGGCTCATTCGGCTTCTCCGATGTTTGCTCTGGGAAATGCACGAAGTACTTGGGATCCGTCGGAAAACTCACGAAGTAGTTTTTCCAATTGTCTACGCAGCGCTTTGTACATCGTTCCAGGAGGGCCAAGACGTCAGCATCGCCGGTCCTGTCGTAATACCAGTAACCGAAACTTAGCAGCATCCCGAGCCGGTTGGGCTCTTCCACGACCAATTTGTCTTGCGAGTCGCGCACGGAGTCTGTGTAGTCGAGAATCTTGCGAACCAGAGTGATTGCCCGGTGATCGCCTGTGAGTTCGCAATAGTCAGGTAAGAATCGGCCGAGGTGCGACCAGGCGATGACGCTCGGCGTGATGGCAGCCGGTTCTTGCACGTCGAGGATGAACTGCATGTAGGGGTCAGTCATTCTCTTCAGCCGGCCATCGTCGAGGACACCGGCGAGAACGGTCAGCCCTTCCAACCATCGGGGAACAAATCGCGGAACACAGCATTCAGGCGTAACGTTTTTTCCTAAGTCGCCTTCCCACGCCGACACTCTGGCAACCTCCCAAATCTCGCCCAGATGACTGGTCAGTCCGTTCTTCTGAACGACTAATTGATCGAGAAGCCAGCCTCGGGCACGAATCGCTCCCAGCGGCAGCCGGACGAATTTCGTCTTCAGCAACGGACCGCGGTGATTGGGATAGTTGCCGCCGACGGCGCTCGATTTGCCAAGTGCCTCCTCCGGAAGCCCGACGTCTCTCCTGATTCGCTGCTCCGCACTTAAGCGCAAGAATGCAGAACAGGCTCCGGAGGCTTTAGCGATTAACTTGCAGAAATCACGCCGATCCATGTTGGGCTCCCCTCTTTATTTCCCGGCTGTCACGGTCTTCATTGCAGCCGCGGCGTCACCGGGCGCCAGCATGCCAACGGAAGCGATCGAAGCAGTCTTGAGGACCTCTCTACGGTCAAACATCGCAGTCCTTTCGGCGCCGGCTCGCCAGACCAGCACTGTCTTCGACGGATTGCTGAAGTTTGTGAGGCGATTTGTAGCATCCCATGGGCATCGGAAGATCCGGTGTGTTCAAGAACTCCGGCCTCCATGTGAGGTGGGCGGAAAGCTTTGGGAACTGACAATCCCAGACCCTTCCCGAATAACCACGAGCTGATTGGCCGCAACATTGGAGACGGTCTCTTCGTTTCCATTGGGCCAGCGGATCTCGATGCTGGCAGACGCAGCGGCACCCAAGCCGAAATGCAGCCGCCGGTCACACACCGAAAGATAACTCGACTGAGCTAAAACCTCCTGCGCCTGCTGCTTCTCGCCATATCTTACTGTTACACGCGCTCCAATCGCGCTGCGATTGGACTTGACTCCCGCCAGCAGCACTTTCAGCCAATGATTTGTCCCGGTGAGATCGTTGCGCAGCAGCGATGGCGGCGCATTGCGATTCATGATGAGAATGTCGATGTCTCCATCGTTGTCGAAATCTCCGAATGCGCATCCGCGGCTGCATGCGCGGGCCGTCATTCCCGGGCCGACTCTTTCCGAAAGCTGTTCAAACAGGCCCTCTCCAAGATTTCGGAACAGCATGCGTGGCATGTTCATCGGAATCTCTGGAAAGATTTTTTCTACTTCGGGATAGACCCCGCCTGCCACCATGAAAATGTCGGGCAATCCGTCATTATCGAAGTCGGCGAAGCCAGTTCCCCAGCAGATGTAGCGTGTCTCAACCCCGAGCCCGGCGCGAATCGTGACATCTTCGAAGTTGCCTTTGCCTTGGTAGCGATAGAGGCCCGGCATATCTCCCTGAAAATGTGTCTTGAGAATGTCCAACTCGCCATTCAAGAGATAGTCGCCTACGCCCACTCCCATGCCTGCCTGTTCCTGGCCGTCGTTACTAAGCGCGACTCCGCTCTCCATCCCGTCCTCGCTGAATGTGCCGTTCCGTTTGTTGCGAAATAAGAGGCTCGGGGTTGAGTCGCAGGCTACATAGATATCCGGCCAACCGTCGTTGTCGAGGTCCGCTGCAACAGCAGTAAGACCGTAGCTCCTGGTTGCGGCCCCCACTCCGGACTGCTCTGTAACATCGGTGAAAGTGCCATCTCCATTGTTATGGAAGAGAAGATGCGACTCCGGCTCAAGGCCCCTTGGACCGCAATTGACCTCGACACCCTTCCAATTGCAGTGCACTGGTACGGTCTTTGGGTCGAACACGACGTAATTCGCAACAAAAAGATCGAGGCGGCCATCGCGATCGTAATCGACCCAGGTGCAGCCGGTGCCCCACCTGACCGGCCTGAGCAGACCTGCTTCCTTTGTCACGTCGGTGAAAGTACCATCGCCGTTATTCCGATAGAGGACATTCTGTCCCCAGTTAGTGACAAAAATATCCTCGAAACCGTCGTTGTTATAGTCGCCCACGGTCACGCCCATTGCCCATCCGGCGTGCGCCAACCCCGCCTTTTCGGTCACGTCAGAGAAAGTTCCGTCCCGATTGTTCTTATAGAGGCGGTTTGTAGCATGCGGTGCAGGGCCGTTCATTAATGTGCCCGACAGAACAAAGATGTCGAGCCACCCGTCATTGTCATAGTCGAGAAACGCAATGCCCGCTCCAGTCGTCTCAATAAGGAATTTGGTGTGATCCACTGCACCGCAAACGGATGGCATGCGAAGCCCAGCCGGCTCGGCTACATCCACAAATCGTGCGCCGAACGGCTTTCCCGATGGCTTTGGGCGCGGGGCGGGCGCTAGTCCACGGGACGCCATGCCGCTCTCCTGCCCGCTTAACACAGTCCGCGAGAGCAGGACTGAAGACATAAGAGAGATCAACTGCCGGCGAGTCATCATTGTCCGCTAAGTTGGCGAGCAAGCTGAAATTGCCGATTCGCCTCCTGGGCCGCCCCATCTTCCTGAAGCGCCAGGCCGAGATTGTAATGTGCCTCAGCGTAGTCCGGCTTCAGCTGAATAGAAAGTCTCAGTTCTCGAATCGCCTGTTTCACTTCCTTGTCGTTCAGGAACGCCAAGCCCAGGTTATTGTGAGCCTGAGGCGATTGTGGTTCCACGGCAATAGCTCTCCGAAATTGAGTGATCGCGAGACTGTATTGCTTTTCTGTCTGATACATGAGCCCGAGGCTTAGAAGGGCGTCAACGTAGCCGGGCTTGATTTTGAGCGCGGCTTCAAATTCATCAATCGCGCGCTGATCGTCGCCTTTCTGAGCCGCAACCAGCCCACGATTGTAGTGGTTCTCAGCTATCTGGGGCGAGATTTTGACTGCATGATCCAATGCATCGATCGACCCGCTTTCGTCGCCCTGCCGCCACAGAACCTGCCCGAGACTCTCGTATGCCTCAGCATAATCCGGTTTCAATTGAATAGCGTGCTGAAGATTTTCGACCGCTGACTGCGCATTTCCCTCCTGCGCCCATGCTCGACCCGCCACGTAATATGCCACCGGATTGTCTTTCCATAGCTTCAGAGCTTCGCCGGTCTCTTGGAGCGCGAGGTCCGGCTTTCCTTCCTTCAGATGTTCTGCAGCCGAGTCCAGGATTTTGGGTACTCGCGAGAGACCTACGCGAAACTGATGCAGGTCTTGCAACTGGTGCATTTCAGTCGCTGCGTCTTCATCTCGCCCCATCTCCTTAAGCAATCTTGCGCGGTTATATCTTGCCGGTTCATCGTCCGGCTTCAATTTCAGGGTCGCATCGAATTCGTCCAGCGCGCCTTGCTGGTCGTTGGTCTCCCACAAAACCTTCGCCAATGCGTAATGAGCGTCTGGATCGTCCGGCGCGTCGTGCACCGCGATGTGCAGGGTGTCGATCGCATCCTTTGGGCGCCGCATCGAATCCAGTGCGGTACCAAGACTCACCCGTGCATTTACGCGCAACGGATCGAGGCGCAGAGCCTCGTTAAATTCTGCGACAGCATCCGGGAACCGCCCCATCTGCACAAAGAGCAATCCAAGGTTGTAATGGGCAGATGCAGAATTCGAGTCGAGCCGAATGGCTAGCCTGAACTCGGCGAGGGCATGGTCATTGTCGGAACGCTGCGCCAGCGCAAGAGCCAGACCTAAATGCATGACCGCCGAGTTCGGCCGAATCTTGACGGCGCTCCGTAACGCGGCTGTGGCCTGCTCGGATTCGCCAAGCTCTTCCAACGCCATTCCGAGGTTGTAATAAGCTTCGGCATAGTCGGGCTGCAGCTTCACAGCCGTCCGGAACTCCTCTACCGCACCCGCACGATCGCCCTGGCGAGCCAGAGCGATTCCGTGTTCGTTATGTTCTCTCGCGGCTGGCGCAGGTTGCTTTCCAGCATCTTGAGACGCCCTGGCATGCAACGCGAGAATCGGGATCAGCAGGGCTTGAGCCAACAAAACCACGCGACAATGCCGAGCACGACTTCGCATCCCACCGCTCATGTTGCCGATTGAACACCTCGGCTCCGAACCAGGAGCAGGAGAAAGACTGTGCCAATCATAGGCGCAAGACTGGCAGCAATAAGAACCGGCTTGAAGGAATAATGGTCCAGAATTGTACCGATCAGAAATGTGGAGACGATTGTACCAATCCCTCCGCCCGTCAGGCTGAGGCCGCTCACTGACGCAACGGTGCTGCTCGGGTACAAGTCCGCAGGCAACGACAGCAGCATGGTCGACCATACGGCGTACGCAAAGCTCGAAATCGAGAAGAACAGAACGATGAGAGTCAAATTAGACGTGTAAACAGCAGGGATAAGGAGAACCATTCCCATCGTCCCAAGGATGATTACGAATTTGCGGGCGCGCAACACTGGCCACCCACGGCGAATGAGTTCACTGGAGAGCCCTCCGCCAAAAAGGTTGCCCAGATCGCCCGCAATGTATGGTCCTGCAAACCCCAGGAGAGTGTTTTCCAGCTTGAAGCCTTTCGACACCAGATAAATGGCAAACCACTCCATGATAAGAAACCAAACTGGATCGGTGACCGAACGGCTCAGAATGATGCCCCACGTCTGCGGAAGTCTGAAAAGCTGCAGCCAGCCGATGGGCTTCTCCTCCGAACCCTCCACGACTGCTCGAGATTCCGAAATTGCTTCCTGCTCTTTCGCCTTCTGGAGCATCTCGCGCTCTGCTGCCCCGATGTGAGGATGAATGTCAGGCGGATAATAGAGAAACCTCCAGGCGATCACCCAAAGAAAACCCAAGAATCCTGTGCTGAAGAAGACAGGCCGCCACGTTCCAAAATGATGATAGAGCCACAAAACAAGAGCGGGCACGATGGCCCCGCCAACCGCAGAGCCGCTATCGAAGATGGCGACCGCCCAACCCCGCTCCGCTTTGGGGAACCACTCCGAAACCGTCTTTGTGGCGCCGGGCCAATTGGCAGATTCGCCTGCGCCCACCAGAAATCGGAAAGCGGCAAAGCTCCTGAGCCCGACCGCGAAACCCGTCAACATGGCCGAGACGGAATAAAAGGTAACCGTAATCAGAAGACCCAGTCGAGTGCCCAGCCAGTCAAGGAACTTGCCTGAAGCCGTCTCACCGAAGGCATAGGCGATCCGAAATCCGATCAGTATGAGCGCAAAGTCGGAGTTGGTCCAGTGGAATTCGACCTTTAGATAGGGCGCGAGGACATTAAAGGTCTGGCGATAGATATAGTTGATAGCGGTGGATGCAAACAACAAACCACAGATCCACCATCGCAGGTGGGGAATGATGAAGGCTTCTCGTGTTTTTGTTTGCAATTGAGCCATCACCCTCAGTTTCGAAGTTCCTTCTCAACGCCGGGATCCGGCCTCGGGTATATGATACGACTCGTTGTCCTAACTCCGAACGATTGGTACGGAGGGCCGCAATTCAACCTGCCTGGTCCGGATCACGACCTTGGCAGGCGAGAGTTCCGCATCTTCCCCTCTACCCTTCGAGGCCTCGATGCGAATCTCCCCCGGTACTTTCGTCGCTTGAACAATCCCTTGCGCGAGTCCGTTGAACAACGAGCGTCCAGGTCCTTTATCGCTTTCATGACAGTTGGGATCGCCGTTGCCTACGCCGATCAGCGTGCCCTGACCGGTCACACTGAAGTCAACGTGGCTGTTTGCAGTTGGGACCGGCCGGCCGTTCCTATCGAGCGCTTCCACAGTGAGAACCGTAATGTCCTCACCGTCCGCGTCGATCTCGCTCCGGTCGGCAGTCAGTCTGATCGCCGCGGCAGGCCCCGTGGTCTCCCGTTTCCCTGTCAGCACAACTTTCCCGTCTCTTGATCCTCGCGCCTCAATGTAGCCCGCCGCGTACCTGACCTTCCACTGCACATGCCCCAGGCGTGGCACTCTCTGCGATCCAAGACTCTTGCCGTTGACGAAGAGTTCAACCTCGTCGAGATTCGAATAAGCCCACACCGGAATCTCCTCGCCTTCCTTGCTCTCAAAATTCCAGTGAGGAAACAGATGCAGCACCGGGCCGTCGCCCCACCACGCCTTGTGGTAATAAAACGTGTCCTTCGCGAACCCGCACGTGTCCACAATCCCAAACTGCGAACTGATGGACGGCCAACTGTAGGGCGTGGGCTCGCCGCGATAATCGAAACCTGTCCACGCATATCCTCCGGCTGCCCATTCTCGGGTGCCATAGAAGGTCCACCAATCCTCTGCCGTCTCACCCCAGTCAGCCGGGTTTGTATCGTAGGCGCTGACAACATTCCGCGAGGCATCGGTGAAATATTCGCCGCGCGTCCAAAACGAGCTCGCCGTCTCCGATCCGAAGATTGCCTTCGATGGATTCTTCGCGTGGTACTTGTCGGGATCGTCAAGGTTGTAGTTAAATCCGATGGCGTCCAGCGCCAGCGAATCTCCTGTCGTGTTATTCCCGTGCACTGCCGCCGACACAACCCTTGTGGGATCGAGTTCATGGCATCGTCTCACCATCTTGGTCGCAATCTTCATGCCCTCTTCTGCCATTTCTCCCTGCAATCGGGCCTCTTCATTGCCGATGGACCAGAGGATGATCGACGGCGAGTTGCGGTAGCGCTTGATCATCGTCTCAAGTTGGGCAAGCCCCTCGGGACTCGAGCTCATCGGCCGCGTCTCGCACATCATCGTCATGCCCAGACGATCGCAGGCTTCAACCCACGCGGGGGTGGGCATATTGTGTGCGGTCCTCACTGAGTTGCAACCCATGTCCTGCAGCACGCCAACGCGGTAAACCTGCAGACGGTCAGGCAAAGCAACTCCAACGCCGGCATGATCCTGGTGGTTGCAGGTGCCCTGGATCTTCATTGACTTCCCGTTTAGAAGAAGACCCATGTTCGGGTCGAAGGCCACCGTGCGAATTCCAAAGCTCACCCGTTCTTCGTCGCGAGCCTTTCCATCCGATTCCACCGACACCATCGCCGAATACAGATTCGGCTCCTCCACCGACCAAAGAGCAGGACTCGAAACCATCACGCTTGCTGAATATGAAGACGATTCGTCCGCTGCGATCGACTGGGCAGGCGCCTCTGCCACTGCCACAGCCGTGCCAGCGGCGTCCATGATCCTCCAAATGACCTTCGCATTTTCCGCGTGCGCGCCCTCGTTCATCACGATAGTGCTAAGTTTCAGCGTCGCGGCGCGCCCGGTCAGTTCCGGGCGCACCGTTGATTCCCATCTCCCTAGATGAAGTGAGTCCGTTTTCGTTAGCCAAACATGCCGGTAAATGCCCGCACCTTCGTAAAACCATCCATCGCCCAAGCTCGCGTCGACGCGGACCACAATACAGTTTTTCGCTCCGATAGCGAGAAAGTCCGTGATATCGAAGCCGAAGGGGACGTAGCCGCTGTTGCTGCGGCCGACAAAACACCCATTTACAAACACGAACGAGTCGCGAAACGCACCGTCGAACTCTACGGATATGCGCCGCCCTGCGTCGCCGGCTGGGACCTCAAATTCGCGCCGGTACCAGCCGACGCTGGTCTCCGGATAACGTCGCCCGAGGGGCTTGTAGCCGTGCGAAACCAGCATGTGATCGGGGTCATCGTCCCCAGGCACGTGCGCATCGTCGTGAATGAATGGCAATTCGACAGCCCAGTCGTGGGGCAGATTCAGCGTCCGCCCGCTCGAGTCGTCAAACCCAGCCTTCGCAAATTTTAGATCGCCCGTCTTGGCAAAATCTCCCTGTCCGAATCCAAAATCCAGGTCCTTGGCCGGGTCGCTGCCATGGCCGAAGACGAACTTCCATCCGAAATCGAACAGCAAATGCTCGCGAGGAGCAATGGGAGCGGGCACGTCCGCCGGAGCTGCCCGGTCGTGCTCAACCGCGCTCGCCACCCCAGATCCCCATGCCGATCGTGAAACGAAGGTAGTGCCAGAAATAGCGAGTCCGGCAGCGAGCAGATCACGGCGAGAGATTTCCGGCATCCAATTTCTCACAAGTTCTATTCATCGGACAAATCGATGGTTTGTGTCCCGGCACTCGTTTCGCTCAGTGGTCCCGGCTTCCCGCCGTGAGGTTGGGGGATTTCTCGGCTTTTGGCGCCCGCCCGAGCCGTTTCCTTACTTCTTGTCCAAGTGGTCCTTGCCGTCCGTCAGCCAGTCCACAGTGAATCGCGCAAAAACCAGCTTCCTGCAATAATCGTCAAAAGTACCGAACGCCAGGCCGGTTTCGAAGAGGATCCCGACTGAGCCATCGGGAAAGACCGTCATGCTTGAATAGGCGCCCGGCCCTGCGAGGATCAGCTTTTCAATAGGCCAGGTTTTTCCCTCGTCGTAGCTCATGCGGACAGTCACGTTAAATCTACCGCGCGGGTCAGACTCCGCCGATCCGGCTGCAATGGCTCCGCTGACGGGGTTTGCGAAAAGGATTCGATTCTTTGTGTAGCCCTGATCTTCGCGAGTGTAGCGGATCATGCTGCCCTGGCAGTCGGGGTCCGGAAGTTCGGACTGAGCAACGGGCTGGGACCAGGTCTCCCCGTCGTCCTTGCTGTAGAGGAACACACGATTCGGCGCCTTACGGCGGCTGAACAGGAGCGAGCCATCCACAAGCTCCACAACCTGGGTTTCGTTCCAATCTCCCGGCGCGATTCCGCCGGATTTCCAGGTTTTGCCGTGATCGTCACTGAAAATGACGCTGTCGTACACCTGAATCATCAGGCGGCCTGAGCGCAATTGGATGCCAGCACCTGGACCGATCTCATGCTTCCCCGTCCCCTGCGTGATTTCGACCGGAGTGGACCAGGTCGCGCCCTCGTCTGTGCTCTTAACAAACCAAATTGCCTGATTTGCATCCTTATAGGGCTGCGGATAGAGGTTTGCTAAGAGATAGATGGTTCCGTCGGTCTGGTCGATGACGGGAACCGGATTCATCCAGGCGTCGCCGTTCGTGCTGCGCAAGACTACCTGCAGCGGAAGCCACATCATGGTGTCTTGCCGGTTGCGGCCCTCACCGCGCGCCGCCATAAAGGCGGGCGTCCATGGGCCGCCATTACCAAGGCTGCGCTTCAGAACAATATCTGTGGGCCCGCCATCTTTGCCGATGTCTATTCTGCCCTCGCTGAAGGCGAGGACTGTTCCACTTTTCGTGCAGATTAGAGAGGGAATGCGATAGGTATTGTAATTGTCCTGCCCGCCCACAAAGAGCTCAGTCTGTTCGAAAAGGCCCTGCGAGCGCAGTGCTGTTCCTGTCCAGATGGTCGCTGATGCACAGAGCAGTACCGCAGCTCGCAGAGATCGCATACGCCTTTCCAATCGCGTTCGGAGATACTACTGCAAGTCTCTAGAACGTGAACTTTGCTCCCAGTTGGCCAATACGGTTACTGCCTTGCGTACTGGTGACAAAACCCATATTGCTCTCAAAGACGCCAGTCGGCAGGCCGAACGAAGTCCGGTTGAACGCGTTAAAGTATTCTGCGCGGAGCTCGACGGCGGTTCCTTCTGTAATCTTCGTGATCTTATGCAACGCCAGGTCGGTATTGTCGGTTCCTGGGCCGAAGAAGAACCGGCGCGAGGTTGCGCCATACGTTCCCAGCGTCGGGTAGGCGAACGATGCAGCAGCGTTGAAGTATTCTCCGCCTGTGGCATGCAGATTGGTGCGGACGACCTTCCCCAGAAAGACTGGGAAATCGGAGCCGCCCCCGCCGCTGCCCGCCAGTGAGGTATCGTTGCCTTCCTGAATGGTGACTGGCAGGCCGGAAGTGAAGCGAGTGATCCCCGAAAGCTCCCATCCATTCAGCAAGCGATTCTTCCCGAAGGGCAGGTCGTATGCGTAGCTCACAACGAAATTCTGCGGCAAATCGAACGCAGAGAGCGAGCGTGAGAGCTTGTGGTTGTAGGGATTGGTCCACAGATCGTTGAATCCCGAGTTGTCGTCGATCGCTTTCGAAAAGGTATACGCCGCAAGGAATCGCAACGAACCTATATCTCTTTGAAAGCTGGCCTGGAAGGAATTGTATTTTGAGCTGTGCCAGGTCTCGACCCACACAACGTCGCCGAAATCCAGCAAGCCCTGGCTTAGCCCCCGGCCCGAAGTCACGCTGTACGGCCGCGTGCCGTAGATCATGGTTCCATCTGCTTTTTCGTAGATGCCGTTTTCGCCGCCTTCTCCGCACGTTGCACTTCCTGCGGCGACCTCACTCGCCTGGCTTACGCTCAAGCACAACGCAGGATCGCCAGGGTTCTGCTCTGTCTCTCCCAGCATGTGGTGAGCCTCGTCGCCCACATAGCTCAAGGTCATAATAGCGACCCTGGGAATCTCGCGCTGGATGGAGAGATTCCATTGTTCTGAGTAGGGAACAACATTGTGTGTCCAGGCAACCTGGGTGCTGTTCAGAGGGAGGAACGTGTCCCAGATTCCCGTAGTTCCATGGGGATACTGCACGAATGGAAAGCGCTGTCCGATGTTGGCTCCACTGCGGGCTGCATAGGGCGCTTCAAGGTAACTGTTGCTGTCGGCCCAGGCCTGGGCAAAGGGCGGGTTACCCCCGAACCACAGGTTCTCGATCTCTTCAAGCGCCGTGTAATAGATGCCGAAGGCTGCACGAATGCTGGTCTTTCCCGGTCCGCCAAACAGGCTGCCCAAGGGTCCGTCCGTGAATCCTGGCGAGTAGGCAATGCCCAGCCGCGGCGCAAAATTGGCCCTTTTGTTCGGCCACATTCCCGGAGCTACGCCGGGGTCGCCCGGGAAGACCCAACCCTCGGGGGCATCGGGGTACAGAGTCGATTCCTCGCCTGCGATAAACGTCTCTACGCGCCCCTTCTGGTCTGCCCACGGCGTGCCATCTTCCCACCGCAATCCAGCATTGACGGTAAAGTTCGGACGAAGCTTGATGCTGTCTTGAAGATAGAGAGCCCCATAGGTCGAGCGGTCGTCAATCGCTGAAGGGGAGAATTGCTCAAAATAGCTGGGCGCGCCAAGCAGGTAGTCCGCGAAGTCGCTGCCGGTTTCGACGCCGTTAAAGTTGAATTTGCCGGAGTTGTGCGAAATGGATCTGTTATTGAGCTGGAGCTTGCGGATATCGCCGCCAAACTTGAGAGTGTGCCGGCCCACAATCTTTGAGAAGCTGTCAGTCAGTTGGTACGAATTGTCGTAGGAACCGTTGATGTTAAAGTTGGCCCAGCTGGGTCCGCTTTGCAGTGAGATAGGGGGCAACGCCTCCAAGGAGGCAGTCTGCGGGAGGATGCCCGTTGCCCCGCCTTCCACGAATCCCCAGGTCGATACCTTCCCGAGCGCCGATGCCGATATCTTGCCCGAGACCGAAACGTTTCTCGTGTAGTTCAGCCGCAGTTCGTTCACTGCCGTGGAACCGAAGGTTCTTGTATCGCCAACAAGAATCTGCTGCGCGCGCGATGGGGTCGTGGCCGGGAATCCAGGCATGTCGCCCACGCCGTACGGATTTACGGTCAGCGCATTGTCGATGTGGTAGTAGAAGCTCCACCGGCCAGTGGAATGCGTGTCCCAGTCGATGCGCGCGGCGGCTTTATCGTCGTTCAACGTTTGCGGGAGCGAGGCGTTGTTGTAATATGGCGTGCCGGCGCTGTTGGTAGTGGTTTGTGTTTTGATGAACTGGATTGTTCCCGCGGCCGCCGGAGACCATGCCGCCTGCGGAATCATTTGAGTGGGAAAGACACAGTCCGTGGTGGAGGTGCAGTTTGCGGCGTACGTGCCCATCCCAGACGGGAGGGTCTGTCCGGCCGTGTAATAGTACGGCTCGCCGTTGGTTACCGTATAGCCGAGCAGATTGGTCAGCCTCTGGTCCATGGGGACGGAACCATTCGTCGCACCGCCTCCATGGACGGTTCCGGTCAGGCCGGGGAATCCGATCGCGGTAGCCCCTGAAAGGTCGCCGGTTCGCATCGCAGCGGATGGAACCGGAACGTTGGTTTGCGCGCCTTGCGTCTCGCGAGTTCCCTGGTAGTCGAGGAAGTAGAAGAGCTTATTGCGAATGATCCGGCTGCCCACGGTGCCGCCATATTGATTCTGCTTCAGAGCGCCTTTCGGGCCGGTGTTGAAGTAGTTCCTTGCGTCGAACAAATCGTTGCGAGCAAACTCATAGGCATCGCCGTGAATCTGATTGGTTCCACTCTTGGTCACCACGTTGACGACTGCGCCGGCGGCCCGGCCGTACTCTGCGTCCGCTGAGTTGGTCAACAGACGAAATTCCTGGATGGAGTCGAGCGTGGGAATGACCGCCGTTCCGTTGTCGAAGTCGTCCTGGACATCTCCGCCATTCACAGTGAATGCGTTGCCGGCTTCGCGCTCGCCGTTGACTGAGAACATGCCGCCATATTGGTTACCCGAGACAGCCACCAGGTTTCCTGGGTAGAAGGCTGCCGAGGATACCACCGGAACCACGCCTGCCTGAAGGCCAATAAGATTGACAAAGCTGCGGCCATTCAGCGGCATCTGCGTCATCTTTGAGTCCTGGATGACGTCGCCCAATTGCGTGCTGGTGGATTCCACTTGCATCGCAACCGCCGAAGCTTCCACCGTCTGCGTAGTGGTGCCGACCTGCAGCTTGAAATCTGCCCTGAAGTCCTGGTTGACCAGCAGCACGATCCCGCTCTGGATTGCCTTGCGGAAGCCGGCAGTTTCGACGGTCACCTCATAGCCTTCTCCGATGGGGACCGCAAGGAATTGATAGCCCTCGGCGTCGGACTTTTCCGTTCGTTCGTAGCCCGTTAGACCATTGTGAAGCGTAACAGTGGCGCCCACTACCGCCGCGCCACTGGTGTCGGTTACTGTTCCCAGGATTTTGCCCGTCACATCGGCCAGAAGTTGTACAGGGACCGCAAGTACAAATACGATCGCGAGGATGAGTTTCGTCAGACGAGACATTTTTTGATCCTCCGGATACCGTATACAGAATGTTGAAAAACGATATCATTGCCAATCTTTGGCTGTCAAGGACAAACTCGCCCAAGACATGAATTTTGTCCACAGTCTATCGTATACTGCATTCGACTCTGAACAGCGTAAGTTTTTCTATATTTCGGGTGGTGGTTGATGGTAGACGAGATAAATCGCATTCCCAGGGGTGGGCGAGGGGAGTCGGATGAGGAGCTGACTGCTCTGGTCAGAGAGAAGCTCTATACAGCCGTCGTCTCTGATGCCTTGGATCAGATCGGTGTTCGCAACCAGGCGATGCGGGAGTATCTGCGGCCCGTCTGTCCGGGTTCGGCGTTTTGCGGCTGGGCCCGGACAATCGCCTGTTCCGACGTTTACCACGCACCTCCAGAGCCTTATGCGATGGAGATCGAGGCAATCGACAGCATTCTGCCCGGTGAAGTGGTGGTGGTGTCGACCCAGCAGTCGAAGCGCAATGCTCCGTGGGGTGAACTGTTGTCGACGGCAGCGAAAGCGCGCGGCGCGCATGGCGCAGTCATCGACGGCCTCGTCCGCGACGTCAAGAAAATCGAGGAGCTTGGCTTCCCGGTGCTCGCAGCGGGAATCAAGCCTGTCGACTCGATGGGAAGAGGCATCGTCACCGGCTACAACGTTCCCGTAGAATGCGGCGAAGTGCTCGTCAACCCCGGCGACTTCGTCTTTGCGGATTTCGATGGCGTCGTCGTGATCCCCAAGTTGCACGTCGACGAGGTCCTTCGGCTGGCTCTGAACAAGGCGACCCGCGAAAATAGCTCGAGAGCAGAGTTGATGAATGGCGCCTATTTGAGAGACGTCTATCGGAAGTATGGCGTCCTGTAGAGTCGAAGTACTTCCTCTGCCGTTCCGATCTGCCAATCGAAACTCCAGTAGTGCTGCAATTGAGGGACTCCCATGCTGATTGATATTCACAGTCACTACTTCCGGTGCCCCGAACACTTTCAGAAGGACTTCATCGCGCAGACAAAGAGAGTCACAAATCCAGCCTTCGACCTGAATGTGCGATGGGAGGACTACCGAGCAAGCGCCGCCGATTGTGACTGGACCGTTGTGTTTGGTGGGAAGGCAGCCTTGGCGGGCCTGTGGGTCCCCGACGATGAGGTAGCAGCTTATACGAGAAGTCACGCGAATAAAACGATCGGTTTCCTCTCGCTCGATCCAACCCAGCCTGGTTGGGAGGATGAGCTTCATCACGGCCATGAGGATCTGAAGCTCAAAGGCATCAAGTTGATGCCTATGTACGCCGGCTTCTATCCAAACGACCGCAAGCTTGACTACCTCTGGGAATATGCCACATCGCACCGGTTGCCGGTTCTCCTGCATACCGGAACAACGTTCATTGACAGGGCGCCGCTCGACTGCACGCTGCCTCGCCTCATCGACGACGTGGCCATACGTTTCCCACAAGTGAAGATCATCATGGCGCACCTCTCCCATCCCTACGAAGGTGAGTGCGTCGTGACCATTCGCAAGCATCCCAATGTTTACGCGGACTGCTCAGCCATCTACTACAGGCCGTTTCAGCTCTATCACTCCTTCATGCTCGTGCAGGAATATCGCACCTGGGGCAAGGTTCTCTTTGGCAGCGACTATCCGTTCGCTACGGTCGACGCCAGCGTGGCAGGTATACGCACTTTGAACGGCATGCTCGAAGGCACGGCGCTGCCGAGACTCGACACCGAACAAATCGAGAGCATGCTCTATCGGAATTCCTTCGAGCTGCTGGAGATTGAATTTTAGCTATAACCCTGCCGCAATTTCCGGAGGTGGATTTGTCGAGCGAAGACAAGCAACAGACCGTCGCGCAAAACGGGCCCATGGTCTCGCGTCAGAATAAGGGTCTCGGGTATCTCGAACGGGACCTGCATCCGGAACAAATTGCGCAACTCAACTGGAATCTGCTGCGCGAAGACCTGAGCCTGCCGGTCGCAGTGCTGCGCCAGGACAAGATGGCGCAAAACCTGGATTGGATGCAGCAATTCATCACTGCCTACAAAGTAAAGCTCGCGCCGCACGGCAAGACGACCATGGCGCCAAAGCTCTTCGACCTCCAGGTGCGCAACGGAGCGTGGGGTATCACTCTTGCTACCGCTCATCAGACCTTCGTCGCCTGGCGGCACGGCTTGCGACGCGTCCTGATGGCGAATCAACTTGTGGGCAAGCAGAACATGACGCTGGTTTCGAGCATGATTGCCGATCCGGATTTTGAGTATTACTGCCTCGTCGATTCGGCCGACTCAGTGCAGCAGCTGGGCAGGTTTTTTTCAGCGCGCAAGCAGCGCTTGAACGTCTTGCTTGAAGTCGGTGCCGGCGGCGGGCGTTGCGGCGTACGCAACGATGAACAGCTCAGAGCCGTGCTCGCTGCTCTAGCCCAGTGGAAGGATTCAGTTCTGCTGTCCGGCGTCGAACTTTACGAGGGCATTCTTGAGAAGGAGCCGGAGATCAGGACATTCCTCCAAAGGGCAGTCGACATCACCAAACAACTGATCGCGACCGGCCAGTTCCAGCGTACGCGGCCTTTGCTGTCCGGCGCGGGCTCAGCCTGGTTCGATGTTGTCGCCGATGTATTCGCGACCGCGGCGTTCCTTCAGCCCGTCGAGATCGTTCTTCGACCCGGCTGTTATCTTACGCACGATGCCGGCTTCTATCGCGAAGCCCAGTCAAGAGTTCTTGCACGCAACAGCGTCGCGCGGCGTATATACGGCGGATTGCAACCGGCCCTCCAGGTTTGGGCGTACGTCCAATCTATTCCGGAGGAATCACGTGCAATCGTCGGGATCGGCAAACGGGATGCATCCTTTGATCTGGGTCTTCCCTTGCCCACGCTGCACTTTCGGCCGGGCGCGCAAATGCCTGATCCCGCGCCGAAACACTGGGCTCTCACTAAGCTGATGGACCAGCATGCCTACCTGCAGATTGCGCCAGGCGACGACATACGCGTCGGCGACATGATCGGTTTCGATATCTCCCATCCATGCCTGACATTCGACCGGTGGCGGGTCATTCCCATCATCGACAGCCGTTACCAGGTCGTTGACATGGTGCAAACATTTTTCTGATACCGGAGGCATTGTCGCGGCGACACGCGACGTTTCAAGTCCACTCGTCGTCAGGCATCACGGTTTCAACTCACAAAACATGAGGAGCTAAGGATGACACTGAAGCGATTTCACACAAAAGGTATCGCCGGCCGTGGTGAGGCGGTGCCCATCGCACGAGCTGTCGAAGCCAATGGTTGGCTCTATGTATCGGGGCAGGTCCCTATGGTGGACGGCCAACTCGTGTCGGGCAACATTACTGTTCAGGCTCGGCAGGCAATCCTGAACCTTCTGGCCGTGCTGGCTGAAGCGGGCTACGCGCCAGAGCAAGTGGTTCGCTGCGGTGTCTGGCTCGAGGATCCCCGAGACTTCGGCATGTTCAATACAGTTTTCCGCGAATTCTTCGGAGAACACCCGCCCGCCCGCTCCTGCGTCGTATCGAGCATGGCAGTCGACTGCAAGGTTGAGATCGACTGCGTGGCCTACAAGGACCCGGCTTGATTCCAGGCCCGATACGCGATCAGGCCGGGCGCGCGCCGTTTCCTCGCATCCGCCGTCCGGCTGCAATGCTCACTTGGCATCGATCTTCACAACGAAATACTCGATCTCTTTGCCTTTTTCGACGATGAGTTGATGAGGCACCTTAAAGGAAATGTGCACCACGTCGCCCGCAACCAGCTTCGTTCTCGTGCCGCCCTGGATGGTTTTGCCCTCAAACTCGTGAGGCTCAGTCAATTTCGGATCGACCAGCGTGCCACCCACAATCAGGGTGGCCTCGCCGCTTATAACGAAGAACACGTCGTTCTGTGTCTCATGCAATTCGGCGTTGCCTGTGGCCTTGCGAAGCGCGATCTCCACATGATGGTTGCCATAGGTGCCGAGCACATCGGACGCCGAGTTCTCGGCGTCGAGCTCTTGCGACAATTTCTGTTCCATCGCGCTTAACTGATTGTGTTTCCACACGGTGGCATCCACGTCTCCGGACCCCATCGACAGTGGGGCTGCAGCCAGAGCCAGAACAACAAGGCCCACGCTTCTTATCAATGCACTCATGTCGGGCACCCTCCTGACTAAGAAACTACTTGTGTTACCTTGGCGGCTCGTGCCCGCGGGCAGAAACTCGCTCCAAGTTAATCGTGCCGTCCGGCGACTTGAAAAGTGCGACATCAAAATTGTTCACCGTCAAACCCGCATGCCGCGGAACGAGATACAAGATCGATCCCAAAGCTGGAAGAGCTGCACCCG
>Ga0187851_10001988_pt1 | contig 18682 bp, 9 predicted proteins | sample June2016WEW_6_10_FD_132997 | JGI IMG/M metagenome (GOLD analysis project Ga0187851, IMG submission 132997) | Peatland microbial communities from SPRUCE experiment site at the Marcell Experimental Forest, Minnesota, USA - June2016WEW_6_10 | ecosystem: Environmental > Terrestrial > Soil > Wetlands...
GGAAGACGTGCTTCGAGCCTTTGCGGAGAGCTGGCAGGGATTTGTCGCACTCTTCGATACACCTCCATTTCGATTCCGCGTCCTGGTAAAGGAGAGTGACTCGTCGGTTTGCCCACCTCCGCCGGCATGCCGCATTCAGGAGCACTTGACTTCCCATTTAGCCGACAATGAGAACTACGCAATCTCCGACTTTGCTCAGGGGCTTTCGATCATATGGCTCACCCGCGCTGCTGTCGTTCATCGGAATTATATCCGCCATTGTTTTATTGAACCGACCGTAATGATGCAACTCTCCATGTCCTATACGACCCCGATTCATGCGGCATGCGTAGACATGGAGGGCTGCGGAGTGCTGCTCTGTGGGGACTCCGGGGCAGGCAAGTCAACTCTCTCTTACGCATGCGCCCTAGCCGGCTGGAAATATATTACCGACGATGTAAGTTTCTTAGTCAACAGCCGGCAAGATCGGCTTGTCGTAGGCAACCCAACTCAGGTGCGCTTTAGCCCAACGGCCCGGCGCCTTTTTCCGGAACTCGCCGGGCGGAAGATTACACAGCGTGGCGAGTGGGATAAGCCTTGCATCGAGCTTCTTACCTCATCGGCGCAGAACATCGCCACCTCTTGTATATCTCGTATCAATCATGTCGTTTTCCTGAATCGGAATGAGGTTACACGGCAGGAATTGGTTCCATTCCCGGTTCGGGTCGCGAAACACTCGATGTTACAAAGGGTCTTCAGTCTCCCGGAGGCTCTCAACATTCAAAGCTCAATGACTGACCGGCTTCTTGCCACAGGCGCCTTGGAACTCCGTTACACAGACCTGAACTGGGCAATCGGGCGGTTAGGGCGTCTCGCCATCGAGGGGAACTGATGATACCAATGGCCGAGCTCGCAGACAACCTCCGGCTTGTGCCGCGAACCGCGCGCACTTGCAGGCAATTTCCTGGCCGCCATTGCTGCAGCACTGTTGACATTTCCCTTGCAGGGATCGGCAAACCGTCAGCAGGCCGACATAACTCGATTCGCGCCATGCAGGTAAGCAACAGATACAGGCAGGGTTGGAGCTCCCGGACAATTCAGCTAACTCACGTGGCCGTTAGAGCAGATCAGCACATTCCACCACGCTGCACAAACAGGAAAGCATTTTGATTCCGCTTCGCAGAACAATCATCAAGAACTCGATGGCCAACATTGTGCGCGGTAGCGCCTCGGCAGTTGTCGCCCTGGTTCTGCCCCATTTCCTCACACGCGCACTTGATCATGATCAATTTGCTGCCTGGGTCCTGATGTTACAGATCGCAGGTTACGCCAACTATCTCGATTTCGGCCTCCAGACCGCCGTTGCCCGCTATCTGGCGCAATCAATTGAACGAGGTGATGAGGAAGGCCGCGACAGGCTGATCAGCACAGCAATCCTGATGCTCAGTGCGGGCGCATTGATTGCACTCCTGGTAAGCGCCCTGGTGCTCGTATATCTGCCACAGCTATTTCCTCAGATCCCGGCATCGCTTCTCTTTGAAAGTCGCGGAGGAATCCTCGTGCTCTCGCTCAGCACGGCTGTACTCCTTCCACTCTCCGCGTTTACGGGCGCTCTAATTGGAATCTGCCGCAATGAAATCCCGGCCATTTCGATAGGTACGTCACGTTTGGTTGGCGCTCTTTTTATTTCAATGATTGTGGCTAATACCCATTCCCTGATCGCTCTGGCGTCCTTAATGGGGGGCTTCAATCTTGCGGGTGGTCTGCTGCAATTGGTCTTTGCTCGCAGATTACTGCCTAATATGAAGGTTTCCCTGAGCCGCGTGTCACGGACCACGGCTACTGAATTTGCGCGTTACTGCAGCACCCTTACTATATGGTCTCTCGGCATGTTGCTCGTCAGCGGATTGGACGTAACGATTGTGGGCCATTTTTCTTTCTCGGAGGTTGGAGCCTACTCCATTGCTGCAATCCTGATCACATTTCTCACCGGGATCAACAACTCGGTTTATGGTGCGATGCTTGCCCCGCTCGCCGTTCTCGAAGAGCGTGGCGAATGGCAGAGGATCGGAAATGTGATTGTCACAGTCACGCGGTTCACCACCTTTTTCGATATCACCTGCGTCCTGGGCGCGGTTTTATTTGGGCATTGGCTTCTGCAATTGTGGGTGGGAGATAATTATGCGGCGAAGGCCCTGCAGATACTGCTGATTCTCATCGTTGCGCATACGATTCGGCTTGTCGGCGTTCCTTTGTTAGCCGCCCTGGCTGCTACAAACCAACAACATTACGGACTCTCCGGCAGCATCGTCGAAGCCCTCACCAATTTCGCGCTCAGCATTCCCGGCGCGGTCCTGATAGGCTCACTGGGCGTTGCCTTCGCTACGCTTGTCGGCGCAATTATAAGTATCCTCTGGCTCCTTTTTTTCACGATTGGCAGGCTCCGAATCCAACTCGTTTCCCGACGCGAACTCTTGCTCGAAGGCTGCCTTCGCCCTGCGTTATGCTTGTCGCCGGCCTTTCTTTGCGTTATGGCGTGGCAGGCATTGCCGTTGTCGGTTTGGCGCAGTCTCGGCATCGCCACAGGACTGGTTCTCACCTTGGCAGTCACCTGGCGATGGGGGCAGTTGTGGAGCAGCCAGTCTGGATCTGCAGCGTGATTTCAGAGGGTTAGGAGTTTGGGCACAACATGACGAGCGATGTTCAACCCGCACAGGGCCGAATCGGAGCCAGGAGCCTTGTTATACGGTCGCTGCTGGTATTGGCGCTGCCCTTGAGTTTTCGAACTTTTCAGTTTTTCCCCGGAATGCTCTACATCCAGGAAGGCTGGTTCGTGCTGTGTTGCGTATTCGTCATCTTTGTCTATCCTTTTTGGAAGCTTCGGAACGGACTTCGCTTCTCGCGCTTTGAGTTATATCTTCTTCTACTCATCACTGCCAGCATTTCGGTTGCGGCCTGGCAGGCCCAAACAGTGTTTGGACAACCGCTGGCGTATGGGCTTCTATCTCAAAGAGCCTTAGTGCTCATTGCTGGTTGGCTCATATTCGCCGATCTCCTCCGCGCCGGCATAATTGAACCGGAGGATATAGAGGCCTCTCTCTTGTTTCTGGCCTGGAGCACGTTCTTATTGTTCATCGCCATACGACTCCTGTTTTCACCAATGGACTTCCTGGAGTACGGCGAAGGGCTTGTGACTCAACCTGCGATCGGAATCGAGCCCAGCTTTAAATTGCAGGAGTTCTTTATCCTGTTTGGCGTGTTCTACTACGCAGCTCGGGGGATCAGAAGCGGCCGGGCAAGATACTATCTCGCCGCCCTGATTCTGTTTCCGGCTGCCCTGGGCGGAAGTGGCCGGGGAATCGCAATCAGCGCGATCATCGTATTCGTTTTCATTCTGTTCCGATTGCGCGGCCTCCTCAGGGGAATCGTCGCCCTCACCCAGTTCGCCTTCTTAACCGGGATGCTCTTTGCTTCATCGTATGCGCTCTTTCCTTTAGTGATCTCCGCGCGTTTAAAGGGATTCATGGATGCATTTGCCGCAGTCGTCCCGGGTACCGTAAGTCAGGATGTTTCGGCTAACGCCCGCATCTTCGAGGCTCTGACCTCGATCCCTTATATTCTGGCGCACCCGCTTATTGGGAATGGCATCGTCAGCAACCAATGGGATGGCGGCAGCCAGGCCGCTGTCGGTGCTTACTTCTTCGTCGCCGATATCGGGGTCGTCGGGATCCTGTTCTCGTTTGGAGTATTCGGTCTGCTGCTCTATCTGTGGCAGTACCGCATCGCCTGGATTGCATCGAAAAGACTTTCAGACTCTGCGCATGGGCCGCTCTTGGATGCGACGAAAGCATTTCTGTTGTATTCGGCAGTCTACTCTCTCGAGAGCGGAATTTGTGTGTGGAACGCAGATGCAACGCTCTTCTTCGTCGCCCTTATTTACGGCATCTCGATCAGACAGATGCGCGCCGATACAGCATATGCACAGACTGGAGGCGCATGCGTTCCCCAGCTACCTGCGCTATCGGTATGATGCCAGAAGCCGTTCAGACGCGGGCGCTCATCGCAACCGACGTGCGCGCGCAGGAATCCAGCGTTGAGAACTTTTTGCTCGCTTCCGGCCACGACCAACGAATCCTGCCTATTCTTTCGGTGGCAATGATTGAACCAGTCGGCGGACACGGCGGCATGCACTACTATGACTTCGGGCTATGTGGAGGCCTGACAGCCGCTGGATGTAGTGTGACGCTCTATACATGCGATGAGACCGTGGATCCCGAGATTCCGGGACTCGCGGTTCGCCCAAGTTATGGAGACATATACCGGCTGAATGGTCGAGCACTCAAGGCGGTCTCTTACATTACTCGTACCTTCAGATCATTACGCGATGCGACCGCGGCAGAACGCCGCATCTGTCACTTTCATGCTTTCGGCGACTTACTTCCAGAGCTCATCGTCACTGCGATTGCAAAACTTCTGCGGATGCACATTGTATTGACTGTGCATGATGTTGTTTCTTTGGCGGGGAGCACTACACGCAAGAGGAAGCTTACTGGCTGGCTCTATCGTTTCGCCGATCGAATCATCGTTCATAACAGAGCCTCGCTCGTTGAACTGGAGGAAATGGGCATTCCATCCGCGCAAATCGCGGTCATTCCCCATGGGCACTCTCTTCCCGGCCCCAATTCTGTTCGCCAGCAGGCGGCCGCAAGAGATCAGCTTGGAATCGCACAATCAGCCCGGGTGCTGCTGTTCTTCGGACAAATAAAGGACACCAAGGGTCTGGATATCCTGATCGAGGCGTTGCCCCGCGTAATAGAAGAAGTTCCGGAGACATTGCTCGTTATTGCCGGCCGACCATGGAAGACGGGATTTGAACGTTTCGAGGCTCTTATTGACAGGTGTCAGGTGAGAGGAAGTTGTCATTTGCAGATTGGATACGTGGCAGATGATATGGCTTCTGCTTACTACGCGGCTGCAGACATTGTCGTACTGCCTTATCGGCGCATTTATCAGAGCGGCGTCCTGCTCATGGCAATGTCATACGCCAGACCGGTCGTTGTGTCCGATCTGCCGGGGATGACCGAAGTTGTAACCGATGGAGAAAATGGCTATGTATTCAACTCGGAATCAAAGGACGAATTGGCAAGAGTCTTGACGCGCGCCCTGCACGACGAGGAGAGACGCTCGAGGATTTCGGCTGCAGCGATTCAGTATATTCAGGAAAATCACGACTGGAATCACATCGGCCGAACCACAGCAGAGTTATATCGCCACGTGCTTAGATCCTGACTTAGCTTTACAGTTGTTCTTGGTCACAACATCCTTGACATCCGTTACCCTAACCGCTCTGATACTTGAACAGGCACCTCAGAAGCCACATCTCTTCCGTCCTCATTTAGCAAGTTCGCGTCATGAAGGGCCTTCGCACTGGCCTGATGCGTTCCAGCTCGGGCTTTCTTTTCTGCAACATCGTTTAATAATTCAAGATAAGCGTCTGCGATGCGATTCCATTGGTAACGCGTTCTCACAATCTCCCTGGCCATTATTCCTCTCGCCAGTGCGTCGACGCGATCCTCGTCCAATGCGTTCACGAGCGACGTCACCTCGTCACTCGTAGACCAATACTGGCCCGACGCGCCCAGGACTTCGCGATTGAAGCAGTTTTCATGTGCAATCACAGCGTTGGAGCAAGCCATCGCTTCCAACAGGGAAGGATTCGTGCCGCCGACGCTGTGCCCATGAAAATACGCACGGCAATAATAGCGCAGGGCGCATAGGTTCTCCTGGTCATACACCGTACCGACAAAATGAATGCGGTCGCCGCGAAACGCCAGCAACTTTCGTATGTAAGCAGTCTGTCTATCGATGTCGCCTACAACCACAAGCGGCAATGCGGTTTTTGCCAGTTGAAATCCCTTCAAGATCTCCAATACATGATTTTCTGGTTCTAGCCGGCAGACGATTAGATAGTAACCGTCAGCTTTTAGTTCCCAGCTCTCAAGGATCTCTGGAGACGGCTGGTGCGAAGGAATATCGGCGCCATATGAAATTGTTGAGATATTCTTCGCCCGAGGAAAGCGCCTTCTCAAGTGCTCCGCAACCGCATTTGCATCAGCCACGATGCGTGACGCACACAAGACACTCGCTGCTTCTGCGCACATTAGATAGGCTCGTTGCGCCAGAGACCATTTTGTTCTCTTCCACTCCAATCCGTCGCAATTGATCCACGTCACGGCACCGTGCATTCTAGGTATCCAGGCCGCAAATGCTGCGCCCACTCCAAGCATGTACACCACATCGTACCGGCTACGAGCCTTCCAAAGACATTTCACATCCCATGCGACTTCTGAAAAAGCGCCCAGCCGCGGAGTGGTCACGTACGTTAGGCGCACGCCCTGATACTCTCCATCGCTTCGATGCGCCTTTGACGGGCAATACACCGTAGCATTCATCCCATTTCGCGCCAGACGAACAGCGAGTTGCTCTGCAAATGTCTCAAATCCTCCATAGCGCGCCGGTATGCCTCGCGTTCCGAGGATCGCCAGCCTCAGTGCGGCGCTGCTGGAAGTGGATGTATCAGTTCCGGGCGCGCTTTTGGTATTCTCCTCACCCATCCTCACTTCGGCGTTGTACCCTTCACGTGTCAACAAGGCATTCATGGTCTGCGTGTCCCAGCGGCGCAATACGCTCTTGATCAGCATCTGCACGTCAGAGATAACGGATGCGCCCGCCATGTACTCATCGTCGAGTTGGCGCTTGGCGGGAAGAACGCTCCTGCGATAGAAGGGTTCCAACTCGTCTTTTGGCACTTGGGCAAAGCTCATCTCTTCGTCCGCAAACGCCAAGGTTGCGGCTCCGGTGATCCCTGGTCGACAAGTCAGAACCGACAATCGATGTTCCTCAACTTTTGGCCGAGGGCCTACGAGGCTCATATCTCCCACGAGTACATTGACGAGTTGAGGAAGTTCATCGAGCTTCCAGCGTCGGAGAAATTGCCCAATCGGCGTGAACTCTTGATTCGATTTTGTTGTGACCACTTGATGCTCAACTTCGGACGAGTGCACAAGTGTCCGGAACTTTGCAATCGTGAAGCTTCCACCATAGCGTCCGATTCGTCTCTGAAGAAAGAGCACTGGCCCTCGTGAAGTGACGCGTACCGCCGCGGCAATGGCTAGAAGCACTGGTGCGAGCAGGACCAGCGCAGGCGCAACACAAGCGCAATCGAAGATGCGTTTCGACCACGAATGCGACCAGGGGCTTGGCGGACGTGCGGTCGAAGCGGGCATAATGAGCACCTTCATCGAAAAACTCGCTCTATCTGCTTCCGTATGGATCCAATCGGTTCCCCCGCGAATCCTGGGATGAATGCGCCGATCTAGTGATCTGCCTTCGACCGTCACAGCGTCATGGCAATCTGAGGTCATGGCGTTCCTCGATCGATAGGTAACTGCCGAAAGGATGATAAAGCTAGCTCGACATACGCCGGCGCTTGCCCCGATGGTTGAAGGGGTCTGGCTCTCTCATCGTCCCGCTTATAAGTCGGCATCGCTTCTCGCCTCAACGAGATCACGAGGCGCTGCGCCTCGCTGGCGGGCAAATTATGTGACAAGGCCGATCACCCAATTTCAAGCTAACAAGGCGGTCTCTGCGGATTGTCATAGCATTGTCAAACGTTTGTAACGCCCTCAGTATTTGGATTTAGAGCTGCGTATCATGGGTCCGGTAGCAGTCATCGGGGACAGATCGCCTGCCTTGTTGGGCGGCCTGAAATTGAGAGATGCATTTCGGATCATCGGCAAAGCGATCGGATACCTGCGGGCTGGCGCCCACGCCTCACCGTGCACAAATGCATAAGCGTGTCGTCGCCGCGAATATCGTCTCCCGCTATCCATGCTTCCTGACTCTATGGCTGGCGGCACTCTTGTTGACGCATTCGACCGGGGCGTCGCTCTGTGCTCAATCGCCGTCCCTTAACGGTGGTCTCGATGGCGGACTGCCTCGCTCTCCTCAAAACTGCTCCGATCCTTCTGCGGCTGAGTCGGTCGATTGCTCGGTGCAAAGTTCGAACGATGGCGCGACCTCCCTCGTCCCGCAAACTCGGACTCCAATTCCCGGTCAGATTGGCATGCCAACTGGAAGTCGCGGAGGACGTTACTCAGATGTTCAGCCATTGAGTGGAGAAAACTTGTCGAGCAACCGGAACAGCAAAATTCCGCCCATTCCTGATTTGCTCACAGAGTTTCAGAAGTTCATCGCCTCAACTACAAATCAGATTCTGCCGATTTATGGGACAAATCTTTTTACAAATGTTCCCTCCACATTTGCCCCACTCGATCTTGTGCCGGTGCCTTCCGACTATGTGCTTGGCCCTGATGACGAGCTTCGCATCCGGGTTTGGGGGCAAGTTAGCTTTCAGATTAACGTGCGCATCGACCGGTCCGGGGAAGTGTTCCTTCCGCAAGTCGGTACCGTGCATGTCGCAGGATTGCCCATCTCGGCACTGGATGGGCAACTGCGCAGTGCCATCGGACGTGTGTATCGAAACTTCGACCTGACGGTAAATCTGGGGCAGATTGGCGCAATTCAGGTATATGTCGCGGGCCAGGCGCGTCGTCCCGGCGTTTACACGGTTAGTTCGCTAAGCACACTCGTGGATGCTCTCTTTGCTAGCGGCGGTCCGTCGACACGAGGCTCGATGCGGCATATCGTGCTCCGTCGCAATGGATCGCTGGTCACGGATTTCGATCTCTATAACTTGATCATCCGAGGCGATAAGTCGAAAGACGTGAAGCTTCAATCCGGAGACGTTATTTTTATCCCGCCTGCGGGCCCGCAGGTCGCACTTACGGGGAGCATTGGGAGCCCCGCTATCTATGAATTGCAGACGAGTGAAACGCTCGCCGAGTTATTCGCCGATGCGGGAGGCGTTTCGTCCGTCGCGGAACAGACACGAGTTTCCATTGAACGCATCGAAGATCACCGCGACCGCCAAGCCATGGAAGTGAGGTACGATGCCACAGGAATGGCGACCGCTATGCGCGATGGGGACCTTGTGCGCGTCTACTCAATTACTCCTATATACAAAAATACCGTAGTTCTTCGGGGAAACACCGCTAACCCTGGCCGTTTCGGATGGCATCCTGGCATGCGGATCAGCGATCTCATCCCGGACAAGGAATCGCTGATAACTCGGAATTATTGGTGGCGCCGGACACAACTTGGTCTTCCTTCGCCTGAGTTTGAGCCCACCGCGAGATTGGAAGATCTTCGTCAGCCCAATCATGACGCAGTCACGATCAACCGTCCGGTTACCGGAGATATCGGATCTGCATCAGATTCAAGTCCCATGCCTTCAAGTCCCATGCCGCGGACCGACTTACTCCAGCCGGAGGAGACTGGCAGGAATCCGAATCCCGTTGCCGAGCCACGTGCCGGAAGCGCTTCTCTGGCATCAGCCGAGAACTCACTTGGCACGCGAAGGCCATCCCCTGAACAGGCGCAGATGAAAGGAGTCGCTCCCGAGATCGACTGGGACTATGCCGTGATCGAGCGGCTCAATTCCGACACCATGACAACGGTATTAGTCGCATTCGACCTTGGAAGCGCTGTGCTTCGCCATGATGCATCCCAGGATCTTGAACTGCAAGCTGGCGACATTGTCACGATATTCTCCGACGCAGATATTCGCGTACCCATTGCCCACCAGACCAAGACCGTGCGGCTCGATGGCGAGTTCGCACACGCCGGCCTCTACACCGCCGAACCTGGTGAGACCCTGCGCCATCTGGTTGAGCGCGCCGGCGGTCTCACTCCGAATGCATATCTGTATGGCTCGGAATTTACACGCGAGTCGACGCGTGCCGAGCAGCAGGCCCGGATCGAGGAATATGTGCAGTCCATGGGCATGCGCCTGCAGCGCGGTAATCTTGCAGCTAGCACCTCTCCGGCCGCAACACAGCAGGACGTCGCACTCGTCTCCTCGGCCCAAAGCAGCGAGCGGGAATTATTAGAAGGCCTTCGCCAGCTCCGTGCCACGGGCCGTATCGTACTTGAGCTCAAGCCTTCTGACAGTGGAATCTCGAGCCTCCCCGACGTCGCCCTTGAGAACGGAGACAGCTTCACTGTGCCTCCCGTTCCGGCAAGCGTCAACGTGGTCGGCGCAGTATTCGATCAAAATTCATTCCTATACGAACCGTCGCGCAGCGCCGGAGCTTATCTCCATCTCGCCGGAGGGCCCAATAAGGATGCGGACGATCGTCACGAATTCATCATCCGCGCGGACGGCGAAGTTGAGAGTCGAGAGAGTGCACACGCAAAGTGGGGAGCGAATGAGTTCAACAATCTGTCCGTCAATCCGGGCGATACCATCGTAGTTCCTGAGAAGAGCTTTAAGCTTTCCGCTTTGCGCGGCGTGCTCGACTGGTCGCAACTGTTTTCGCAATTTGCGCTCGGCTCGGCAGCATTGAGCGTTATTCACTAGACCAACTTTGCATCGGACGCATTTCAACAACATGGTTAATCAACGCAGGATTCTAACCGAGGCAGAAACCGATGAAGACAGATACTTCGCCTCCCGATAGCAACGAAGGCAGCGAGCAGGCCTCTTCGTCTGGAGTGCCAGGGGTTTACGCAAGAAGCGGCGACGGCATCGCACTCCTCGATCTGCTGATCCGTGTCTCCAGGCGGAAGCACATCGTTCTGCGCGTTACAGCGGGATTCGCTCTCGCGGCGGCCATTCTTTCGTTCATTCTGCCGCAGCGCTTCACGGCCACAGTAATACTTCTGCCTCCGCAGCAAAATTCTTCGATCAGCACAATGCTGGCATCGCAATTCAACGGCGTGGGAGGTCTCGCATCGCTCGCCGGAAGCGGCTTCGCTTTCCGGAACCCCAACGAGATGTATGTCTCCATGCTGAAGAGCCACACCGTTGAGGATGCAATGATACAGAAATTCGACCTGATGAAAGAGTACCGAAAGTCTTATCTGACCGATGCCAGAAAAGCGTTTGAGAGACACACAGTTGTGGACGGCACTGGTAGAGACGGCCTCATCCATATTTCCGTGGAAGATCGAGACGCAGGTCGTGCATCCGAACTGGCTAATGGATATGTCGACCAGTTTCGACTGCTTTCGCAGCATCTCGCCATCACCGAGGCCTCCCAACGCAGACTATTTTTCGAGCAGGATCTGGTGCAGGCCCGGAACAACCTCTCCGGTGCGGAAGAAGCTCTCAAGCGGACCGAGATGTCCACCGGGGTCATCCAGTTGGATAGCCAGGCCCGGGCGCTGATCGAAACGGGCGCCATGCTTCGAGCGCAAATCTCAGCGCGAGAAGTCCAGATTGAGGGAATGCAAACCTACGCTGCGGGCGAAAATGCGCAGCTGATTCAGGCACGGCAGGAGCTTGCAGGCCTGCGCGCGCAACTTGCCGAACTAGGCGGCACAGAGGAATCCGACGGGCTCATCGTTCCTAAAGGGCTCGTGCCTGAGGCCGGTCTTGAATATGTTCGAAAGCTGCGCGATGTCAAGTACTACGAGGCCGTTGTCGAAATTCTCGCGCGGCAGTTCGAATTGGCCAAACTAGACGAGGCCAGGCAAGGTGCACCTATTCAGGTCGTTGATCCCGCCGTTCCTCCAGATAAGCGCTCCTTCCCCAAGAGAACGCTGCTTGTCTGTATTGCTACCGTTCTGGGTCTCTTTTTCGGAACGATGAGCGCGCTGCTTCTTGCCGCATACGAGGACGCGATTATGAATCCTGAAACTGCATCCAAGTTTGATTCGCTTCGGGAAGCCTTGTACTCCAGTAAATGAACACCGCTTCTGTTTCCCGGGAAAAAAGCGAAGTAGCACTTATGGCTGAGAAGCTGTGGCTCGGGTCGGCGAGTGCTTGAGACGTGTGCTGCGCGATAACTGCACTTACTGCAGATTGATATGTATGTGCACAAGCCTGGAGCGGGACGCCGAATTGAGGGAGGAGACGGATGCGCAAGGTAGTGTGGGCGGGGATCGCATCCGCGGTTGCGTTTTTCTATTCATATTTGATGCTGTTCAATCTCTCTGGCATTCCTCTGTTTCGGACGGGCGACGAGAGTTTCTTTTGGACCTACGGCTGGAGGATGCTGCACGGCCAGGTATTTCTCAGAGACTTTCATCAGTTCACGCCGCCGGGCACTGACCTTGTTTACGAAACTGTCTTCCGCCTCTTCGGCAGTGGCATGCAAAGCATCAACTGGACCCTGGTCGGACTGGGTGTGGCACTCACTGTTGTCTGCTTCTTTGCCGCATTGCAGGTGGTACGCGTTGAGCTTGCCGCTCTGGCTGCCGTGCTGTGTTTTCTCTTTCTCTATGCTGACAGGTTCGACGGAACGCATCATTGGTTCAGTTCTTTGGCGAATTTGCTGGCCGTTATTGTGTTATCCAAAGCCTCCGCCTTTCGCCGGATAGCAGCTGCGGGATTTCTGTTGGCGGTGGCAGCCTTCTTTACGCAAACAGCGGGAGTGATGGGGCTGCTTGCCTGCAGCGGGGGATTGCTTTGGGAGAGGCGGGCGACGCAATGTGCATGGAGCCTCGCGCTGAAGCGAGTGGGTCTGCTTTGGAGTACGACGCTTGGCGTCTGGCTGCTGTTTGCCGGAGAGTTTATCTGGCGAGCGGGGCTCGTAAACACCTGGCGCGCTCAAGTAGCTTATCTGCCCAAAGACGCCAATTTTCCCAGTGGATTTTTATTGTTTCCCTTTTCACGGCCGGTGAATTTACACGGCTGGATTAGTGGCGGGGATCATCTAATTGTTTATCTGGTGATTCTGTTTGTGTGTCCGTATGTCCTCGGTTTGTGCATGCGCAGGAAAGCGGTGATTCTCGAGAACCCAGTTCCTGTTGTTTTTCTGAGCGCGCTGGGAATTGGACAGACGCTTGAAGTGATCACCATGCTAAATGCAAATCGCATGGCAGCGGTCGCCATGCCGGGGGTCATTCTATTCGTGTGGAGCATCCGGCGATCGAAGGTGATTCCGGTAGCGGCGTGGTGCCTCACAGGGGTGTTGATGATGGGACAGGCGGCAGCCACGCAGCTGCATCAATATGTGCTGATCAAACTGCCGACCGGAGAGGTGAACTTCCAGGCGAGCGATGCCGAAGAGATCGGCTGGCTGGTTGCGCATACGCGACCTGGAGACTCGTTCTTCGAGGTTGCGAATACGCGATTTTACGCGCCACTGGAACTGCGCAATCCAACACCAGTTGATGTGTTGGGGATAACGGATATCACACTGCCCGGATGGGTGGATGAAGTGATGGAAGGGTTGGACAAGAGCAGGACTCAGTACGTTGTCTGGAAGTCTCAAACTGGGAACTGGGCAATAAGTGGGGGCGCGTATGGGCCGAACGATCACCTTGAGCCGCTGCGGCGGTATATGCGCGAGCACTACGCGCGAGTCATCGTTTTCGGGAACGGCGAGGAGATCTGGGAACGGGACGGACGTACTGATCACCCCCAGGAAAGACAGCACTCGGGCTCAGACATTTAGCCTTCGCCGGACTTTGTTGTTTTTGTGCGTATATCGATACAAAGGAATGACAAATCAATAACAAGTCTCCGGATGGATTTCTTCATACTCAGGTTCAATGCAACACCAATCCCTGAGAAAGACATTGAGAGACGACGTATGAAGAATGATTCTCCGCACCGTGTCTTGGCTATTTCGGCGATGCTTGTGCTTGTGGCGGGAAAGATCATCGCGCAAGCGCCTGGGACGGGAGCTATTTCCGGTACGGTGTATGACCCGTCGAATCGAGCGATTGCCAACGCTGAAGTATTAACGGTGAATCAGGCTACGCACGTTTCGCGCACCGTGCTGACCACAGCGGAAGGAACCTTTCGTGTTGTGCTTCTGTTGCCTGGCAACTATTCCGTGACAGTGAAGGCGCAGGGGTTTGCTGATCACATCACACCGGCCGTGGCAGTGACGGTGAGCGAGACGAGCTCATTCACAGTGATGATGACAATCGCAGGAGAGAGCTCAAGCGTCCATGTGACGAGCGATGCGGAAATGGCCGAAACGGAAAGCTCGACCCTGGGCCGCGCGGTCGAGCCGGAGTCGATTCAGCTTCTACCTTTGGCCAACCGCAATTACACGCAGATTCTCGGCTTGTCGCCGGGTGTGATTGTCGGGCTTCCCGATGCTACGGCTCTGGGTCGCGGCACGCAAAATGTGTCGTCTGATGGCGCGAAGACCACCTCCAATAACATCCAATTCAATGGAATCGATGCCAATAACGCTTCGCAGAACTCGGCGGCCAATGACGGGGAGGAGGTAGGCACCGGCATTCCCGCACCTGACGCGATTCAGGAGTTCATGGTGCAGACGGCCAATTACGACGCATCTTACGGCAGAGGCACGGGCGCCAACGTGGACCTGGTAAGTAAAGGCGGTTCGAATCAGTTTCACGGCAGCGCGTGGGAGTTTGTGCGCAACAACATTTTCAATGCCAATAGCTTCTTTCTGAATCAGGACGGCCAGCCGCGGCCCGATCTGAAGCAGAACCAATTCGGTGGATCGATCGGAGGTCCAATTCGCAGGGATAAGACACTCTTCTTTGCGGAGTATCAAGGGCTTTCGGAAATCAACGGCGAAGGGGATGCAGTAACAACAGATCTTCCGCAACTTACGACAGACCGCTCAGCGGCAACGCTGGGAGCGCAGTTTTGCCCCGCAAATAAAGCCAATGCCACGCCGTACCTGACCGATGCCGGGGGAACTCAAGTGGCCTGCAATGGATCCAATATCAATCCAGTTGCACTGGCTCTGCTTAACTACAAATTCGGAAACGGCCAGTATGCGGTTCCCAATCCGCAGGTCAACTTGCCCGTTACGAATCCCAACCAGCTCCCGTTGGGGCAGTCTACTTATGCCATTCCTGCGACATATAAAGAAAACCAGTTCAGCGTGAATATCGATCAAGTCATCACGCAACACAATACGCTTTCGGGAAGATTTTTCTACTCTCGCTCGCCAACAATCCAGGCACTTGTTCCAGGTGAAGGCAATGCCAGTGTTCCCGGCTGGCCGACGAACGAGCTCGCCCAGAACACGATGTTTGTTTTGGCAGACACCCATGTTATCAACTCGAATCTGGTCAATGTGGCGCGTTTCGGATTTATGCGCTACGACGGGTTTTCCGCGGTGTTCAATCCGATCGCGGCATCCGCGCTGGGCATGGGTACGCCGACGGGCGTGGCGGGAGTAGCGCCGGGCATGATACTTACAGGCCTGTTCACCACGGGAGATGCGGGCACGCCCTCGCAGTGGGAGAACACAAACAGCTTTATCTGGCAGGATACGGTTTCCCGAATATGGAATCGGCATAACCTCCGTCTGGGCGCGGAGGTGAAGCGTCATGAAATCGACATTAACGCTCCCTTCAGCACGGACGGTTTGTTGTTCATTTCCACATTCGATGATTTTCTGCTAGGAGAAAGCGCAACGCAAAACGGAAGTCCCTATGGCATTAGCAATGTGATTGGCAGCGGGGGAAGTTCCGGTTTCTTCCGCAAGAGCGGACGCTACACAGATTACGCCGCCTTCGCGCAGGATGACATCAAATTGACGCAACGGCTGACGGTCAATGCGGGCCTGCGCTACGAGATCTTCGGGCCGGCGGCTGAGAAAAATGGAAGGCTCCCTAACTTCGATCCAAGCATCGCGACGCATCAGGCGCCCAGCGCTGGAACGCTGAGCGGGTTCACTTTGCCCAAAAACTTTTCCGGTCCCATCGCTACCGGCGTGACGCAAACATCGACTGCCGGCCTGTGGGCGACTGACTATACGGCGATCTCCCCGCGACTGGGCTTCTCGCTTCGCCTAACCCAGAAGCCGACTCTCGTGATGAGGGGCGGTTATGGAATTTACTACGATAAACCTACGGGCGGCTTTGCCGAAGGACAGGGAGGGCAACAGCCGTTTTCAATACAGCAGTTTCCCTTCGGCGCCCAAGATGCGGGGGCGACGCTCGAAAGCCCTTTCCGTCCGCAGTTGCCGCTAGCCTCGAGCTTTCCTCTTTATAGTCCGCGCGTACCAGGCGGCGGCAGCTACACCTCCGGCGTTTCTCCCCGGGTTGCAGACCCTACGACGCAGGAATACAACCTGAATTTGCAATATGCTTTCGCGAACGATTATTTGCTGGAAGTGGGCTACGTAGGCACGCATACGACGAGTGCGCCGGGCAGAATTCAATTTAATCAGGCCTTGCTGGCAAGCCCGCAAAACCCGATTAACGGCGCTACCGCGAACACCGCGGCGAATGTGAGCCAGCGCCTCCCGTTCCAGGGAATCGCGCCAGGTTCCCTTCAGGCTAACACTGAGTTCATGGCGAACTATAACTCACTGCAAAGTAGCATCACCAAGCGCTTTGTGCATGGGCTGCAGTTCCTTGGCAGTTATACATGGTCAAAGGATCTGGATGAGACCAGCGGCTCCGGCGGAGCCGATGTATTTGAGTTATGGCTAACGACCAACGACCAAACTAACCCGCGGCAAGCATATGGGCCGACAGATCGGGATCGCACTCAGAGAGCGGTGGCGAACTTTACCTGGGCCACGCCGAAATTCCATCATCTCTCGATGCCCGCCAGGTATGCCTTGTCCGATTGGGAGTTTTCAGGGATCGGGGTGATCCAGTCGGGGAGCCCCATCACAGTCCTCGACAACAACGCAGGACTCGTATACGGCAACGAGGATAATGTAAGCCGCGCGCAGCGCACCGGAGGGAATCCTTCGACAAGCGGGTCGCTTTACTCCAGGGTGCTCAATGGTTATTTGAACCAGAACGCATTTACGATCGCGCCAGAGGATCCAAATGGAAACGGGCCCGGCGATACGGACTTCGGCAACAGTGGAGTAGGCATTGTGCGCGGCCCTGGCCAGCACAATGCGGATATGGCCGTGGAGAGGGTGTTTCCGCTGATGGAATCGAGCACTCTGCGTTTCCGGGCTGAATTCTTCAATATGACGAACACCCCGCAATTCGCGAATCCGAACAATATGCTGAATTTCTCGGAGGGGCCTCACGGTCCGGTCAACCAAAACCCTTCGTTTGGCATGATTACCGGAACTGCGGCAAATCCACGCATCATTCAATTCGCGATGAAGTATATGTTCTGAGCAACTGGTTCTGATCCGCCGGTACGCGACTTTGCTTAATGACCCATCTATCTCAAGTTGTCAGGAAGGAAATGAATTAATGACGATCGAAGAGATAGAGTGCGCGTACGACGCAACGAAACCGCTGGAATTCGTGAGGAATGAATTTGAGGTTCCGGAACTAACCCATAGCGCCTTGTTCTATCCTCTGGGGTTTCCGACCGATCTAAGGACTAACCGCCCTGAGATTTTGGCCCAAGCGCACGACCTGTGGTCCAGCTTTGAGAAGCACTTCGATACAGAACCAATTCAAGTGAGTGTATACGTCCAGGATGGCGGTTCAGCGGAATGCCCTCCCCCACCGGTCACTCGCATCATGCTTCCACTATTGACATGGATTGTGGATGCGAACAACTATGGCATTGCGAACCTTGAGCGATGCACCACACAGATTGTTCTTTCGGACCAAGTCGCGCAGAATCGCCAATACTTGCGATATTTCCTTTTAGCGCCGTCGCCGCTATGCCATATCGTGACCAGGTATGTGACAGCCATACACGCGGGATGCGTAGCACGCAATGGCCGTGGCGTATTGCTTTGCGGCGATTCAGGCGCCGGCAAGTCATCGCTTTCCTATGCTTGCGCTCGCGCCGGATGGACCTTTGTGAGCGACGATGCAAGCTTCTTTCTGAACAACGGCACGAAACGTCTGGTAACTGGCAATTGCTATCAGATACGATTTCGCTCCACCGCGAGGACGCTGTTTCCTGAGTTAGAGGAAATAGAGATTACGCCGCGCGCCGCGGGCAAACCCTCGATCGAGTTAGCGACGGCGTTACTTCCACAGATAACCTCCGCGCAGACTGCGCAGGTTGACTTTCTAGTGTTTCTGAATCGGCGTGCAGGGTACCGATCAGAACTTGTGCCGTATCGAAAAGATGTGGCCAGGCATGCCATACGACAAAGGTTGTATGGGTCTGTTGAGTCCCTTGCAATGCAGTACCTCGCGCTGGAGAGGTTGCTGAAGGCGGACCTCTTTGAGCTGCGATACAGCGACCTGGATTGGGCAGTGGACAGGCTGGAAACGCTGGTCCGTGAGGGACGCTAGTGGAACAGCTGCTAGAGAGCGCGCGATCTGCGACAACTGGGGGGTCCGGGGTTTCTGCATGGAAGAACCCCACCAGGTGGCTGCTTGAGAAAAAGCTTAGCCGCCGCTTTTGGGTGTTCTTTACTGTCGCCTTCTTTTTCGACGTCGGCTTTTCTGTCTACTACTTCCTGTTCAATCTCTATCTGCTGGACTTCCACTTCAATGAACGAGTTATCGGCCTGGTGGGCGGCGCACTTACGCTGGGGACAGTTGCAGGAACATTGCCGGTGGGCTGGCTTGCGCGCAAGATAGGCCTTCGCCCTCCGCTGATATGTTGCATGATCGCTGCGCCTCTGCTGGGCGCAATGCGCGCAATCGTGATGAGGGAATGGGCGCAGATTGGCCTGGCGTTTCTGGCCGGACTGGCAATGTGTATTTGGGGAGTCTGCTTTCCGCCCATGGTGGCAAGGCTTACGACTAA
>Ga0187851_10001990_pt1 | contig 18658 bp, 8 predicted proteins | sample June2016WEW_6_10_FD_132997 | JGI IMG/M metagenome (GOLD analysis project Ga0187851, IMG submission 132997) | Peatland microbial communities from SPRUCE experiment site at the Marcell Experimental Forest, Minnesota, USA - June2016WEW_6_10 | ecosystem: Environmental > Terrestrial > Soil > Wetlands...
CTGCTTGCGCTCACCCAGCGGGTCGTAGAGATACGTGCTCGCGCCCCACGCCGCATTCTGGGCCGCAATCAAGCGGTTCTCCACGTCGTAGCTGAGCGTATTGTAGCCGTCGTAGGTCAGGTTGAGGTTGCCGTCGTAGGTCATCGAAGCACCGCCCGCCGTCGTCAGCCCGTTGTCCGCGTTGGCCGCGCCGTAGCTCACGGTGCTCGCCTGCGGCACGTACTGGAAGAGCGGGTTGTTGACGCCTGCCGAGTTGAGCTGGTGGTTCATCAACCAGGTGTAGTTGAAGGTTACGCTGCTATTGGAGCCATTGTAGGTTTGGGTCAGCGTTTGCAGGTTGTCGCCGGCGTCGTACTGCGAGTAGGCGTCGCTGGTCCCGTCGCCGTAGGCAATGCTCTGCGCGCGCGAGAGCGCGTCCCAACTGTACTGCGCCAGCAGGTTGCTGGTCCCGCCCTCGTTGACATACTGCATGCGGTTCATCGCGTCGTATTTGTAGCTGACCGAATAGGAGCCCGCGCCGCTGGTTCCCGCCGGCCACGTGACCTGCGTCTGGTTGCCGTCTCCATCGTACGCCACCTGCGTGTTGCGGCCAAGCTGGTCCGTGAAGCTGTTGGCCCGGCCCGCCGTATCGTAGCCGATTTCGTAGGGCGTCGCGCTGGAGCCATCCGAAGCCTGGAGCATCCGGCCGGAATAGTCATAGCCATAGGTAACGGTTCCCGCTGCCTCGCCCTGCGGGGTCTTGGTCTGCACCCGGTTGAGGGCGTCATAACTTGAGCTGATGGTCTGGCCGGAGCGAGTGGTCTTCTGCGTGACGTTGTTGTTGGCGTCATACTGAAACTGCTCGGTGGTCGAGTCGGGGTAGATGGTGCTGCTCAGGCGGTCGAAGCCGTCGTACGTCATACCGGTGAGGTTGTTGTTGGCGTCGGTAATGCTCTTTTGCCTGCCGTTGAGCGTATAGGCATACGTCGCCTGCACCGCGGCCGCGGCCACCGCCGCGGAGGTGCTCGCTCCGCGGCCCACGCTGACCTGGTAGGGGCGGCTGAGAATATCGTATGTGCTGACATTTACCTGGTACTGTCCAGACGACACCGGCTGCGTGACCGTGTACACCCTGTCCGCTCCGTCATACGCCGTGGTCGTGGTGTTGCCCAGAGGATCGGCGACCTGATAGACCTTGTTGGACGGCGTGTAGGTATAGGTGGTCGTCTCCCAGATTGGGGAAGCTTCTGTCGAATTCGTGGTGCAGGTCGCAGGGGAGGTAACGCTGGGCGTGTTCTGCTCCCGATAGACATCGTGGAGTTGCCCGTTGGGATAATAGTCGTACCTGGTGATGCTGAGCGCATTCGGAGCATCTTCCTCCGTCACGCGCCCCAGCGCATCGTGTACCGTGGTGGTGAGATTGTTATTCGGGTCGGTCACCGTACATACGTCTCCGTAGTTGTCGTAGGTGTACTGTGTAACGTAGTTGAGACGGCCGTAGTCGACGGTCGTCTTCTGCACCTGGTCCGCATTGCCCGGGAAATAGTCGTAGCGGGTGACACGGCCTTCGGGATCGGTTGCCGTCTGCACCATGCCGATGGACGTGTAGGTGTAGAGCGAAATGGGCTGCGCGGCGGGGGCGCCTGGCTTCGGTACAGCAGGCTGATCGATCTCTATGACGTTTCCATCGCTGTCGTATTTGTAGGTCGTGACGTTCCCCTTCGCATCCGTTACCTGGTATGGGGCTTCGGAATTCGGCAGCGCCGGCACGGGCTGGATATAGCTGATCGTTTGCTGCACCGCGGAGAGTCCGGATCCCGGTTTTGGATATTGAGTGATGGTCAAGGGATTGAACAGCGAGTCGTAGGTGTAAGTTGTGGAATTGCCCTCCGGCATGGTTTTCGAAACCAGCAGGCTCTGCGCGTTGTAGACATTGACCGTGGTGGCATTCAGGTGAGAGGCATTGCCGTAATCCTGAATCTCTTCGAGCACGTTGCCAAGCGGATCGTTGTAGTAGACGTGCCGATTGCCGGCCGCATCGTCGATCTCCATGCGCGCTCCGGCGGCGAACACCTGAGAGGTATTCTGGTTGGCGTCCTGCTGTTTCCACACGTGTCCCATGCCATCATAGTAATTGGTGACAAAAGCATTTGTTGGATTCGACGGATAAAAGATCTGCGTGAGGTGTCCCGCGGAATCGTACGCGCCGGAGGTGTCGTAGGAATAAGTCGTATTTTGTTGCTGAGCATCGGTAAACTGGGTGAGGTTGCCGCCCGAGATCGTGTAAGAGACCGAGCGTCCCGCGTTGTCCGACACGGACGAAATCTGGCTGCCGTTATAGTTGATGGCGAGCGAGCGTCCCGTCGCGGAATTCGATACGCCGGTCAGGTTCCCGCCCGAGTAACTGAAATTCACCGAAGCGCCTCCGGCGCTCGTCAAGCTCGCAATATATACAGGGCCGCTGGTGGCCGTAGGATTGCCGTTAAAGGTCATTGTCACGCCGGATTTCGTCCGGTAGCGTAGGTTCCCTCCGTTGACATCGAGAATCGTCGCCGATCCGACAGGGGACGAATAACTCCCGTTCGGCATCAGCACGAACTCTTCGGTATTCCAGCCTTGCTGCACGGTGACGATGCTGCTGGTCACCTGGTCGGTGAACCAGCGGTCCACAATCGCTTCGACCACGTAGTTTTCAAGGTTCGTCTGGCCATTGATCGCCTGGCCGTTCATGAGGTCGGAAGACACATACAGCGCCGCGATCGATCCGGCAGCGTTGAGCGCCCCCCCCTGGCCCATACCCGTGAATCCGTCGCTGTTGACGGATGCCGAAATCGCATAGTTATGCGTCCAGCCATTTCCTAGCGGCCCTGCCGTTCCTTGAGCGTTCGAGTCATAAATTCTTTGGAAATTAAGGCCGTATGGGAATCCTTTCGCTCCCACATCCAGATCGTCGTGTTGGTATTGGGAGGATCCCTTTTGTAGACTGATAGGATCGCCGCCGGTGGCTCCCGAGCCTGGGCTCGTATTATCCGGTTGAATCGTTATGGTAACAGTTGGGGGCAACTCCGCTCGTAGAGTGTTAAGAGACAACTGACTAGTCGTATCAAGGATTCCAGCGAAGCCGCCGTTCATCTGGCCAGAAATAAGCTCCCCATAGCTGCCCGAGGATCCTGAAGAATTCAGAGTTGTGTATCCCACGCCGGTCCACTTCCCGATAGCAATCTTCCCATTGCTGGGTGCAATCACACGGTATCCATTGTTGACATAATAGTCGAAATTAGTTAAGTCGGAGGAGTTGTAGTTGGGCGCCAAGATAGGCCTTATGGTGCTCCAATTGTTGCCCGTGGCGCTGTTGTTGATGTCATAGATAGTGTTGCCGTTTTGTACAGCAGTATCTAGAAGTTTTATGGCCGACGCGGCGACAAAGCCCGGAACCCGAGCCTGCGTCTGCTCCAGCGTGGCCGATTCGAACGAACTGCCGACTGCCGCCGTATCAGCAAGGGCCGCTAGCGAGTTGGCGGTTGGTGTGCTTGCTCCATTGATTCGCGCAGGCGTGTCGATGAAGTTCATTGGCAAATCCACATAAGGTCCAACAATGGAAGTGCCGACCGCCTCCCCGACAATACCGCCTCCGTAGAAGTACTCGGTAGTTGTGCCTAGAAGACGATCCGCGATCTGCTGCTGCGCGGCGCATTCCGCCAGCCAAGTCAGGCCCAGCATTTCAAGACTCTCGCCCAGCACCAATTCCGAGTTGGAAGCCGCACCGCTCGCAATCGCCTGATTGAGCAGGCTGCGGTGCTTCTCGATCATGCCGCGCCCCACCTGGTCCCAGCCGGTTTGAATAACATATCCGCCGCTGCCGCCACCCTGATTGGTCTGTGCGCTGATGTTCTGAGTTTGCGTGTAGCTCGCCCAAGTCGCCCATGGAATCGTGATGGCGAGTTGAATGCCCACCTGTGCACCCTTGGTCGACGCCGAGCCGCTGGTGACCGCGGTTCCATCCAGATAAAGCGTGGGGACGTAGGTCGAGCTAAAGAAGATCGACAACCGATGTCCGTAGATGTCGCTAGAATTGTAAGTTTGAGCTGTTGCGCCCGGAACAGTGATAGAGATTGTCGCATCGTATTGGCTCGGGATCGCAGTCCAGTCGGTCGGCGAGCCGGATTGATTGGGATTTGAAGTCTGGCGCAAAGTCTGCCCGTTGGAGAGCGGAGTTGGAACGATGACGCCTCCACCGATGATGTCGCTTACCCCGGCGGTCGGATAGTTGTTTTGAATATAGGATGTGAGATTATTTGCGTACCCCGTCAGATCGCTCCTCAACTGCGTACGGTTTATGCCCTGTATGGATGTGGATGTTAATAACACTGGATTGGCATCCGCGAGAAACTGCGACTCGGAGTAGTCCATAGCGGAGGCCAGGCTTCCCACAACTCCCGGTTTCCACGAGTGCGCCTTAAAGGCGGGATCGAATACATACGGGGTCCCGTTAATGCTGACTTTCACCCATACATGCCCCATCCCTGTGACATTCCCGCTGCCGTCGACTGCGGCGGGAATACCGCCCTGACCAAGGACGCCGCCCACTGAATTCCGGTTACTGTCAACGCCCAACCACCCTTGAAGTTGAGCACTGCTCAAATTCAACTGTCCGAACTCGAACAGCACGTTCGAAATCGATGGATTGCTGAGGCTTGCCTGATTCAGCAACGCAACCATCAATGCTGCTTGATCGAAGGAATCGCCTCGCCCGTCGAGGAGCGTGCCGACAGGGCCCTTGAGGGCGCCGAAGAGTGGGCTGAACTCAATATTGTCGTGAACGTACTGATAGATAAGATCCGGATCGTTATTCAGGCCATTAGCAAGCGCCACAATCTCAGGAGCTGCGCTCACCCCGGCGCTTTCCATAGCCATCGCGCGAATAGTGTTTGCTTTCGGAAGATTTGTTGTGGATTCGACGTTCTGACGCATCTGCTCGAAAGATACGGGCGTCGTGGTGAAATGAGTGCGAATGTTCGGCTCCAATGACGGAGTCGCTGAAGTGGATGAAGCCGCTGAGGAGTCCGTGGTGCTTTGTGAGGGTGTTGCCGCCACACTCGACTCTGCCGTAGTGCCCGTGGCCGAACCAGCGGCGGTGTCGCTCGTCGAGTTGCTTCCGGAAGAACCAATGGCGCCGGTAGCAGTGCTTTCCGTAGTGGAAAACGCAACTTTTGTATCTGCTAGTTGCTGACCCGAGTTGTCGACGGCTCCCGAAATATCCAGCGTGTAGTTCGATCCGGTTTCCAATGTAGTCAAAGGTTGAACGAAAGCGAGCATTCCGCCCTCAGCAGGGATCACGCTCGCAGAGACGGCGCCGCTAGGCCCGGTCAAAACAAGGGTGGTGCTGTTTAAAGAAGCCATCTGGAGCGGTTTGGAAAACCGCAGTGCAATCATCACATTTATCGCAACGTTGCTTGCGTCATCGGCCGGAATCGAAACTGCCAACTGAGGCGGTTGAGGATCCCTCGCCGGGAGTTCAATCATGCTCTGCTGGTACGAGGTGAGGTTTTGAGGATCGATCACTTCGCCGAAAGACACGGGGTTTCCATACGCATCGACCCCGCCCCAAATCAATACGGAACCGTTTGGAAGAAGTGCAGCTTCGTGTTCACTGCGGGAGGTCTGAAGCTGAATCGGCAGTTTTGAACACATTCCAGTCCGAAGGTCCCAGACCTCAAGCGAGTTCAGCGTTGCTCCGTTACCATCCACGCCGCCCGCAAAGAGGATAGTTCCATCGGTCAACAATGTCGCGGTATGGTGTGCGCGAGGAGTAAGCGTTCCTGTGTTTATAAGCCGGATTGACCCGTTTATGAGATCGATACGTTCTGCATCGGGAACAACTTTGTTTCCCGTGCCAGTGCCGCCAAAAACCAGTACGCTGCCATCCGGAAGCAACGTGGCTGTGTGAAACGCTCGATGAGACGCGAGGCTAATCGGGAGCGTTGTCACTGCCCCTGTCTGCGGATTCTCGACCGATATGAGCCCGCTCATTTCGCCTGCGCTCTGTCCACCGACTAATAGAATATTTCCGCTTGGCAAGAGTGTGGCGCTCCGGCCAGGCAACTCTCTGAGGCTCGCGATCGAGCGCACCGTGGTCACCGGCGCTTCTTGCATCCGCGAGCCGGCCATGGCATTGGTGCACTGCATCACTGCATAGAGAGCAAATACGCCAAACTGTACCGCGCTTCGATCGAACTTCATCGTCTTCTTCATAAGTCTTCTCCGGCGGGAAAAATCATCTCAGGCTCGCCTGCTGTCTGGTCTGTTCATTGCGTAACGACACTGGTCCGGTTTCCAGCACTGTCATAGGAATAGGTAACAGTGATTGTGCCGCTTGACGTTGAATATTGGGCCTGATATACGCGCCCCAGGTTATCGTAGGTGTAGGTCACGCTAGTTGATGGGGCCGGTGACTCAATCGGGTCTACGGTGACCGCCACCGATCCGGTAGCGCTGCTGTAATCTGTTGTATCGGAAGGCGTGAACGTCATGCTTTCTGTGGGAGCGCCTACAGGCGGAATGGTACCGGGCGCGGTCCACGCGAAGGTTCCGCTCACCGCTGCGGAGCCGCCAATTAACTGGGAAGAGGCCAGCGTTTGCCCGAAGGTAATGTCGCTCGGCCACGGCCAGGAGTAGACTGCCGGCGTGTTCTGGACCGTTTGCAGGACAGGGCTGGAAGTCATGGGAGGGTACGTTGGGTTTCCCGGCCACGACGCGGTGATGGAATGGGTGCCGACCGCCAGGCTGCTGGTCTTATAGATCGCTGTCGTCCCGGTGATCGTGCCTGCCCCAATCTGGGTACCGCTGTCGGTGAAAGTCACTGGGCCAGTAAGCCCACTAGTAGAGAATGTGGCCGCGAAGATGACGGAACCACCATAGCTCGAAGGGTTCGCCGAACTAGTTAGCGTGACCGTCAGGACCGTGAAGGCTACGCCGGTGGATGCGACCCCGCCCGCCGTCACCACCACATTGCCCGTCGTCGCGCCTGTCGGCACTGACGTTAGAATTGAAGTGTCGGTCCAATTGGTAATCGTCGCCGGGGTCCCGTTGAATGTCACTGCACCCTGCGTCGTGCCGAAGTTCGTCCCCGTGATCGTCACCGGAGTACTCACCTCTCCCGAGGTCACAGACAGGTTCGTGATGCCCGGGGCAACCGTAAACGACACTCCGTTGCTCGCAACGCCGCCCGCCGTCACCACCACATTGCCCGTCGTCGCGCCCGTCGGAACTTGCGCCAAGATCGATCCTGTAGCCCAACCGGTGATCGACGTTGCTGGCGTCCCGTTGAAAGTGACTGTGCCTTGCGCCGTGCCGAAGTTCGACCCAGAGATCGTCACCCACGCGCCCACCGCGCCCGAAGTTGGCGACAGCGTCGTGATGCTCGGAGCGACGACCACCGTAAACGACAGTCCGTTGCTCGCAACCCCTCCCGCCGTCACCACCACATTGCCCGTCGTCGCGCCTGTGGGCACTGACGTCTGAATCGAAGTGTCGGTCCAATTGGCGATCATCGTCGCTGGGGTCCCGTTGAACGTCACCGTACCCATCGTTGTGCCGAAGCTCGTCCCAGTGATCGTCACCGGAGTGTTCACCGCTCCCAAGGTCACAGACAGGCTCGCAATGCTAGGCGTCGCAAGTACCGTGAACCAGCTGCCGTTGCTCGCCAAGCCGCCGACGGTAACCACCACATTGCCTGTCGTCGCGCCTGTCGGAACTACCGCAACAAATGAGATCGCGCTCCAGTTCGAGATCGAGGTGGCCGCGGTGCCGTTGAACGCGACCGTGCTCGTCCCCTGCGTCGCGCCGAAGTTCGTGCCTGTGATAGTTACAGAGGTTCCAGGAGCTTCAGAGGAAGGCGTTATCACGTTTATCCCTGGCGTTACTGTAAACGTGAACGCGCCGACGCCCGATTGACCTCCGACAGTCACTACAACGCTTTGAGGGCCAATTCCAAGACCGTTCGGGACTTGCGCTTGGATTTGCGTGTCACTCCATTGCGTCGCAACCGCACTGATCCCACCGATCGTCACGCTGTTGGTTCCTTGGGCGCTCCCGAAACCCATTCCCGTGATGGTGACCAATGTCCCTGTGGGTCCGATGAGTGGTGAGATTGCGGAGACAATATCGGCCACTGTCATTAGTGGCGTTGTAGCAGACACGCTGGCGGCGAAGCTTGCGTTGCCAGTGCTGCCGCCACCGTAGCTGGCATCGACGTTATGCGTTCCACTGCCCACGGGTGCAATGCCAGTAGCCGTGGCCGTCGCAGTCTCCAGGCTGGTTTGCAGGATGGATAAAGTGTTGTTCGAGACGTTGGCAACGGCCAGGTCTGGAATCCCGTCTCCGTTGAAGTCGGCCGCTGCGATATATCCCGGGCTGAAGCTCAGGGATATCCCGCCGTCGTTGTTAGTTACACCAAAGGCTCCCGTGCCGTCGCCAGGCAAGATTGAGACGGCATTGTAGTAGGTGCCAAAGAAGTAATAACCGAGCCCCACAGCCAAGTCCGGGATGCCGTCCTCGTTGAAGTCGCCCACCGCAAAGGAGCCAACGGGGACACTACTGGTACCCACAATAGTGGCCGGGGGCTGGAAGGTTCCGTCGCCGTTGCCGAGCAGGATCGCGACGGTGTAAGAGTTCAAGGTAACCAGGTCGAGCTTTCCGATCCCGCGAGAATCGACCAATGCAATTGGGCGGGGTCCGTTCCCTACAGTGACAGGACTATACGGCGCTTCTGTGAAGGTTCCGTCGCCGTTGCCCAGCAAGATGGATACGGTGCCATCGTGATAGTTTGCAACAGCTAAATCCGGCTTACCGTCCCCGTTGAAGTCACCCACCGCAGCGGAATCCGGAAGGTTCCCCAACGTGGCAGAACTAGTGGCCGCCGGTGTGAAAGATCCGTCGCCGTTGCCCAGCAGGACCGTCACAGTGTTTCCATTGGGGACGATCAGATCCAATTTGCCGTCTCCGTTGAAGTCGCCCACCACAACGCAGAAAGAACTAACGCCGGTGATTGGGCTATTTGGCGCAGCCCTAAAGGTTCCGTCGCCGTTGCCCAACAGGATCGCAACAGTGTTGTCTGTGCTGTTTACCACTGCGAGGTCAGGGATGCCGTCTCCGTTGAAGTCGCCCACTGCCACTGAGATAGTACCGCGCCCCACGGTGATCGGGCTGTTGGGCGCTGGCTGAAAGGCTCCGCCGCCGGTACCTAGCAAAATCGTGACGGTGGAGTCGTATAGGTTGATGACGGCCAGGTCGGGGATGCCGTCTCCGTTGAAGTCGCCCACTGCCACGAAGTAGGGAAAGTTGCCTGTTCCAGGGGTAGAAGCATTGGCAAGAGCGAGCGCTGCAGTTGCGCCGGACAGCGACGCCGTGCCCAAGACAACGTTCGCGTTGCTTGTATCCACGATTGACACTGTTCCCGTCGGAGCAACGGTGTTGTCGCCCATTGCCGCCACCTGAGCAGTCAGCGTGTAATCGCCTGCTGAGCCGCTGGTCCCCAGAATCGTTGTCGTAGTGGGGTAGCTGCCCGTGACCGTCAGCTGACTAAGGCTTGACGAGCTGGTCTCGTAGCTCGACGTCCCAACGAACTTCGCGATGTAGCTGTGGCTGCCAATACCCGGCTGGAGGTTGATCGCCGCCGTGCCCGCGCTGGTCAACTGCGCCGTGCCCAGCAGATGGATGCCCGTGCAGTATGTTGCAGTGGCGTCGCAGAAGTTCACAGTGCCTGTTGTGACCGCCGTTGTACCTGAGGTGACTGTCGCCGTCAGCTTCACCACGCTGGGCCAGTTCACAGAGGTCACCGGGCTTCCACCTGAGGTCACCGCCAGTGTCGTCATGGAGTTCGCGATCGGCGGGAGCGTATATGTAGCCGTTGCAACCGAAGACGATGTTCCTGCAGATACCGCCACTGCCTCTAGAGTCTCAGATGAGCTGATTGTTAGCGCACCACCTGTGTAGACATTCGACGAGGTCCCCGGCGTTGTGCCGGGATTACCGAGCGTGTAATAGATTGTTGCGGCAGCGTTCGTATCACTAATGGTCACTATTTGTGCGGTTGGATAGTTGCCTGCCGCGAGAGAAAAGGTGGGCGTGGGAGTGGTCGCAACGATCACCGTCTGGGTGATGGGGCTGGACGTGACGGCGTTGTAGTTGGTGTTACCTGCCCACTTAACGGTAATGCTGTGAGATCCAACCGCTAGCGATGCTGTTGTCAACGTCGCCGTGGTCCCGCTGATGGTACCTGTGCCGAGCGACGTGCTGCCGTCATAGAAGGTCAACGAGAGACCCGTCAGTCCGCTGGAGATCGTGGCAGTGAAGGTCACGGAATCACCGTAGTTCGACGGGTTTTTCGAGGACGCCACACTTAGCGTCGGCGTCGCCTTGATGACTGTTACTTTTCCGGAAACATAGCTGATGGAGTAGTTCGCGTCCACTGCACCGGAGCAGCTCGTTGATGGCGATGAACCCACGGCGCTGGTCGGCGTGTATGTCGTTGTGCAAGTCGGCTGCGTTGTCAGGGAAGAAGGGGTGTCCCCGTTCACCCAGCCGCTGTAACCCGGAGTGATCCCTGGAACCGGGCTGCCGTAAGGCACAGTCGGGCTGGATGCCGTGATCGTCAGCGCCGCCTTATTGACCGTCTGTGTGACGATGCTAGACGTGACGGCGCTGTAGTTGGTGTTCCCTCCCCAATTAGCGGTGATGCTGTGAGATCCGGCTGCAAGCGACGTCGTTGTCAACGCTGCCGTAGTCCCGCTGAGGTTGATTGAACCGAGTGACGTGCTGCCGTCGAAAAAGGTCACAGAGCCAGTTGGCCCGCTGGAGATCGTGGCTGTAAGGGTCACAGAACCGCCGTAGGTGGACGGATTCTTCGAAGACGCCACGCTCAGCGTCGGCGTTGCTTTATTGACAGTCTGGGTGATGGCGCTGGATGTGACTGCGCTGTAGTTGGTATTCCCCCCCCAGTTAGCTGTGATGCTGTGAGTTCCTCCTGCCAACGATGTTGTTGACAACGTTGCTGTGGTCCCGCTGATAGTGCCTGTGCCGAGCGACGTACTGCCGTCGAAGAAGGTCACCGAGCCCGTTGGCCCGCTGGAGATCGTGGCTGTGAAGGTCACAGAACCACCGTATGTGGACGGATTCTTCGAAGACGCCACGCTCAGTGTCGGCGTCGCCTTCAGGGTCAATGTCGCCGTTCCCTTGACGGACGTATTTGCTTGGCTTGTAGCTGTAATCGTCACCGTTTGCGGCGTGGTGACCGTCGCCGGCGCCGTGTACAACCCCGATGTTGTGTTGATCGATCCTGCTCCGGTCGTGGGACTCAGCGACCAGGTCACCGCGGTATTTGTGCTCCCAACTACCGTGGCTGTGAACTGCTGTGTCCCACCCGCGCCTACGCCAACCGTGGCCGGGGAAACCGTCACTGAGAGTGGGATGGTGTACGTTGCCGAGGCCACAGCAGAGTTGGTGGCGCCATTCAATACAGCGAGTGCCTTTATCGTTTCTGTCACTGGCACCGAGATGGCGCTAGTGTACTGGGTCGAGCCTGTGGTCGGCGTATTGCCATTGGTTGTGTAATAGATAGTCGCGCCCGTGGTTGCGTCGCTGAGGCTCACAGACTGTGTGCTGGTATAGGTTCCGGCGGCCGGACTGAAAGTCGGAGTGGAAACGGTGATCGTGTACGCCGCCGAGGCGACAGCAGAGTTGGTGTCGCCAGTGAGCTCGGCAATCGCCTTGATGGTCTCCGACGTGGATACAGAGATGGCGCCGGTGTACCTGGTCGAACTGCTGCTCGGGGTCGAGCCATTCGTCGTGTAGTAAATGCTCGCGCCCGAAGTGGCGTCGCTGAGGGTGACTGACTGCGTGCCGACATAGCTTCCAGCGGCCAGACCGAAGGTAGGCGTGGGCACGGTGATCGTGTACGCCGCCGAGGCCACGGCGGAGTTGGTGTCCCCGCTGAGTTCCGCTATCGCCTCGATGGTCTCCGACGTGGATACCGAGATGGCGGCGGTGTACTTGGTCGAGCTGCTGGTCGGCGTCGTGCCATTGGTGGTGTAGTAGATGGTCGCGCCCGAAGTCGCGTCGCTGAGGGTGACCGACTGTGTGCCAACGTAGCTACCGGCAGCCTTGCCAAACGTCGGCGTTGCCACCGTAGTCGCTGCCCAGCCCGCAACCGGCACGCAGACAATTGCAAGAAGCATCAGGAAGTAGGACAGCGAGCGACAGACGCGAGACGTGCGGTTCATGCGATAACCTTTCTACTCAGTTCATCAACTCTTGTGAAGTAAAGATTCATGGGGATGCACTTCTGCAACGCATGCATACCTGTGAGACCGGCTGTTCCCTGCTACGTCGAACCCAGTGCCATGCCGTAGGCAATGGCCGTCGAGTTGCCCATGTGGTGACCGGCTTCGACTCGCTCATCGTCAAAGCGACGTTTGGCCTCAACAGTGTTGTGGCTGATCGCGTCGATGGGCGTAGACCGTGGGAATCGCATCTGACCCCCCGTTTCAACGCCATCACAAACGCGCGAATCAACAACTGCCCCAAGACTTGCGCGCTCCGACTGCGTGCCCGCAATCTGAAACGCGCGGTCAGCCGAAGAACCGAGGACGTAGAGGCGCGCACCTGGCGGCGGTGTGGTAGCCAAGGCCATGAACCTATCTGTTTGAAAGAGGAATGCGGCTAGAAACAGAAACGCAACGCGGGCGGCAGGGGAGACTTTCATTCGATCCTCGTAAACTCGGTGCTGGGAAAAAGGCAGATCATTAGTAGCGGTAGCAGAAAACACCGCCCAAGCAGAGCAATACACCTGCCTGCGGGATTCTGATCTGATTTCCGTAGCCGGCGGAATTGCTTATCCGCCTTAATACGGTCACTCGTAGAATGAAGTTTCTCGGGGCCGATCCAACAAAAAGGGTTCTTTCCATGGAGAGACATAGCAGAGGCCCATCTCACCGCCGACCCAAATCTGAATCATATTTTTGGAAAGAAAATGGCGCGTCCTTTATTTCATGAGCTGGATCAAGAAGTCAACCAAAATCTTTCTGTGTGATGCTTGTCACACGAGGGTAACCTGGAGGGGTGACTCTCAAGTAAACATGCCGCCGTTAGACCAACGGCATTGAAGTCGCTGCTCAGTTCCCGCGGGAATGCACGGCCCTTGGGCGCATTTTCGGAAAATGTCCAGTCAGGTCATGCAGATGCGAGAGCGCCAGGATGAAAGCGCGCCTTCCATTCGGCACTGGGGTCAAGGACGCTGGGAGATCCGGCGCAGAAAGCCTTCGCAGAGTACCGCAACACAACCTCCCAGCCATTGGCAACCTCAACTCCACCCCCAACCCGCATTGCCGACGCCTGTGACGCTGCCGCGAATCCCTCGTCAGTTTCTTTTTTCTCCATCCCCCTCACGGTTCGTTTTGTTAAGATTCATTCGGCTTGAATCCCTCGCCTCTTCATGCAATGAACCCGCCACATTTCCCGGTGCCCCCTTCACGAGAACTCCTTTGGTTACTATCGGTTAGCGCATGGCCTTCCAAACGCATATACGTATGCTGTAAGATACATCACAACGAGGAAACCACATGCCCACCGCGAAGAAGGCCACAACCCGATCGAAGCGCAGGGTCGTTTCTCCCGCGGAGAAGCGCACTCAGCTCCGGCTCACCGTCGATTCCAAATTCACCAAGAGCCATTTCAGCCAACTCTTTGCCGTGCTGAAAATCCGGAGAAAGAGCGCCCTGGCCGAACACATCATCATGAGTTTCAAGAGCAAGGCCGCTCAAGCGCAGCTAGTTGCGTTCTACAACAACCAGTGGCTGAACATTCCATTTCAGAGTATCGACACCGCATTCGTTTTTCCTTTGACCTACGAGATTGCCGACGAACTGGAAAGAGTTGGCGGAGAGGTTCTTGGCGGTGTGAATCGGTCCAAGGCATTTCGCGTGATGGTGGCCTATTTCGCAGCCGTCCATAAACTCAAGACTCCGGTTCAATCCATATTCATATAGTCTCGTCTGGACATCGTGCTGACGACGACCGCATATCCGCGATCATGAGCTACCTGCCGCCTCTTTCCTGTTGGCGTTGGCGGGGATTCGCCAAACGTTGAAGAAGACGCAGAACGTGTTGCATCTCCGGGTCAGTGAATTGGACGGAGATTCCTTGTTGCGCCGCAACCTTCGTGACCATCCGCTTCCACTCCACGCTGCCGTCACACGCGATGTGAGATCCGTATTTCTGGACGGCCATCTCCAATCCAAAGAGGACGGCAGCCTTATCCTGGTTGAGAACGGTGACGATGCGTCCGCGGTCGATGACGGAAACTTGCCCGTTGAGTGCGTAGGACACGTCGCCGGTCCTGCGGTCAATTTGCCAGATGCGCGTCGCGGCGATCTGGTTGGCAAGGGCCTGTTGCTTTTGTTGGGCCGCAAAACGTTGTTGCGCAAGGTCGGCCCAGTCTGTGCTGCTGTCATGATCGGGCGGTGGACCGATGTGCATCGCGTTCGCTTCCAGCCTTGCATCGAGCCGCCGCTGGTTTCGCTGATCCGCGTAGCGCCAGCCACGCAATTGTGCCGCTGCCCGCGCATCGCCCTCGGCGGCGCGTTCGGCAACCCATGTGCGCAGGTTTTTGGGAAATGCTTCTTGCCGCCGCTGTTGAACGGCCAGCTTCAGAGCGCGTATTTCGATAACAGTTTGGGCAGCAGCCTGGGAGAGCAGGACTTTTTTGTCTGGCCATGACAGAGCCGACGCGCGAATTTCCTTCTTCTTCTGCCTGATCGACACCATTAGATGTTGACGCGCCTCTCTGCCCTCTGCTGTGAGGCCCTTGCACACGGCCCGTTGCTGGTTCCGGTACTGGTTAAAATCGGCCATCAGAGAGCTACGGTCGGCGTGTCGCTGTGCTTTCCGTTCTTCTCTCAGTGCGCTATTACGAGCATCATGTTGAACGCTATGTTGTGCGGCATGTTGATCGGCCTCATAGCCGGATGTTGAGGCAGGTGTCCATCCCCCAAGAGCCGCCTCGGTGTTCTGACGATTGATCCTTCCTGCAAAGTTGTTGCGGAACACATCGGATGCCTTCACCCGGATGTCATGGTCAACTGCGAGGACTGTATATCCGCCCGACTCACCTTTTTCAAGTCTGAGATGAGCCTTCGATAGAAGGCGATGGAGGTCAACCCATTTGACATTCCGTCGGGTAAGCAGTTTGCAAACGCGCGGAGCAATCTCCCGTCGCACATAGGATTGGAATGATTCCTGATCCTGATAATGTTCAAATTGTGCAGCGGCTCCACTCGGATGTTGTTGGACAGATCGAAGCGCAATGCGTTCGGATCGTGACATAGGTACGGCCTGTTTATATTCCTCATCCCATCGTGTCATGCCGGGCGTATGAGTCCAACCATGCTTTGCTTCGAGGAAACGTGCTGCGGCATCGAGAGCGAGCCAGTTGTGATATGGTGTACGTGCCCTGAGAGTTTCCGGATGAACCTTGTTGAGCATGATGTGGATGTGAAAATGTTTCTTGTCGTCGTGCGCGGCGATCATGAATTGATGGCCTTCATATCCGAGCGCCTTCAATGTGTGCAACGCGCAATCTACCCATTGTGTTCGAGTCGGACGTTCTCCTGGTGGCCATGCCAGTTCATAATGGCATAGCGCATCCTTGCAACGATCATTGAGAGATGCAACCCCTTGCATTTCTCCTGCCGCTGTGTCGAAGCTCAGAAGATTCTCCGACATGACTACATCTCCTCGCAGAAGAAGCTCTCCCGTGTCGGCGTCACGCTCCTGCGTAAGGTATTCACGAAGTCGCTTGAAGCTGCTGGAGTGTTTGCGAGATGGTTGCATCTTGACGATCATGTTTACTTCACCTCGACGGTGTTGAGCGTCTTCACTGCGCTTAGAACAGCGGACAACGTCGAATTCAGTCCCTTCCGCAGACCTCCCTCATCCGGAAGACCTTTGATCTGCCCGAGCAGGTGCTTCTGAAGTCCACCGATTCTTGCAAGCTCTCCTAAAGCCTTCTGGTCCGTCTTCGAAACGACTCGCTTGTTGAGCGATGTCCTTCGCACATACTCGCTCATGGTCAGGCCGGCTCTCTTGGCCTGGGTTGTGATGATCGCCTTCTCTGCATCGGCGATCCTGACGAAGAGCCGTAGTGTGGCGCCGTTAGTTTGCTTGGGTATTCGCATTGTCTTCTCCTTTTCTGTGGGGTCTCGGGGCGTAAGCCCTGAGCAAGATGCGCAACCATTTCTCCGAGTAGCCGCAGGCGGATTGGGGAAATGGTGGTGGGCGCGCGGAACCCCGAAGGGGTTTCGTACGCACAGCGCATTTCTTGCCATTCACCGTTTAGCCTTCCAGCCATTCACCGTTTAGCCAACTGTCTTTTCACCATCCAGGGTTCGTACTCCAAGATAAGTATACGATAGAACTGGTGTATTATCTACATGAACTGTGATAATATCTGTTCATGCGTCTATGGAGTGCGGTGAGGAGGAAGAGCGATGGGAACAGAGGGGCGTCGTAAGGTGCAGGTTTTTTCTTCGGAGATTGTGGAGGATGCTCGTATGTTGTTGACTCAAAGGACTTCAGAACCCGTGCCGAAACCCGGTTCGTTCATGATGGGGGCAGTGATACGGACGCTTTTGCCTCTTCTCGTGGAGTTGCGAAGAAAAGGCTATTCATTGACTATGCTGACTCATTTGCTGGGGGAGAAGGGGATAAAGATCAGTCCAACTGCTCTCTCGGGGTACATGGCGAAATTGAGTAGGCCGGTTGAGGAGGCTCCGGTAAGGGCACGGAGAGAGAGGTCGCAAACACCGACAAGCGCCTCGCAGACACGTGGAACTTTTGTGATGAAGCCGGATGTGACGCTGTAAGAACGATGCGATGTATGGCTCGAATTCTCTTTGCGACGGGCAGTGCTGGTGGGGTAGGGATTTGGAATCTGCAACACTGGATTGCCTTGCGGAAATCGAATGGCGGTTCACGAAGTGTTCTCAACACATCTTCGACCAGGTCTGTGAAGGTGATCGCGGCAACCATATGGAGGAACCTCGTTCGTTTCCGGCTCAAGACACGACATAACCGTCCACGCAACCTCCGGCTTCCTGCGTTGCCGGAACGAGAAAACCTCAACATGCACGGTACACGCGGTCGCCGTGAGCACTTAAAGCGCCGCAATCCTCTTTATGCACGAACAGAATGCGATTTGTTTTTATGAATTCCGTTGGAAGCGGACAATTCAGGATGCGGGATGCATCCAGGAATAGGTTGACATGGAAACCGAATGGCTTACCGCAAATGAGGCTGCCCAGTACCTGAAGGTGAAGCCGCGCACGCTGCTCCAGTGGGTACGCGAAAGAAAGATTCCCGCGCACCGGCTATCCGGCGTGTGGCGGTGTGTCTGGAGATTCCGCAAGCATGAGCTGGATGCTATTCTGTGTTCGTCATCCGCTGACCCTGCTGAGGGGAGGAAGCAATGAGGGTCCAGCGACACGCAAGCGGGTCTGTGCGCTATGACAAACGGCGCAAGACCTGGAATTACCTCTGGTATGACGGCCCAACTCGGCGGTCAAAGCGAATTGGGACGAAGCAAGAATTTCCAACCAAGGCAGCCGCATGGAAGGAAGTCGAGAGCCTTGAAATTCAGGCGAAACCACGGGACGGAGACAAGGGAGACACGGTGCGGAGCGTGATTACACGGTACGAAGCGGAGCGGATGCCCTCACGTCAATCGACGGCGCGGGTGTATCGCTCTTTCCTGAATAACCACGTTCTGCCAAAGTGGGGCGATACGCGGATTCAAGACGTACAGCCTCGCCTGGTTGAATTGTGGCTCCGTGAGCTACCCTTATCGCCGAAATCCAAGACGCACGTGCGGTCACTCATGCACGGGCTTGTGGAATTTGCGATGTGGTCCGGCCTGCTGGACATCAGCCGCAATCCAATCTCTCTCGTCCAGAACATCGGAGCAACGCGAAGGGTACGCAAGGCGCGTAGCCTCACGGCGGAGCAGTTCCAAGCCCTGCTGAAAGAGCTGCACGAACCATTCGCAACGATGGCCCTGCTCTGCGTCTGCTTGGGTCTTCGCATCAGTGAAGCTCTGGCGCTCCGGTGGGCTGACGTGGATTGGCTAGGCTCACGGCTGAGTGTCCGGCGCGGCATTGTGGAACAAGTTGTGGCCGATGTGAAGACGGAAGGCTCCGCCCGGACCTTCTATCTCACGGGCGAAATGCTGGAGCGCCTGAAGTCGTGCAAGCAGCGGTCCAACTTTTCGGGATCTGAGGACTGGATTTTCGCAAGCCCCATCAAACTCGGCAGGCTCCCGTACTCCTATACGGGCGTGTGGCGGGAACTTGAGCGGGCGGCGGAGGTCGCGAAGATCGGGCACCTCGGGACGCACTCTTTCCGGCACACTCACCGCTCATGGCTGGACGCTGTGGGCACCTCAGTGGCCGTCCAGCAAAAAATGATGCGCCATGCGGACATCAGAACCACAATGAACATTTACGGGGACGTTGTAACGGATGAGATGGCTACCGCAGGAATCAAAGTCGCTCAACTGGCTTTTCAGGGAAACGGAGCGCAAGCAGAGCGCAAACAGAGCTAAGTTGTTGATTTATTGGCTCCTCAGGTAGGA
>Ga0187851_10001994_pt1 | contig 18642 bp, 12 predicted proteins | sample June2016WEW_6_10_FD_132997 | JGI IMG/M metagenome (GOLD analysis project Ga0187851, IMG submission 132997) | Peatland microbial communities from SPRUCE experiment site at the Marcell Experimental Forest, Minnesota, USA - June2016WEW_6_10 | ecosystem: Environmental > Terrestrial > Soil >...
GAAGACGATTCAGGTGTACAAGGGCATGGAGCCCGAGCCGCTGCCCGACGAGGTCCACACCAAGCTGATCCAGATCATCGAGAAGCGCTGCTGCAAGCACGAATCGCAGGCCAAGCCGCTCAGTGAGCACGTTTCCGATAGCTAAACCGGGCACGCACCCCCGGCATATCCGCAGCTCTCGCATGCCCTCCCCGCCCGCATCGGAAAATGCCCTTCCGTCTGCGCCGCGCGAAACTCCCCGACCAGCCCGCTGAGCCGCCCCGCGTCGTTTTCCCGCCAGGTGACATTGATCTCCGTCCCGGTGCGCAGAACCGCGAGCACAGCCCGGTCCACGTTTCGCCCCAGGGCTCGCGACAGCGCGATCGAATACAAGCCCAACTGCGTGGCGTATTCCCGGCGGCGCTCGACGCGGATGTGCCGGTCGGTTTTGTAGTCCACCAGCACCAGCTCGCCGTTATCCTCGAACCAAAGATCGATCGTGCCGCGGATCAGCAGGCCTGCGAATTCGAACAGAACCGGCGTCTCGCGCCCGCTGCGGCTGGCCCGCGACGCCCGCCGGGCCGTCTCGCCGGCCTCAAAACGGCGCACCAGTTCGAGCGCTTCGGGCGGCGCGCCGGGCGAGGCGATCCCGGCCAATAGTCGATGCACGATCTCGCCGAATCCGGGCCCGCTCAGTGTGCCGCCGCTGGATTCGGCTCCGTTCGCCGCCTCGCCGCCGAACTCGGCTCCTGCAGCCGTTTCATCGCCCGATTCGGGCTCCCACTGCTCCTCGCTCGCTTCGTCCTCTTTGGGCTGTTCCGGCCACCGCAGCACGGTCCGCAGGAAATAGCGTCGGGGGCACGTTTCGAAGTGCGCCAGTGCCGTCGCGCTAACCGAAGGAGACTCCGGCAGACCGATGAGATTCCGTTCCACGGCCAGGACCGTCTCCCCCGCGTTGGCCGGGTCCGCGCTCGCCTCCAGCGCCGGCGGCACGCCGCTGACACGCCACACGCGCACTCCGTTTTCCAGCGCCACCGTCCCAATCGGCGCGGCCCACGTAAGCCCCAGTCCCTGTGTCACCGGCCCGATCCAGCGTTGGTCCGGCCGCCTCGTTTCGGACCAGACCAGCACCAGCCGCTCCTCGGCGCGAGTCAAAGCGACGTATAGCAGCCGGTCCTCCTCCCAGCTCTCGCGTTGCTTACGCTCCTCCTCGGCCGCCGTCATCGCGCCATCGGCCTGCGTTGCATCCAGGCCTTCCCGCCGCCACACCGCGCCCAGGCCCCGGCGTTCCGATAGCGCCAGCCGGTCCTGCATACCCGCGCCTCCAGGCTGCTTGTGCATCGAAACCAGGAACACGACCGGGAACTCGAGGCCCTTGGCCTTGTGGATGCTCAGGATCTCGACCGCGTCCACGGCGCCGGGCACGGGCGCGTTGGGTTCCTTGCCGGCGCCGCGCACGCCCAGCAATTCCTCGACCTGGTCGGCCAGCCCGCCAGCCTGGCCGGCGTCCATTGCCCGCAGCATCCTGAACAGCTTCCACACGTTCGCCCGCTGGGCCGGCGCAAGCCGGCTCCAGTGGCCGCTCTCGTCCAGGTACCGCTGCAGCAGCCGGTCGGCCGGCAGCTCCTCCCTCCACGCGCGCAACTCCTCCAGCCGCGCGGCCACCGCGTCTGGCGCCATTTCCAGCCCCGCCTCGCGCCGCGCCAGCAGTTCCTCGTCGCCGACTCCAACCAGCGGCGAGCGCAGCACAGTCAACAGCGCCGGCTCGTCGCGCGGATTCACCAGCACGCGCAGGAGGTTGAGGAGATCCACGATCTCCGCTTCATCGAAGAAGTTCCGGCCGCGCTGCACCACGCACGGAACGCCCGCCGCGCGCAGCGCCGATTCGTATTCGTCGAACACCGCGGCGCCGCGCGCCAGGATCGCGATGTCGCTGAAGCGCAGCGCGCGTTCCGGGCCGACTCTCAGTTCCTGCTTCAACTCCACAATGCGGCGCGCCACCCAGGCCGCTTCCGGCGCGTCGTCTTCCGCGCGGATCACCTCGACGCAGGGCGCTGTTTCGTCTGCAAACACTCCCCCCGCCATGAGTCGATGCGCGCTGATTCCCTCCAGTCCCGTGTGGACGCAGATCGCCTCCACCGCCTGCAGAATCCCGGGCCGGCTGCGGTAGTTGGTTTCGAGCCGGTCCACCGTCCAGCCGCGCTGCTCCACGCCTTCCTGATAGGCCTTGAACTGCCGCGGGTTCGCACCCCGAAAACCGAAGATCGACTGGTTGATGTCGCCGACGGCGAAAAATCGCCCTTCGCGCCGGATCGCGTTCACAATCCGCCATTGGATCGGATTGGTATCCTGCAGTTCGTCCATCAGGATCGCGTCGAAACGCTCGCTGACGGTTCGGCGGATCGTCTCGTCTCCCTCCAGCAGCAGCAGCGTCTGCTCCTCCAGGTCTCCGAAATCGAGCGCCCCCTGCGCGCGCTTGCGCTCGGCATATTCGCGCTCGCACTGCGTCAGCATGTCGCCGAGAGTGGACAGGCAGGGACGATAGCGTTCACCGATCGCCTCTGCGATGGCGCTCCCGGCCGTCTCTCTGGCTTGCTTCAGCGCCGCGTTCAGCGCCTCGACGCCTTTCCCGCTTGGCAGCCTGATTTTGCCCACCCGCTCCAGCCTTTCGAGGAGATCCCCGGGATCCCCGGCCAGCCAATCGCGGACCGCGTCGCGGCTGGCGATTTGCGTGGGAGTCCGGGCGTTCGTCCCATCGAGAGATGCCCGCAGCGCCGCCTCGATCTCCCGCACCAGAGTCCCCGCGTCATATTCGGGCAGCACCGCGAGAGCTTTCCGCGCGCCGCCCGCCAGCCGCAGGCGGTCCGACAGGTCCAGAATCTCTTCCGCGAAATCCTCCGCCGCCCAGGCTTCGGCCAGCGCGTGAAACTCCGCCCGCCGCCCCTGGATGAATCTGTTGAGCGCCTCCTCGATGGCGCGCGCCTGCTCCCGCCGCGCCTCGTATTCGTCCATCACCCGGAACGCCGGGTCTATGCCCGCCCGCGTCGCGAACTCCCTCAGAACGCCGTGGCAGAAGCCGTGGATCGTCGACACCAGCGCGCGCTCGATCCGCGTCCGCATCTCCGGCCGGCCCTCGAAATGCCTGACCAGCCGCGTCTTGATCTCGCGCGCCGCCTTCTCCGTGAATGTGATCGCCAGGATCGCTTCCGGCCGCGCCCGCTCGCCTGCCAGCCAGGCGAAGCGCTCCACCAGTACCCGTGTCTTGCCCGACCCGGGTCCCGCCACCGTGCACACATCCTGGCCCGTGCGCCGCGCCGCGGCCAGTTGTTCGTCTGACAAAGCCATCGATCGCCATTGTCTCGAATTCCGGCGCTCGCCGGAGGTCCGCCGCCGTTCCCGCGCACGCGCCGGCACGCCCTTTGCCGATCCCGTCTTGGCCCACTGATGTCCTTACGTATGAATTATTTGGCATAGTCCGCCCGCGCCATCGGATTTTTGGATCACCACCATTCAAACTTCCGATTGTCGTTCTTACGCCGGTTTGTGGACTCACCCCGGAGCCTCTGTTAACGTAGGGGTTTCATTGTGGTGGAAAACCGCAAACGGATGGAGTAACATCATGACCCCGAAACAAGTACTCGCTTACGCCAAGGAAAAGGGAGCCAAGCAGATCGACCTGCGTTTCACCGACCTGCCGGGCCTCTCCCAACACGTTTCGTATCCCATCACCCAACTGGACGAGGACGCCTTCGAGGAAGGCTTCGGCTTCGACGGCTCGTCGATCCGCGGCTGGGCTGCGATCAACGAAAGCGACATGCTGCTGGTGCCCGACCCCAAGACGGCCTACATCGATCCGTTCTTCGAGGTCACGACGCTGTGCATGATCAGCGACGTCGTCGATCCGATCACGCGCCAGAGCTACGATCGCGACCCGCGCTTCATCGCCCGCAAGGCCGAAGCGTATCTCAAGAACAGCGGCATCGCCGACACCGCGTTTTTCGGCGCCGAAGCCGAGTTTTTCATCTTCGACAACATCCACTTCGATACCACCCAGCACTCCAGCTATTACTACGTCGACGCCGAGGAAGGCCGCTGGAATTCGGGCCGCGCCGAAAACAACCTGGGCTACCGTCCGCGTTACAAGGAAGGCTACTTCCCGCTGCCGCCGACCGACCACTATCAGGATCTGCGCGCTGAAATGGTCGAGGTCATGCAGCAGGTCGGCATCGTTGTCGAGTGCCATCACCACGAAGTCGCCACCGGTGGCCAGGCCGAAATCGACCAGAAGTTCGACACGCTGGTGAAGTCGGCCGACAACATGATGTTGTTCAAGTACATCGTGCGCAACGTGGCCAATCAGTACGGCAAAACCGCTACCTTCATGCCCAAGCCGCTGTTTGCCGACAACGGCAGCGGTATGCACACCCACCAGTCGCTGTGGAAAGACGGCAACGCGCTGTTCGCCGGCGACGGCTACGCGGGCCTCAGCCAGTTGGCGCTGTGGTACATCGGCGGTCTGCTGAAGCACGCCCGGGCGCTGTCGGCGATCATCGCTCCCACCACCAACAGCTACAAGCGCCTGGTGCCGGGCTACGAAGCGCCGGTCAACCTCGCTTACTCCCGCCGCAACCGTTCCGCCGCGTGCCGCATTCCGATGTATTCGTCGAGCCCGAAGGCCAAGCGCGTTGAGTTCCGCCCGCCCGACACGAGCTGTAACCCGTACCTCTCGTTCGCCTCGAATCTGATGGCCGGCCTCGACGGCATCTTGAACAAGATCGATCCCGGCGAACCGCTCGACAAGGACATTTACGATCTGTCGCCGGAAGAGATGAAGAACGTGCCCTCCATGCCCGGCTCGCTCGACGAAGCGCTCGACTGCCTGGCCGCCGATCACGACTTCCTGCTCAAGGGCGACGTCTTCACCGAAGAACTCCTCGAGACCTTCATCAGCTACAAGCGCAAGAACGAAGCCGAGGCCGTGCGCCTTCGTCCGCACCCCTACGAGTTCGCACTTTACTACGACATTTAATATCCTGTCGTAGTGCAGGGCATCGTCCACCAGATCAACGTGTCCAAGGGCGGGGTCCCCAAGCTTCCGATCACGGAAGGCTGGGTGGCCCCGCTCGGCATTGAGGGGGACGTGCAGGCTGATCGCGTGCACCACGGCGGCCCGCGCAAGGCGCTGCTCCTCGTTTCGCTCGAGGACATAGAAAGCCTGTGCTCGGAGGGTTTCCCCATCGTTGCCGGCTCGCTCGGCGAAAACCTCACCATCCGCGAACTCAATTTCCGTCTGCTGCGCAGTGGCCAGCGTTTCTACGTCGGCGGCGCGCTGATCGAACTGACCCAGCCCCGCCAGCCCTGCCGCGAGCTGGACGTCTATAACCGCGCGCCCGGCCTGCTGATCCAATCCCGGCTGTACGATGCCAGCGCCCGCGCCGGCGACCCGTCCTCGCCCGTCTGGGCCAGGGGCGGCTTCTACGCCGCCGTCATCCGCCCGGGACCCATCGCCACCGGTGTTACAATCGCCTTGGCAGACCACGCGGTCTGACAGGGCGGCACGGTTTGCCAGAGAAGCGTCAGCACTCCGACTCCAGGCACGAGCAATTCGCGCTCTCCGCCATCGCCCATTCCATTCCGCCCGACCTGCAGCAGGGCCTCGAGATCCTGCTCAGTCAATCGGCCGATCCGCAGGCCGCCGTGCTGCGCCTGGAGCGTTTTTGCGACGCCCATCCGGCCGAGTTCCAGCAGGTCGCCTGGACGCCCTTCGGCCTGCAGGCCCTGATCGCCGTCTTCTCTTCCAGCGAATTCCTCTCCGAGGAGTTGCTGCGCCATCCCGGCTGGCTGGTCTCGATCCTCGGTTCCGGATGCCTGCATCGCGTCCGCTCGACCCCCGAGATGGAGGCCGACCTGGTAGCCTGGATCGCTCAGGAAGACGACTCCCCCGATTCCGCGGCGCTCTCCCCGCTCAAGCTCGCCAGCTTCCGGCGCCGCCAGATCCTGCGAATTCTCGTGCGCGACGTGCTCGGCTTCGCCGGCTTGCCCGAGATCACCGAGGAACTCTCCAACCTCGCCGATGCCATTATTGCCGCCGCCTGCCGCGCCGTGCGCAGCGAACTGGAAAACCGTTTCGGCGTGCCGCGTCTGACCGACGGCAGTGTCTGCGGCTTCACCGTCCTCGCGCTCGGCAAGCTCGGCGGACGCGAGCTGAATTACAGCTCCGACATCGACCTGATGTTCCTGTACCAGGGCCAGGGCGACACCGACGGCGTGCCCGGGCTGACCAACAAGGAGTTTTTCAAGAAGGTCGCCAACCGCCTCACCGAGTTGCTGGCCACCTATACCAGCGTGGGCCTGATCTATCGCGTCGATCTGCGCCTGCGCCCCGATGGCCGCCTGGGAGACGTCTGCCTCTCGCTCGACGCCGCCCGCCACTACTATGAGAAACGCGCCCGCGACTGGGAGCTGCAGATGCTCATCAAGGCCCGCTGCGCCGCCGGTGACACCGAGCTCGCCCGCGCGCTGCTGGACTGGGTGCAGCCCATGATCTACTCGACGACAGTCGATTTCTCGGCCGTGGAACGGATGTCCGAGGCGCGCGAGCGCATCAGCGAAAAACTGGCCGCGCGCAAGCGCCCCGGCGGCGTCGACGTCAAGCTCGCACCCGGCGGCATCCGCGACATCGAGTTTCTCGTCCAATGCCTGCAGCGCGTCCACGGCGGGCGGGCCTCCTGGCTGCGCAACTCGGGCACGCTGCTGGCATTGAATCGTCTGCGAGACAAGGATCTGCTCTCCGATTCCGAATACTCGCGGCTGGCCGGCGCCTACCAGTTCCTGCGCCAACTCGAGCACCGTCTGCAGTTCGCCGAAGACCGCCAGACGCATACCCTGCCCGAGCGGCCCGCCGAGCTGGCCCTGGTGGCGCGCCGCATGCCCGCCACACTGCTGGGCGACGATCCCACGCCCGAGTCGCTGCTCACCCGCCTCAACCAGCACCTGGTTCACGTGCAGGAAGTTTATGAGCGCGTGATCCACGCCCAGCAACCGGCCTACTACACCCAGCAGCCCGCGGCTCCCGGCCAGAGCGCCGCCGAAATCGCCGCCGATCCCCTGCTCGGGGAAAGCGGCGTCAGTAACCTGGTCCGCTTCCTCGATCAACGCGCCCCCGCCTTCGCAGCCGCCATCGCCCGCGCGCGCTTCGGACGATTGCGCTCCGCCTTCGAGCATCTCCTCGAAGCCCTGGTCCGGCGCGACGACTGGCTGCGCGCGTTGAACCACGATCCGGTTCTCTGCGGCTACCTGCTCGATATCTTCCAGCACAGCCCGTATTTCGCCGAACAGCTTGTCCGCACGCCCGACTACTTCGAGGAGCTGCGCGCCATGCGCGCCCGCGGCCGTTCCAGCATGGCGCTGGGCGAGGTCCTGCCGCTGCTCGAGGACATCGGCGAGATCCGCCGCTTTTTCCTGCGCCAGATGTTCCGCCTCCAGGCCGAATCGATCTGCCTCCAGACCTCCGTGTTTCAGACGCTCGAGCGCGCCTCGGCCCTGGCCGACGCAACCATCGCCGCCTGCCTCCGGCTGGCGCTTAAGCTGATCAGCGAAGCGCATCCCCCGGCCAATCTCGACTACTCGCCCTGGAACCAGTTGATGGTCGTTTCCCTGGGGCGCCTGGGCATGCAGGAGTTCGACCTCGGCTCCGACGCCGACCTGATTTTCATCCTGCCGGACGCCGACCTGCCCGAGCTGCACTTCTGGACCAGGGTCGCCGAAAAGCTCGTCTCCCTGCTCGGGTCTTACACCGGCGACGGCACCATGTTCGCCGTCGACACCCGCCTGGTGCCCAATGGCAAGGGCGGCGCTCTGGTTCAATCCGAAGCCGCCTTCCGCGACTATTTCGCCACGAAGGCCGAGGCCTGGGAGGGCATCGCTTATATGAAATCGCGCGCCGTCGCCGGAGACGTCGAGCGCGCCACCGCCTTCCTGGCCGAGCTGCAGAAGATCGATTGGCGGCGTTACGGCCAGAGCGGCCGCTCGCGCAAGGAGCTGCGCCTGATGCGCGATCGCATCGAGCGCGAGCACGGCGAAAGCTCGCCTCTGAAAAACGCAGCCGGCGGCTACTACGATATCGACTTCGCCCTGATGTACCTGCGGCTCAAAAGCGCCGGCATCTTCTTCAAGGTGCTCAACACGCCCGCGCGCATCGAAGTCATCGAACAGATGGGCCATCTCGAGCACAACGACGCCCAGTTCCTCTCCGACGCGGCGACCTTCTACCGTGCCGTCGATCACGGCCTACGGCTCATCTCCGGCCACACCGAAGGCGATCTGCCGCAGTCGGAACAGACTCTCGAAACTCTCACCCGGCTGATGAAACGCTGGGTCCCCGAGCACCTCGCCGACCAGCCCCTGCACCTCGAGCTGCTGCAGATTCGCGAACGCACCCGCCACGTCTTCGACCGGCTGTTTGAAACGACCTGAACGCGCGGGGGCGGGACCGCCGCCGCGTCACCAGCTCACGCATCCACTGTCGCGCTGAGTACCGTTGCGGGCGGCCGCGCGGCTTCCGGCGAAGCCTGGAAGGTGTCCTCGCCGAAGCCCTGTTCCGAGTAAATCTGGACTTTCACCCGGCCGTTGAAGCTGGCCGGCAGGAGATAGTCGACTGTGTAAAGACCGGCCAGCGAGGCGGCGGCTCTTTCGCAGACGGCAATCAGTTGATTGGGAGAAGCGGCGACCCGGGCATCGCCTCCCGTTTCCCGGCACAGCGCGGTAGTTTCATCCGGGATTTCGTGTCCCAGCGCGATTAGATACACAGCCGCCCGGTTGAGCCTGGCGTGATCGCTGATTTCCTCCCAGCTTGTAGTGGTGGCCGCGGAGCTGAAGACGAACAGGCAGCGCGAGCCGCGCATCTTGGACAAGGCGACGACCAGGCGGCGCGCGGCTTCACCCTGACTCTCGCAGGACGCCGCCTGCGGGTCCACCGATTCGAAGCTCCGGATGAATGCGCCGGGGTCGGTGGAGAACTCGATGGACTCGCGCGCGGTGGCCGCCACAACCGCGGCGGAAGCGGTCGGGCTGGCCACGCCGGAACCGGAGCGGAGCAGAGCCGAGTCGAGCCGGAACTCGAGCACCGGGCCTGCAGCCACGGGCGCGGTGCGATAGTGGAGCGCGGCCCAGCTATCCAGATTGCGTTTGTAGCGCAGAAAGTTGCCCAGCCCTTCGGCCAGCGCCCGGCGGAACGGCTCGTCGAGGTCCAGCATGCGCGGCAGGGCGAAGCCGGCGGCGGCATGGTCGGCCTTTGTGCGGGTCTGGAGATTGATCCGATGGACCACCGCATTCTGCTCGAAGATAACCACTTCCGGCGGATTGAGTTGGGTGACGGGGTGGTTCCCGCTGCCCACCACGGCGAGGCTGAGAGTGCGCGCGTTGCCCGTGATTTCCGAGCGCGTGATGACCACCTGCAGCCGGGCCTTGCACTGGATTTCCTGAATCCGCCGGCGGATTTTGACGATGGCGCTGAAGATCCTCTGGCGAACGCTCGTGTCGGGTTCGGACAGGCCGGCGGTGAGCGCGCCGAGGAATCTCGGATCGGCGGATTCGCCCATAGCCCAGGCTGCCGTCGAGCGGAACTTGGGGTGGGCGTGGGCCAGCATCTGGACCATGGCCTCGGCGGCGGCGAGGTCGCCACAACGGTACAGGCCCAGTGCCCCATTGCCGGCCACGCGATTGTCGGGGTCCTCGATCGCTGTCGCGAAGACCTGTCGCGATTCGGGCGAGTCGAGGCCCCAGATGGATTCCACGGCGTTGGCGCGGACGCGGGCATCGGATTCGTTGAGGCGGGCTTCGACCCAGCACAGGTTCTTGTTGATGCGCCCGATCAGCAGGGCGACCTTGGAGCGCACGATCATATCGGGATGCCCGACCAGCCGCGCCAGAAGCGGCATGGTGCGCGAGTCGTCCGAGATGGCGCCGACGATTTCCAGAACCCTCAGCAGGCGATCCAACCGGGTGACGGCGGCGGCGCCCGTTTGGGACGGAAGGGTGAGGCGCAGCAGCTTGATGGCCAGGGAAGGGTCGATCGCGGCCTGGATGCACCGGGCGATCTGGGCCGCGTCGTCGAAGTCGAGTCCGACGGGATTGGCGAGGCGTTCGAGGATCAGGTTCTCGGTGACGAGAAGGGTGAGCAGGTACTGGTGGCTGGGCTCCGATCCCGGGCCTTTGATCAGCTTCACTGCGGCTTCAAGAAACGCCGCGCGGTCAGATTCGAGCAGGTCCCGCATTTCGCGCGCGGCGATCGTGGGCCTGCGCGAGAATTTGGCCGTTAGCGCTTGGAGTGCCGGGAACATCGAGCTCTACCAATTGCTTATCGGGTTGAAATCACAAGGTCTTATGCGAGATTTGCAGAACTATTGCGTGACCTCGGGGTGCCGACGCGACTGTGGGCGCAGACTGCGCCGGCAATCATGTCAGAGTTTCACGGCGCAGGCGGGGTCGGGGGCTGCGGATTACCCTGCAGCCCCAATTCCACGGCCCGTTGCTGCATCGCCTTGATACAGAAGGCGATGTGCTCATCCAGATCGACGCCCAACCCGGCCGCGCCCTGGACAATGTCGTCGCGGTTCACGTTGCGCGCAAAGGCCTTGTCTTTCATCTTTTTACGGACGCTCTTGGAATCCACCTCGTGAATCGAGCGGCCGGGCTTCACGTAGCTCACGGCGGTCAGGAATCCGGCCAGTTCGTCGCAGGCGAAGAGCGCCTTTTCGAGCGGCGTCACGCGCACCACGCCGGAGTAGTTGGCGTGGCTGAGAATGGCCCGGCGGATCGGCTCCTCGACCCCGCGCTGGGCCAGAATCGGCTCGCCCTTGAGCGGGTGGTCCGGGGCGCTGGGATGAAGTTCCCAGTCGAAGTCGTGCAGCAAGGCCGTGACCGACCATTGCAATTCGTCCTCGCCGAATTTGCGCGCATAGGCGACGACGCACGTCTCGACCGCCAGAGCATGGCGCCGCAGCGCGTCGTTCTGGACGAATTCGCAGAGGATCTCCCAGGCCTGTTCCCGCTTCATGCCCCCAACTTATCACGCCGGCCGGACTCCGGGCCGCGCAGAATCAACCCCGGCGGATTCTCATCGCCGTCGGTGGGCCACTCGCCCATAGGCACTCCTGGACAATTCCTCCAAGGGCCGCCATGAAGGGTTGGCAGCGCGAGGGTTCAGGCCGCAATTGATGCCCGATCCCGCAGGCGTTATACTGAAAAAGTCCCGCCTCGCGTGGGCCTGTGGCGCAGTTGGGAGCGCGCTTCCATGGCATGGAAGAGGTCGTCGGTTCGAACCCGACCAGGTCCACCAAACAACCCCGGCCGCATCGATCATCCTGGCGGCGAAGGAGCAGTTCTGGCGGCGAACTCTCACGGTGTCTGTTAGCCCAGGCTGCTGTGGGGACGTTCGACGTTATGCTCGGACTCCCGCGGGGTCAGATAGCCTTGGCTGCTGTGGATACGTTCGACGTTACGCTCGATGCGCCAGGCCTCGCTCTTTCACTTCGCATCCGCCGGCAACCCGCGGCCAAGATAACTTCTCGCGGGGGGGCCGCTGCTTTCCAGCTACTGCGATATGCTCGTGGCGGGACAAGTAGCAATGGACCAACATTTTTCTCGCAGAGATTTCATGGGCGCGGCCCTGGGCGCGGCAGCGCTGGCGCCGGGCTCGCTCCACGCTGCCCCGAAAAACGCGCTTCCGCGTTGGCGCGGTTTCAACCTGCTGTATTTCTTTCAGGCCCGAAACCAAAAGGGCCCGGTGCAGATCCCCGAGGACGACTTCAAAATGATCGCCGACCTCGGCTTCGACTTCGTGCGCATTCCGCTCGACTACTGGTACTGGGTCGATTCAGACTGGCGCGACAAAGGACGGCCCGACGCGAAGGACGTGATGAAGATCAAGGAGAGCGCGTTCTCGGGTATCGACCGGATCGTCGAACTCGGCCGCGCCCATGGCCTGCACGTCAACTTGAACTTCCACCGTGCGCCGGGCTATTGCATTAACAGCAGCGAGCTCGAACCGTTCGTGCTGTGGCGCGACAAGGACGCCGAGGACGCATTCGTATTCCATTGGGACTACTTCGCGCGCCGCTACAAGGACATCAACCCGAATGAGCTGAGCTTCAACCTGGTGAACGAAGCGCCAACGCCCCGTCCAGGCTACATGACCCGCGAGGACTACCGCCGGGTGATGACGCGCGCCACCGACAAAATTCGCGAGTCCACGCCCGATCGCACTGTCATCATCGACGGCCTCGACGTCGGCAACCAGGTGGTCTACGAGATGATGCCCACCGGCGTCGCCCAGAGTGTCCACGGCTATCTGCCCGCGGAGATCAGCCACTATCACGCCGGCTGGGTGGATAAGCGCAGCGACTTCCCGGCGCCCTGGTGGCCGGCGGTGAAGCGCGACGGAAGCGGCCTCATCAGCCGCGACACGCTCGAAAAACACTACGAGCCGTGGGGCTGGCTCGTGCAACAGGGGATCGGCGTGCACTGCGGCGAAGTCGGCGCCTTCAACCGGACGCCCCACGACATCTTTCTGCGTTGGATCTGCGACGTCCTGGACATCCTCAAAATCCACAACATCGGCTGGGCATTGTGGGAATTTCGAGGCTCCTTTGGCGTGCTCGATTCCGGCCGCTCCGATGTGGCGTACGAGGATTGGCATGGCCACAAGCTCGACAGCAAGCTGCTTACGCTATTGCAGTACCACTGAGTTGCTGAAGAGCACACTGGCCGCCGGCCGCCCCGTCAAACGAGAAGGGGCTTTGGCGCACGCCGACCACGATCATAACGGCGCCGTGACACTGCGCCAGCAGCAACGCGATCGAAGCAAACGGACGCGCCGCGCCCGGCGGCACGCGCGGTCAGGTCAGAAACAGAATCATGGCGGGCGTGCCGGCGGGCGTGTACTGCCCGCTGAAGGTCAGCGCGCCGGATTGCCGGTTCACCCGGAAACAGGCGATCGCGTCGCTGCGCTGGTTGCACGAATAGAGATACTCGCCGCTGGGGTCGATGCTGAAGCTGCGGGGGTAGTCGCCGCGCGTCCACTCCTCCCCGCCCAGGTTCAACGTCCCGTCGGCCGCGATGGAGAACCACGCGATGCTGTCGTGCAGCCGGTTGGCCGCATAAAGGAACCGCCCGTCGGGCGAGATCAGGACTTCCGAAGTGAAGCTGGTTCCGGCAAATCCATGGGGCAGCGTCGAGAGCGTCTGTCTGACCGTCAGCCTTCCGGCCGCAGCGTCATAGTCGAACACCGTGAGCGTCGACGCCTCCTCTTGTAGTGAATACAGCAAGCGTCCGTTGGGATGGAACGTGAAATGACGCGGGCCGTCGCCCGCCGGCAGCTTTGCAGTGCAGGCATCTAGCGGCAGCAGCTTACCGGTCCCGACATCGAATTGCCAGACGAGGATCTCGTCCAGCCCCAAATCCGCCGACAGTACGAAGCGTCCGGACGGATCGGTTTGGATCATGTGAGCGTGAGGCCGGTCGTGGCCGCTGATGGCAAAACTCCCGCGAGGCGCGCTGGAGGCGTGAACCGGACCGGGCTGGCCCGCGTCGTGTTTCACGTCGGTGGCTGCGCCCAGCGTGCCGTTCGGCCTGATCGGAAGCACGGCCAGCGTCCCGCCGTGGTAATTGGCTACGAACACATACCGGCCCGACGGGTGAACGCTCACATAGCACGGACTGGCGCCCTGCGAGCTCTGCGTATTCAGCAACGTCAACCGCCCGCTGGAGCGCTCTACCGCGTAGGCGCTCACCGACCCGGAAACGGCACCCTGGTAGTCCGCGGTCTCGTTGGCCGAGTACAGGCGGGTCCGGGCCTTGTCCAAGGCCAGCCACGATGGATTGTCCTTGTTTGGAAACACCTCCCGCTGCGACAGCGCGCCGGTAGCGAGGTCCATTGCGAACAGGTAGATCCCCTCGCCATACCCCTTGCTCCCTTCGGGCCCCTGGGGCGAACTGTAACTCGCCACATACGCCAGCCGCGAGCGCGACTGGGCCACGGCCCGCTCCACGCCCGCGAGCGCCGCGGCGCTCTTCAAAAAATCCCGGCGTCTCATCGTTTTTTCTTCCAGCACCGTCTAATAGTATCGGCCGCGGATCCAGCCTGCAGTGCGGGCGCCGCGAGCAGGGGGTGCAGCGTCGTGAGCATTTCAGCCGAGGATTTCCGCAGCGAAGTGCGTGGGCATTGTTCGAGTGGCGTGTTGCAGTGAATTAGGTTGCTATGCGGCAGAGCCGTCAATTGAGTCACGGCTCGCGGTGGTTGGTCCATAATGGGAAGCAGTTCAGAACAGGAGCGTAGTCCAATCGCATCTCACGACCTCAGGCCGAATCCTCTGGAGAATAACAGCCACTCCGACGCTCTTTCCGGAGTAGCGCCGTACGAAGCTCCTGCTATCGAAAGCCGAGCCGCAAGGACGATTTGGGAGGTCTTCCAGTCTGGCCGGCCACTCACGTACATCCACTCCGTCGAAGAACAGCGGGTCGGAAGGGTGCTCCGGGAAATGGCCCTGTCTCTATTCGCTCCGCCGGTCCCCGTTTGGACCTGGAGTCTCACGGAGGGCCTGCGCCGCGAGGACGAAGCAGCCGAGGCCGGTACTCAGGATCCTCGCAAAGCTCTGGACTTCATCGCCGCGTACGACGGCGCCGCGATCTTCCACCTCAAGGACTTTCACGAGCCGCTGCGCGAATCCGCGGAGATCCGGCGGCGTCTGCGGGACGTCTACGGAAGCTGTCTGGACCGGCGGAAGTTTGTCGTCATCAGCTCCCCGGTCAGGTTCATTCCTGAGGAGATTGCGCAGAGCGTGTTGTTTCTGGAGCTTCGGCCACCCGATCGGATCGAGTTAGTCGAGGTCCTGCGGGAAGAGGCTCAGCGAATGGCACTGGGCAGCGGGAACGGCCCAATCGACGAGGCGACTCTGCATCAACTGGCGGGCGCACTGCTGGGACTGACGCTCGACGAGGCTCGCTTCGCTTTGCACCGGGTCCACTCCGCGGGCGGATCGCTGGGACCCGAGTCCCTGCCAATCCTGCTGGAAGAAAAACGCCTCCTGGTCAGCCGCAGCGGCGTCATCGAGTTCATAGCAGAGGGTGGCAGCATCGAGGAAATCGGCGGCCTCGAGGAGCTGAAGAAATGGCTGACCGAGCGCCGGGAGCTGTTTCGATTGCGCGACAGCCTGAGCAGCGAAATCGTGCCCAAAGGGGTCCTCCTCATGGGCATCCCAGGCTGCGGCAAGAGCCTTTCCGTCAAAGCCATTGCTTCCGCTTTCCAACTCCCGCTGTATCGGATCGACATGATCGAGGTCTTCTCGGGGCGGCATGGCAAACCCGAAGGCGCATTCGTCGCCGCGTGCCGGATGATGGAGGACATGGCGCCCGCCGTGCTGTGGTTCGACGAGATCGAGATGGGGATCACTTCAACCGATTCCGGCGGAGAGCAGGGCAGAATTTTCGCGTTCTTTCTCACCTGGATGCAGGAGAAGGCGCGCGGCCTTTTCGTCGCCGCCACCGCCAACAGAATCGATCTTCTCCCCGCGGAAATGATTCGCAAGGGACGGTTCGATGAAGTGTTCTTCGTGGACCTGCCTACCGAGAGCGAACGGATCGCAATCTTCAAAATCCACCTCAGCCGCCGGAGTGTGGATGCGGCCGGATTCGACCTCGGACAATTGATGCAGTTTACGACTGGGTGGGCCGGAGCCGAGATTGAGCAATGTGTCGTATCGGCCGTAACCAAAGCACGGCTCGCAGGCCGGGAGGTGAGCGAGGACGATCTGATCCGCACCGCCGTGAAGATCGTGCCGCTCTCGCGCACCATGAGCGAGCAGATCACTCACATCCGAGCCTGGGCATTCGAGCGCGCCGTCCGAGCGTCTGCCAGGCAGGCCGGCCAGTAGGGTTGCCGGAGGGACGGCCTCGACCAACTGACCGCCATTCGCACTTGAGCACCGCGCCACAAGTCGCAAGTGTCGGATTCAGTCTCAAGACTGCTGGGATCGACAAACCCGACCCGGCTCCTGAATCGCTGAGACTCCGGCCCGAATAAAGTTGTCAATATTGATACACGGAGGTTCTACATTGGAATTCCGCATTTCCAGAAGAAGGATGATGCAGGGCGCGGGAGCTGCAGCCGTCGCGCAGTCTGTCGAGTTCGCAAACGCCGCGCCCGCGGCGCGCCAGTGGCCGATTGAGGAAGGTCCGGAAACTCCGAAGATCTGCCTGGGCTTGGGTGATGGCGGCGGGCCGCTGCCCGCCAGCCTGCAGCCTCAGAACCAAGGACAGGCCGGTGGCGGCACTGCAGGCGGGCCGCCGGCTGCGGGCGCCGGTGCGGCGCGGGCGGCAAACCGCGCAAGCGGCTTCGGCGGAACCCTGGCACCCAGGCCGGAAACCACACAGACCGCCGCAACCCCGGTCGGACGAGTCGCGGCCGGCAACCCTGCTGCTTATCAGCGCATCAGCCAACTCGGCGTGACGCACTTGATAGGCGTGAGCGTTGGCGGCTTCCCATGGCGGGAAGAGAACGTTCGCGGCGCCATTCAGACCGCCAGGGACCACGGCTTGGTCGCGTACAACGCGATGATCGGCATCCCGAGCACCATCCTCTATGGCCGTGACGGCCGCGACAAAGACATGGAGCTGACCATCGCCTCCATCCAGGCCGCGGGGAAGGCCGGGCTTCCCGTGATCGAGTACAACTTCTATGCGCACCGCGTGGTCGAGGGTTATTACGAACAGGTGGGCAGGGCGAACTCGGGCTACACGGGCTTCGACTACGATCTCGAAGTGCTGGTCGATGAGAACGGGGTGATTGTGCCGGGCCAGCTGCGCGACGAATCGGGCCAGTTGACGCCCGAGACCTTGCAGGGGAATCCCAACGCCCGCAGGATCAAAGTCCGGGACCTGCCCCCTCTGGCCAGCGAAGGCGCTCACAGTCTGGACGAGATGTGGAACAACATCAGCTACTTCCTTAAGGCCGCGGTTCCTGCGGCCGGGAAGGCAGGTGTCCGTCTGGCGCTGCACCCCAACGATCCGCCCGCGCCCATCAGCCGCGGCTCGGGGCAGATCATGGGTTCCGTCGCCGGCTGGAAGCACCTTATCGGGATCGTTGACAGTCCTGCCAACGGGATTACGTTCGATTGCGGAGTCACCAGGGAGATGGGCGAGGATCCTGTGGAGGTCGCGAACTACTTCGCCAGCCGCAAGCGCATCAACCACGTGCACTACCGCAACGTCTCGGTGGTGAAGCCGTACGAGAAATACACGGAGTTGTTCATCGACGCCGGCGTGGTGGACATGTTCGGCGTGATGAAAGCGCTTGTGAAGAACAAGTACGCCGGGACAATCTATCCCGAGCATCCGCGCGCTCTGGACTACGACCGCGACCGCGGCCGCATCCCCGGCTACCCCGGCGGCGGTGGCTACGGCGGAGTCACATTCAGCGTGGCCTACGCCAGGGCCATGCTGCAGGCCGCCCTGGAGGCGGTGTAATATACTACGGCTGCGAATCAACGCGCAATATGTGTTCTTGCTGATGCCTGGTCTATTACCGAAGCGATGGTGAGGGTGTATGACGCGCTCGAGCAGTCAGCCAGCCGAGAGGAAAAATCACAAGGAGCGCGAGGCTAGAGTAGTTTCGATTTGAGTATTGACGTTTTGAGACATACTGTCCCTGAAGACAAGGAGGGACGGATGCGCGCCTATTCGCAGGATTTGCGGGATCGGTATTGCGCGCGCTGGAGCGCGGAGATCGTCCCACGGAGATTGCCCGGCGGTTTGACGTGAGCCGGGTTTGGGTCTATCAGGTGCGCGAGTGCTGGCAGCGGCACGGGCGGCGTGCGAGCTTGCGCGTCGGTGGACACCGGCGCTCGTGCGTGATTGAGATGGAGTCTGAACTGCGCGCCTGGATCGAAGCCGAGGTGGACCTGACGCTGGCCGAGATCTGCGCGCGTTTGGCCCAGCAGACCGGGATTCAGATTAGGGTGTCCGCCCTGTGGCGCCAGTTGGACAAGCGGAATCTGACGCTTAAGAAAAACCCTGCACGCCAGCGAACGAGAGCGCGAGGACGTGCGGCTGGCGCGTTGGCTGTGGCTGAAAAACCAGCCCCAAATTGACCCGAGTAGGCTTGTATTTATTGATGAAACCTGGACCACGACCAATATGACGCGGAGTCGCGGCCGGGCGCCCCGAGGCCGGCGCTGCGTGGCTTCGGTTCCGCACTGCCATTGGGAAACGACGACCTTCGCCGGCGGGCTGCGCGAGGACCGGCTGATCGCGCCGATGGTCACCGATGGCCCAATGGACGGAGAGATGTTTCTGGCCTACGCGCGCGGTTTCCTGGCTCCGGCGCTGCGGCCAGGTGAGATCGTCATCCTCGACAATCTCAGCAGCCACAAAGTCGCCGGAGTCCGGCAAGCGATCCTGGCAGTAGGCGCAACACTGCTTTACCTGCCGCCCTACTCGCCCGACTTGAACCCTATCGAGAAGCATGCCTGTCCGGTTGAGGCTCGCACGCGCTGGTCGGCATGGGCAATTCCGGGTCCGGCCGCGGACAAGCCGCTACGGTGTAGCGGGGGTGCTCTAATTGGCTGTTTATAATCAATAACTTGCAGACGAGGGCCGCTACTAGTAGCC
>Ga0187851_10001995_pt1 | contig 18635 bp, 9 predicted proteins | sample June2016WEW_6_10_FD_132997 | JGI IMG/M metagenome (GOLD analysis project Ga0187851, IMG submission 132997) | Peatland microbial communities from SPRUCE experiment site at the Marcell Experimental Forest, Minnesota, USA - June2016WEW_6_10 | ecosystem: Environmental > Terrestrial > Soil > Wetlands...
GAAGTAATTGCGAAGGGCCTTCCAGCATCTCCTGGAGCCGCTGTAGGAAAAGTTGTATTTACTGCCGAAGCCGCAGAGGCAATGTCCGAGTTAGGAGAGAAAACAATCCTCGTACGTACCGAAACCTCCCCTGAGGATATAGGGGGGATGGCAGCTGCACAGGGTTTTCTTACAGTGCGTGGTGGGATGACTTCTCATGCAGCAGTTGTTGGAAGAGGAATGGGCAAACCCTGTGTTGTGGGCTGTGGAGCGATTTCAATTGATATAAAAAGCGGTCTTTTTATGGTAAATGGTCATACTATAAGAGAACATGAATATATTACCATTGACGGGAGTTCTGGAAGTGTAATTGTTGGGAAGGTAGAACTGATTGATGCCGAAATTAATAAAGATTTGAAGAAGCTTCTCATATGGGCTGATGAAATCAGGACTCTTGGTGTAAGAACAAATGCCGATAATCCAGCAGATGCAGGCCTTGCTCGTGAACTTGGTGCAGAAGGTATAGGACTTTGTAGAACTGAACACATGTTCTTCGGGGATGACAGAATACCTGTAGTAAGGGAAATGATCCTGGCAGAAGATGAGATGTCCAGAAAAGAGGCCCTCAATAAACTGCTGCCGATGCAGAAGGCGGATTTCCTTGGAATCTTTCGTAGTATGGAAGGTTTTCCAGTGACTATTAGGCTGCTCGATCCACCTTTACACGAATTTCTGCCGGACAAGGAGGAACTAGACGCAAAGCTCAGGGAACTTGAAGCCTCAGGAGATTGGCAGAAAATCGGTGATGTGAAGAAAATTATCCAGCGTGTGGTTTCCCTTAAAGAACTAAACCCTATGCTCGGGCATAGGGGATGCAGGCTTGGAATCACTTATCCCGAAATATATGATATGCAGGTACGCGCAATTATGGAAGCAGCTTGTGAACTTGCAGCTAATGGACTGCAAATTGTTCCTGAAATTATGATCCCATTGGTGAGTCTTGCCAAGGAACTCTCAGTGACCAGGGATAAAGTATGCAAGATGGCAGATAAGGTCATGGGTGAGAAAGGAATAAAGATCGATTATCATGTAGGAACAATGATCGAACTTCCTAGAGCCGTAATTACTGCAGATAAGATAGCATCGGAAGCCGACTTTTTCTCTTTTGGAACAAACGACCTGACCCAAACAACATTTGGATTCAGTCGCGACGATGTATCCAAATTCGTGCCAATCTATCAGAAAGCAGGGATTATTGAGCACGATCCTTTCGCAGTCCTAGATCAGGAAGGCGTTGGCGAGTTGATGAAAATTGGAATTCAAAAGGGTCGTTCCGTTAAACCTAACCTCCAGATGGGAATATGTGGAGAACATGGTGGAGAACCAAAATCCATCCACTTTGCTCACGAAATAGGACTAAATTATGTGAGCTGCTCTCCATACAGGGTTCCGATCGCAAGACTTGTAGCTGCTCAGAGCACAATAGATTCCAGAAACGCGAAATAAAATCTTTAAATTGAATATCGATTCAAAAAGCATGCAGGATTAAAATCCTGTCTCAATTTTTTTCTGAAAAATTTCAATTGAGCTTGGCAATTCTAAAAAAAGCATGATTCTTGAGGTATTAATTGTGGATTTCTAAATAAATTATTTCTGTGGAATTATAGCGGCTATCCTGAAATCATTTCATGCCACTTTTGAGTCCATATATTTTAACAAAACAGTTTTATGAGGTAGATCCGAAGCTAAATTAATCATTATGTTCAAAATGTTGTTTTACAGCAATGGCATCGAAATATTGGGACAGCTATCAAGATAACTTTATCACCTTGTTTGAAAACAAAAAGGGGGCAGATTCAGGACAGTAAAATAATTTAAACTTGAGAAAATAAAGCAAAAAACAGGAAAATCCGAGATCTAACTTGGACGAAAAAAGTAATAAATCACACTTTGGATGTATACCTCGTATCACAATAGACAGGGATTATTGACTGATCAGAAGATTCTAAACATGACTTTCTCATTCCATTATTCTTAGGTGGATTTATCTGAAAATAATTACATAGTTCTCACTTAGTTATACTGAAAAACAACAAGATTAAGCATTTAATGGCGAGACTTTTATTATTTTTTTATTTTTTATTGATTGCGGTCAATTGCTGGTGTAATTAATGGCAAATTTTGATAATCCCATAAAATATTAAAAAGTATCGAAAATGAAACGATTTGATTTTGAATAATTTCTTTATAGAAGAGCATCATAGAAACATTAATTTTGTGACGAGTTTTAAATTTCAACAAAACGGAAAACATGAGGTGTATTATGAAAGCAATAGCGATAAACGGAAGCCCGAGACAGAAATGGAACACAGCAACCCTTTTAGAAAAAACTCTTGAAGGTGCAGCCTCAGAGGGTGCAGAAACAGAAATAATTCATCTTTATGATCTCAATTTCAAAGGATGTATAAGTTGTTTTGCCTGTAAACTAAAAGATGGAAAAAGCTATGGAAAATGCGCAATGAATGATGAACTAACGCCTGTACTGGAAAAGCTGAAAAATGCTGATGTAGTGATACTCGGATCACCCATCTACCTTGGAAATTCGACCGGTGAGATGAGGTCTTTCATGGAACGTTATATATTTCCATTTCTTGTTTATTCTGAGAATCCACGGTCGTTGTATCCGAGAAATATCCCTATAGGTTACATATACACGACTGGTGCTAAGGAAGAAAATTTCGATTTATTTGGTCTTCATAAGGTAATTGAATTAAATGAAGGGGTTGCAGCGAGAATTTTTGGATATTCTGAATCACTATATAGTACCGATACCTACCAATTCGATGATTATTCAAAGTATGTTGCGGATCGTTTTGATCCAGTAGAGAAGGCTAAAAGGCGGGAAAAAGTCTTCCCTAAGGACTGTGAGAAAGCCCTTGAGATGGGGATTAGGTTCGTAAAGCGACAGAAAGCTGCAGAACATAAATAAAACAAACTGTGAAGGAAAATGCCAGTAAATTTCTCCAATCTGCCTGAATTTGATAGAAGCTCATTATGCATTATAAAATTTGTACTTCTATCAAGTTCAAGTTTCAACTACTGAAGTTCCAATGCAAAACTGAAATCTCAAAATTTTTGACTATGTGTCCGTAGATTCATTCAATTTTATATAGGAATAAACTTGTCAAATGTGGTCTCAAGTCTTCATTAAAAATTTTAGTCATAATTTTCTACTAGTTCTTTAGAGTCATTGTCAAGAATACTTTTCCCAATAAACTTTTTAATTATTTTTTTGTAATTTTAAATCGTGACTTCCAAAATCGTAAATTTCATTTACTACATTTTCATCAGGATCAATCAGTAGCGCAGCCTTTCTTGTAGTCAGGTCTATATATTTCTTATAAGCCAGTTTTATATTTTCATAATTTCTCTGTAATTTGTATTTACATTTTAGGAGTTTAACATCAAATTCAAGCTCAACAGAATGAATTTTATTTTTATTCTGAAGTGTATATATGAAAAGTACCGAATACTAAAACTTAATACTAAAACTAAAAGTCAGAATAAAAAAGGATTTTTAAATTAAAATCTAAGAAGTTGGCATTAAAAATTAAACTCTATTATTCTGTTATTTTTATTTAAGCATACAATTGCAAACTACTGTTATTTTTTAAAAGAAAATCTCAAATGAACAAATTTTATTTCATATATTATCAAATGCTAATGAAAATGAAGGATATTCTATTAAATGTAGGTTGAGATCGGATGAAAAATTTTACTCATTTTGTGACTCCCACTAACCTGAATAAACTTTGATATAATTTCTTTTCGAATTTCATTGACATCTTTGAAGACTATCTCAATGTTTTCGTTTTTATTCTCTGAAATTTTATTAATTTTCCTGTATTCACGCCTACCCAAATCTTATGGGAATCGTCTATTCAAAATCCACATGCAAAACTGGCAATTTCCAGCTTCAGCATCATCATTAAGTCACGCCGATTTTTTAAAACCCTCTCAGCATCGCATTTGGATAGCCTGAATACTAGAACCGTGAAAAAGGGTCTCTAAGTCAGATTTGATTAAATAGGAATTGAAGTAGTTTCAATAAAATCTGTAAATTAGAATTGTAAATTAAACATTAGTTAAACTATAAGTTATAAAATTTTGTTATTTGTATTTAATTCAAGCATAAACGCCGAATAAAATTATTAAGATATATAAATATAATTATATTTGCTGGAGAAAAATATATTTATGTTTTATATCACTTTTTATAAGGCTAATAAGTCGATCTACTTTTGAAATTATCAAATATTAGTTAGTGAAGTTCTGGTTTAAGATACCATTTATTTAGGATATTATCTTATCCAGCTGGTTCGTTTGAGCTGCAATTTTGATTTCCTGAGCTATTCTCCTTCCGGTTGAAAGGCTTTCTTGCATCAAGTCTGCATAAGGAGAGCCTGAAATATAAAGGTTTGTCCCTGCCACAATCCTGGCTGAAATTTCAAAAACTTTGATCTCAAGAGAATCAGTAAAAACTGTTTCAAGACAGAAGGCCCCTACCATCCCGCCAAAAAGATCAAGAGACTCTTCTACTACCCTTTCTCCAAGTGAAAAAATAAGAGACAGAAGGGACTCTCTAGCTACTAAGGGTACATTCCCTGTGACAACATATGTGGGACGGATGCCTGCTTCTATGAGTTCTCTGGGAGAGCCGAGTCTAAAGATTTCATCTGCATTAGACTCCACTCTGCGGTCCATACTCAGAAGCTCAAGGATACCTTCACTTAAGGTATATCCCTCATTTCTGATCGGGGAATAAAAATAATGTAGGTAATAACGGGTCCCTGTGATAAATTCCTGAATTGTGAATTTTTGGGTTCTGTCTACGAGTTCATTGAATTCTTCATAGGTTTTTGCGACGAAAAATCCCTTTCCCCCTTTTGCTCCGTGGTACTTAACCATCACAGGTCCATTGATATCACGAGGATCTTCTATTTTTTCGGGCATGTGGATACCTGCTCCAAGCAACCACTCACGTTCTTTATCTCTGTCAGATTCCCATTCGAGCACAGCCCTGTTTCCAAAAGTAGGAACTTCCAGATCTGCAAAATTTTTCGTGCCCAGGTAAGCAACAAACGAGCCGTGTGGAATTATAATAGTATTCTTCTTTCTAAGTTCTTCAGCCTTGGTCATTATATCTTCATAGCTATCAACTACAAGGTACTCATCGGGTTTTGCCTTTGGAAATGCATCATAGAATTTAGGAGGTTTACCAACGCAGATTCCAAGCGTTCTGAATCCTTCTTTTCGTGCTCCGTCAAAGATTTGTAGGCTTGAGTGAGAACAGACGGTTGCGATAGCAATATTTTTTAAGTCATATTTTTTAAGAAATTCAAAAACCTGCGGTTTTGTGATCATGATTATTACCAGCGAAAAATTTAGACTAGAATGTACAATGTTATATTTAATATTAAGGTTTAATTTCACATAAATATATAACAGTGTGCATATATTAACCCATAATAAATCAAAGTTGTGGTCGCACACCCAATCGCAAACAACGAGGTATTTTCGTAGTACATAACTGGATCGAAAGAAATTATTCAAAATCAAATATTTTAATTTGCCTTATACTCATTTTTCTTCTTTGTTACTGATTTTCAACATAGTTTTTAATGATTCAGAAGTTGTGCCGTCATAAACAGTTCCAATGTAACTCAATCACTCCACAGTTTCTGTCTATCCTGAAAGAATCGATCATGCCGTAGGGATTTATGGATCTCATGATTCTCTATCTATTCACCCTGCAGTCGGTTCCTTTTTGGATGTATTTATATAGTATTTCTGATGATTGTAAGAGAAGTTTATTAAATAAAAAAAGTTAAGTAATCGGAGATTGGTATGAGGGTCGCTTTAAAGCTTGCATACATAGGCACTGAATTTCACGGCTCCCAGATCCAGCCTAATGTAGTGACAGTAGAAGGAGAGCTCTTCAAAGCACTTCGTAATCTAGGGATCATAGAAAGCCCTAAGTCTGCTAATTATACCTGCGCCGGCAGGACGGATGCGGAAGTTAATGCCTCCGAACAGATCGTAGCTTTTGATACTGACAAAACAAATCTAGCAATTCCCAGGGTCATAAACTCCGAACTTCCCCCAACTATCTGGGCCTGGGCTCACGCGGAGGTACCTAGCCACTTTGATGCTAGAAGAGACGCGATTTCAAGACATTATAGATATATAATTAGTGGGGAAGGATACAATATTTCAAAGATCCGTGAGGCTTCAAAATTACTGATCGGGAGACATGATTTTGAGAACTTTTCAAGAATCAGTGGAGAAAAAAGCACAATTCGTACCTTGTTAAGGATTGATGCTCGCGTAGACGGGGATGTTACAAAAATCGATGTTGTTGGAAATAGTTTCCTTTGGAATATGGTCAGGAAAATAGTAACTGCACTTTCAATGGTCGGAAAAGGTTTACGTGATAATGACTGGCTGCTCCAGATGCTAAATCCTGATATTTATGAAGAAGGAATTGAACCTGCTCCTGCTGGTGGTCTAACCCTGATGAAAGTAAATTATGAAAAAAAAATAGATTGGGTCGAAGATAATTATTCTATCAGGAGAGCTGGTTTGCAAAACAAGAAGCTTATTATCAAACATAGAGTTATAGCTGAGGTGCTGGATGAACTGATTTCCCATGAATAAGAAATGTCCTTTAAGAGCATTTTTCATATTTCAGATCTAAGATTTCATCTATTTTTGAAAAATAGTTACTCTCCTAGTAAGGCTTTTATGCACTCTCTGGAAATAAATTTCAAGAACCTTAAGTCCAACCAATTTTCCGTATTCAGATGTATCCTTATCAGAGACTACAACTGCAATACCTCCTGGCTTCAGAACACGTTGAATATCCTTAAGAGCACAGAAATAAAGATTCTCTAAGGATTCGGCAAGAACTGCTGCCGACCGACCATATGGTGGATCAGTCACGATTGCATTTATTGTCCCTTCCTGAAATGGCATCATACGGGCATCTCCTTTCACCAAGGTATAGTCCAGCTCAAAGGCACTAAGGTTCATACAGGCACCTCTAACAATTTTTCCTTGGGCATCGATTCCTAAAACTCGTGCTCCCAAAATTCCGGCCTCAATAAGTATGCCAGCAGTACCACAAAAAGGATCCAGGAATAACTCCCCATGTTTTATTTTGGAAAGATTTGTAATAGCACGTGCTACCCTAGGCATAAGGACTCCAGGATGGAAAAAAGGTTTATTTTGGGGATTTCTGGTTTCATATGCACTTCTGTTGATGGAAGATGTAAGCGTTCCTAAAACAGCCTTTCCACTTAAGATCAGCCGAAATTCCACATCTGGACTTTTCAGGTTCGCTTGAAAGCCTTTTCTGTTGATAAATCCTCCGATTTTTGATTCCAGAAGATTGGTGGGAAAGTTCACGTGATGTTTAACACTTTTTGCTCGAACTACAAAACTTTGACCTTCCTTTATAAAACATGAGAACTCAAAGAAGTTTGTAAGTACCAGAACCGCATCCACGGTGTTTTCAGTAATCCCTATAACTTTTAGGATATGATGGGTCATTGCGAGCCTTTCAGTTATAGGACCTTTAAGAATTTTTTCCAGGTCTTCTTCTTTACCTGCTATATCAACCACCAGGCATTGGTCAACCCTGGTATGTGGCTGGAAATCAAGCTCCTCTATTTTGAGGCAAGCAAGAACTTCAGCAGCTGGCAATTCTTCATGCTCTCCAGAGAGTTCAAAAGCGTACAACATCTGTAATCCGGAATATATGATTTATGTAGATTGGAGTGATATTCAAATTATATAATTATTTATATGTTAAATAAAATATATATAAAATATAATGCTAATTGCCAAACTTGAAAGAACTTGCTAAATAATTATTTAATAAATAAAATCAGGGCCTCCTCAATTATTTGGTTTATTTAATTTTCAAAATGCACTTAGTTCAATTTTTCCTGATTTTGTTTGCATCTTAATGAGATTAGTTAGAGTGAATTTGCTTCAGTGAATGAAAAAGCAAATATTCGTACACTTGAAACTTAATCATTCAGTGAGGGACGATAAGGTAGTATATCTGAAATAGATTGTATGAATAAGTTTATACTTAAAATCAATTTGTCAAGTATTTTTTCCTCAAAACATCTTCTCCAGAGCCTCTCTGCCAGTCATCCATGGCTTAATCCCAAGTCTTCTGGCCATTTCAGTTATTTCCACGACCTGGGCTTTGAGCATATCTTCAAAGCTCTTTACGCCTTTTACTTTCGCTGCTATATCCCCAAACTCCTCAGCAGCATTTACATTCAGGTATCCGCACATTAGGAACCCTTTATTAGTTCTTATAACCAGTAGATTATATTTTTGCATCTCAAAGCTGAGTCCAAGAGCGCACCCATTTTCAAGTTGAATTTGTTCGATGAGCATATTTTTAAGAATTAGCTTCAAACCAGATTAACTTTTTGGACTCAGCAAATTTATAATTTTTTGCGGTTCAGATTCTCAACTTTACTCGTTTCTTCAGATCTTCTTTGGAAATTCTGCTTTTCACAATGATCTAAGGCATTTTTATAATCTCGTATACTAATATTTTTTTTCATGATTTTTGGCACTTAAAAGAGGTAAGAAATCTAATTATTTAGTAGTCACCATGATAGGTATAAATTCTTTTTTACCCGTCCAACATTGGGCTTTTTCGAAAGCATTAACGAATAAGAAAAATATGAAATGCTAAAAGTTATAAGATAACGAGGTCAAAGTCCCATATTGACTCTATTATGTGACAATTGTTGTGAAGGGTATCTTACTTTAAAAATCCACGATATGTTCGAAAAACACGCATATGAAATGAAAATCAAATACTTTAGACATTGTAGTGTGATCAAAAAAGATGATTGAGGAGTTTATAGCAGATTTTATAGAAATTATGACGCTGCATCTAAGATTAATCTTCATCATTTTTAGGAAAAATCTCAATGTTAAATTTATGAATATCTCCTAAAATAATAAAAATATGATTAATATGGAATTATATTTTGATTTTAAAACATTTTATGGAGAAATTAATTTTATTCAGAAACTGAGTTTTATATAATTACTTTCAAATAACGAAGGAGATAATTGTACATTGTAGCTTGAAGTATAAAAAATACAGATTAAAAAGTGAGAAATTTTCCAACACTTCCAAGATTACTATTATTGGGTTACATTTGAATTGTCGTTGATTATAGTTTACAACAGATAAAAAGCCAATGAAGTAAGCATTTAGTGTAAAAATAAAGAGGTTATTGTATGCTTGATCTTGGAGAATTAACCTTTTTGATTATAATCTTAAAATAATTAACTTTTAAAGGGCAAACCTTGTAGTGACTGATCTTGAATAAGCTAACCTTAAAGAAGCTAATCTTCAAAAAACTAAATTATTTCGGACTAATCTTTAAGTAGCTAACCTCGAATTAGCTGACCTTTAAGGAGCGCTCTATTTATCTATTGACAGTTGTCTGGGGTGAGAACACTTTATATGCAAAATTAAACGACGAGCTCTCATGCCATTAAAAGAAGAGTTTCAATTCCTTTTTATTCAGTAGAGCAGAGTTTTCTAGAATATCAGAGCAACCTTTTAGAAGCTAATGCAGAGAAAAATCTCTAGAAATACCAAACCTATAAAGGATTCAATAAACTCCTTATTTTCACGAGTCATATAATACATCAATTATAAGCATCTGATGAAATTTAGGGGTTTATCGAAATCCCCTATTCTTGAAAAAAATATTTTTAGGACAGCAAGTTTTTAGACACAGTTTTTGTTTAAAAAGGGTTCAAACAATGAAAAATGATATTCAGCAGCTTCCAATAGAAACGTTTATTCAGATATAATAAGTATCATTCATCAAGTTAAAGACTAAATTAATTCAGAGGTGGGTTTTCATTACCCAACTATATAGATATATAAGAATATTGCTCTTTTTACTGTCGTTGTTAGTACTTATTTTATCCATCACCTCGAAAGCTTCTGAATTTAGTTATCCAAGAGTTTTAGATCACCCATGGGATCAGTACCCTATCACCGTATATATAGATAACAAGACTGTTCCTTTCCATTATAGTCACACCTATTACGCAGATATTAAAAAAGCTCTGAATTACTGGGCAGGAGGTGGGAATGGGAAACTGAAATACATTCCTCTTTTTGAGATTGTGGATTCAGAAAGTGCTGATATAAGGATAAGATGGGATGCAAACCTACAGAAAGATCAAGGTGCTCCTCACGAGGCTGCAGGTGAAACAATCCGGCATACTGCAAATGGTCGATTTGTATACGTAGATATTATACTTGGAGTTGGAAATTATCAATGGATGGAATGGGTACCTTACAGTGATACTGCAATGATTGCAATTGCAGAGCATGAATTGGGCCATGCTTTAGGGCTGGATCACAGCAATGATCCGCGTGATATTATGTATCCATCCAATGAGCAGATAGATGACCCAAATTCTTTCTTTCTGAGTAAATACTATTCTATTTTGCTTATCGCGTTTTACACGGCTATTGCAATTATCGTCTTCATCTCTGTAAGTTCGCTACTTAACAGGAAAAAAAGATAAACACTTGAGGATGAATACTTTAAGTAAGGATTTTCTCGACAGATAATCAATTTTCTGTAAAATTATAAAATTTGAGTTGCCTATTTAAATTTTCTATAGACTAGTCTTATTAGGTTCAATTTATCCGACATTCCATATATGTACAAAGATATAGGATTTGTTTGCCTATTTGTCTACTATTATTGATTGAAGATTAGATTAATTTTTAAGCTAAGGTCATGCTGAGAAAATATCTGCCATTTATTGGGTGCATCCACGTAAAATAGGACTTATGGTAAACTCACGAATTAGTTACAATTCTAAGAAACGGGTTTGACTTTGAGAGGCTTTCGATGAATCTAAATTTGCAAATATGCTTATAAGCGGTGTATAAATAATTCGTGAAAATCAATGTTTATCGAAATGCTTCCTAATTTAGCCTCTAAAAATAGATTAAAAGATAAAGGCGGCATAAAACCATTAAATGATGGCTAAAATTAAGCCAAAGCATAAATGAGAGGTTTAAGTTTCTTAGGTCAAAACCAAAAATGCAATATAGGGTCTATATTATTTGCAAACAAACGAGTATCGAGTACATGTTTAAAGTAGGATCCCTCTTTCAGACGCAAGCATTTCCAACACTTGCATCCGTATTTTTATTAATTCATCCTTCGATGTGCCGGAAGGATATTTTTTTACATTGTTAAATTCGCTCATGAGCTCTTTGTTGTTTAATTTCTTCATACGATTATAATACGAAGTGCGATATGTATTGCTATCTATATCTGATTTTTGTGTTATAAATATCACCTTGTCTTATGTTAGGTGCAATTACTAATAGCATTATTTTTGACAAAATATATTTATTTGTGATTATGCTATCAAATTACATTTTTCCCATGATACTGAAATAAATATAGAACGGTATAATAAGCTCTTAAAAAGGAAATTGAGATTATTTATTTTTTAAATGCGAAATAATTCCTTTTTTACATATATTTTTATTGGGGGAACAACGTCATAACATCGGATTTAGAAACTGGGCTTATTAGCTGTTAAAAATTTAATTAAGTTTTGAGGACATTAATATTTTTTTCATATCAATGCTTTTAACCAATTTTACAAAATAAAGGTTTCAACGATTTAATATTCAATTTTATCATCAAAACAATTTCTTAATCCTCTATGAGTTCTATTGCGTTTGTAGGACAGACATGTACTCACTGCTCGCACTCTGTACAGTCTTCAGGGCGTGCTACAATGCCTTTGTCCTTCTATTGTTTCTTCCATATCAAACAACGTTCGCTGGGTAGATATGTAGCGCACTATTTTTATCCACTTTTTAGAATTTAAATTTTGAACAGTTAGTGTTTCAGCTATTAATTTTTCAATTCAACTTCATCATCATCGATTAACGGATAAATCTATTTCCTTATGCGTGCTTTTATAATATTCCTTTAGCAAAGAATTATAATCATAGGATCTCAAATTAGCTATTGGGACCCTTAATCTAATTGATGCTCGTTTCTTTAAAATTCATTGCCGAGCGATAGCATCGGTACACATCGAATCTTTCGGCAGTTTATTTGCCCAGTTGGTCAGAGATCCCCGCAAATTCGTGCAGATGAGCAACAGTTAGTTCATTGTTCTGAGTGTTGTCTTTTCTCTGTTGCTGGCCAAGTTTATACTCCTGTAAAGCTAAAAGAAAATTTATTTTTTCTCGATGACCCCACAGATAATTCGTCCGCCACTGTTCCCGGAAGGATTAGTCATCTGATCATCAGGATTAGCATGGATAACCAGTGAAGTGCCGTTGGCTGTGAAGAGCGTGGTCGGCCCAGGTGACAATGTCACAAGGTGATTGGTTGCATTCATGTGTCCCATGCCATCCTCGCCCACTTCGACGTTGGTAAGGTCCCCTGCATGGGGGCCTTTCATGTTTTTGAAGCCATGCTCTTTGTCTAGAGGGTTGTAGTGTTCGCCGGCAGAAATGAAAGACGGTACAGTGCAGTTTCCTTTATTATGGATGTGGATGCCGTGCAGACCCGGCGTCAGGCCACTCACATTGACGTTGATGTGAACCAAGTCATTGGAGTCTTCGGTAAAGGTGGCCAGCCCCACTGTATTGCCTTTAGCGTCCTTCATTATAGCTATGGCATCATGCGTGTCACTTTCATAGGCATAGATCGTAGTTGCAGCCATCAGCATTGCCGAGATAATTATTGGTAATAACAATCCAGCTTTCATCAATTTATTCTCCAGAAATTTTTCTATAAATTAGTAATCAGAATTATCTAATGCATCAGAATGGGTATGAGCCAGCTGATTTTTTTATAAAATAAATAGTTACAAGCAGATTTATATTTATATTGTAACCTGAAAAGAATTGGGGCATTATCAAAAATTATTTTATTTTTCAGTCGCTCTAGCACGCTCTTCTGTGGTCATGTTAGCAAGGCGTTCTACTCCCCTAATATCGAGTCTGAGACCCCTAGCTACGTGGCTTCCGTGTCGGGATCGGCTTTGGAATAGAGCTGTCTGCCTGAGCTGTGTACGTTTCTGAGCAGATGAGAGATGAGATACAATATTTCCTACCAAGTTCTCACGATCCTGCTCAGTTATGACGTCACGGTATAGATTACCTGGCTGTACGAGGTCGTCATTGGGGTAGCTGTAAGGCGTACGGCCTGCAAGTCCCGATACTTCGAATGGTGGTTCAAGAAAACCAGGGTCTGGAGATGGACCACCAAAACGATTTGGCCAGTAATTGGGCCCACTGCCACCATTGGAATCAACACGCATGAATCCGTCACGCTGGTAATTATTTTCCGGCGAGTACCTTGGTGCATTCACAGGGATCAGGTTATAATTGGGACCAAGACGGTGAATATGAGTGTCGTGATAAGAAAAAACTCTTGACTGTAGCATCTTGTCTGGCGAAATACCAATGCCTGGCACAAGGTTTAAAGGGTTGAAAGCTGCCTGCTCCACTTCAGCAAAATAATTTGTTAGATTCCGGTTCAATACAAGTTTACCTATCTTGATAGTCGGAAAATCTCCATGTGGCCATACTTTAGTAATATCCCTAATATCAAAACGGTAATTTTCGGCTTGTTCCGGGATCATTATTTGCATTTCTAGAGTCCAAGAAAGATAATCTCCTCTCTTTATAGCCTCATATAGGTCCCTTGTGGCGTAGTCAGGATCCGTTCCACTGAATCTCTCCGTTTCTTGACGGGTCAGATTCTTTATACCCTGGTCAGTTTTGAAATGGTACCGTACCCAGAAATATTCACTTTTATCATTATACCACTTGTATGTATGGCTTGAGTAACCGTTCATGTTCCTGAAGGTAGCAGGGGCACCCCTGTCTGAAAAAAGGATAGGAACTTGGTGAATTGATTCCGGTGCTAAGGAAAGAAAATCCCAGAACATTTCTGGATCTTTGAAATTTGTGGCAGGATTGCGCTTTTGTGTGTGGATAAAATCAAGAAACTTCAAGGGGTCTCGAATAAAAAATACCGGGGTGTTATTACCTATTAGGTCATAGTTTCCATCTTCAGTGTAGAACTTCACGGCAAACCCACGTGGATCACGAGCAGCATCAGCTGAACCCCTGTCTCCACCGACTGTAGAAAAACGAGCACAAACCTCAGTACGTTTACCGACTTCAGAAGGGAACTTCGCTTTGGTGTATTTGGTCACATCCGTAGTCACTTCAAAGTAACCGCCAGCACCTGCACCTTTGGCATGTACTACACGCTCAGGGACACGTTCATGGTCGAAGTAGCTAAGTTTATCAAGCAGATGAACATCCTGCATAAGAACAGGCCTCTGCTCCCCGACTGTAAGGTTGTTCTGGTAATCCCCCACTGAGATTCCAAAACCGGTAGTTAGAACCTTTGTAGGCTTTTTTTCACTCATTTTTATTTTCACTCCTCTCAATCTTTTAGTTACTTACCAGCTTCTAAAGCGACTTTAAGTTTAAATTCATCTTCTTGAGAAAAAGATGTGCGTATTATCGTTGCTTTGAACTTGTTTAATATCTCTAATGCCTGATCTTCAGCCCATTTTGCGATTAAGAGGACCAAAGCGGACATTCCTATAAACATGCCCCAAAATACGCCGCCAAAAATGCACGTACCGTACCCACAGAACTTAAAAGATGTACTGAATGTTTCACTTTGATTTTGCCATCAAGCTTGCAAGTAGCAGCCATTGCATTGTTGAAGGTCATAAATTCATCCTTCTTAGGCTGATGAATTGTATCATCAATCTCATATGAACCATTTTCACTCTGAAACACAAAAACGATTGATTTACTCATTTTCCGCCGATCTTCTCCAGATTTTTTGGTCCATAAAAAATAAACCCTTGTTATATTTTCTGGGTTTTTGATTGATTGTAGTCAATTTCCAACGGAGTTAATTGTAAATTTTAGTGATTATAGAAGCTAGTAAAAGATTTGTTAATCCACAACGATTCGTTATGGTGCAAATCAGTGTTACTTACTTTTCATACCTTATTCTCTATTTTTTTAGCTTTAAGTTACGATGTATTATTACTCCCTTATTTATTTTAAGTTAATTATACAAAAAATAGTTTCTGAATAAAATTTACTGGCCCATGAAATGTTTTAGAATCAAACAACAATTTAATATTAATTGTGTTTTTATTATCCAAGGAGATCTTTACAAATTTAGCATTTATCTTTTCCTAAAAAGCAACGTAAATCAGTTTAATATAATATTCGTTATTCAATAGTACCCATTAATTGTTTAATATTTTTAGGATTTACTTCCCAATTGGAAGTGATTGCATTCTCATTCATGGAGCAGCTCTGCTATACACCACTAAATTGTAGAACAGAGAGGATCACAAGCCAAATAAAAAAAATGGTAGCATGTATATTTTTCTGTAAATTCTAGTTGAATCTGTATCTTTTTCTTTCACCACAAAATGATGCAAAGTCAATGGTTAATATTTTCATTTATAAAAGATTAACTTTTCGATCAGTGAGATTAAATAACAGTGAATAGGTGATATACGTCGCTTAGACAGTCTGATGTCCTTGAAACAGTGTATGCAGCAAACTTTTGCGTACTTATAAACATAAAAACGTAATGTTGGCAGATTATATACCCGAATTCCAAGATGAATTTTGTTTTACTTTATTTTATTAGTTTATATGATGATAATCCTTTTTTCTTTTGATCTCAAGACAACTTAATTCAGCCCCTACATAAGTTTTTTTGATTATCCCAATCAAATTCTTTTTTCATAGAAAAGGCTGTACTAATTAATAAATTATCTCAAGTGAGGAGGGCCTCTCAAATTGAAAATTGACGATTTTTTGAAAATCATGATCCAAGGATATTTAAGTAGAAAAAAGAATAGATTACAAAAAATGTCTTTAAAGATTCTACTTTTTTCTAAGTCCTGCTATACCAAGGAGTATCAAGGATAATGTATCGAGAGCTTACTACTAAATACTTTCATTACGCACACAAGTAACTTAAATATTATAAGCTTGAAACACCACCAGTTGCTGATTCCGAACCTAATTATCTATTGTGTAAGTGTTATAATCAATATAAAACACAGAATTGGGGATAATATTTTACATGTAAAGCATATGCATATATTTAACTTCATTATATTTCTTCGAATTTTTCTATTCGGGCGTGATAGCAATACTCTGCAGATCAGGAGGATTGGAAAACGAGTACTGATTATGATCTCTTAAGGTCAAGTAAAGATGAACTTGAGTCAAAGACTTCTCTGTCAGACATAATGCATTCTGCTCTACACCAGTATTTCGGATACACTTCTTTTCGGCCTTTACAGGATGAAATTATCAGGGATGTTCTGGAGAAGAAAGATGTTTTTGTGATAATGCCTACTGGAGGGGGCAAATCTATCTGCTACCAGTTGCCTGCCCTTCTTATGGAAGGAGTAACAGTCGTGGTTTCTCCCCTAATTTCCCTCATGAAAGACCAGGTGGACGGGCTAGATACAAATGGAATTAATGCAGCTCTTTTGAACAGCACCCAGAGTTCCAGAGAATCCAGTGATGTAAGAACAGATTTTCTTGAAAACAGGTTGAAAATTCTTTATGTTGCTCCAGAAAGGCTCATGATGCCTGGAACTTTTGCTTTTTTAAAAAAAGGAACAGTAAGTCTCTTTGCAATCGACGAGGCACATTGCATTTCTGAATGGGGACATGATTTTCGGCCTGAGTACAGGAACCTTAAACTTTTAAGAGATCCTGATAAAGGTTTTCCTAATATACCAATTATCGCGCTCACGGCTACAGCAACTGAAAGGGTTCGGGAGGATATCGTATCGCAGCTAAGTCTGTCGATATCTCCGGAAAAAGGTCCATATTTGGCTAGTTTTAATCGTAAAAACCTCTACTATGAGGTCAGACCAAAGAAAGAGACCTTTTCTGAAATTATTGATTACCTACGCAGGCATAGCGATGAAGCTGGTATTATCTATTGCCAAAGCAGAAACAACGTCAAAGCCCTTACAAAAAAGTTAAATCTTGCAGGTTTTAGAGCTCTACCCTACCATGCGGGCCTTTCAGACACCGAACGGGCAAGAAATCAGGAGTTGTTCATAAAGGACGACGTGGATATAATAGTTGCAACAATTGCTTTTGGGATGGGAATAGATAAGTCCAACGTGCGTTTCGTAATACATTATGATCTCCCAAGAAATCTTGAAAGTTACTACCAGGAAACCGGAAGAGGTGGAAGAGATGGGGGACTTTGCGAGTGTATCCTTTTTTTCAGTAGGGGGGACCGCTTCAAGTTTGATTACTTTATTTCTCAGAAGACAAATGAACATGAAAAGGATCTCTCTCTTATGCAATTAAGGGAGATGGTAGCTTATTGCGAGGGGAATAAATGTAGGCGTCAGAAACTAATGAAATACTTTGGTGAGAAACTCCCAAAATTCTGCGGAAATTGTGATTCCTGTCTCAGGCCAAAAGGTACCTTTGAAGGAACTGAAACTGCAATGAAAATAATTACCTGTGTTCAGGAACTAAATCAGCGTTTTGGCACTAATTATGTTATTGACGTGCTTATGGGTTCAAAAAATAAAAAAATCAGGCAAAATTATCATGAGAAGTTGAAAAGTCATGGCAGTGGCCGGGAATTCACAAAAGAACAATGGAGATCATTAGTTTCCGAAATGACAGATACAGGTCTTCTTGAAGTGAGTGGTGTACAATATCCTGTTTTGAAACTGAATGCTATGAGCAGAAAAATTCTGACAGGCTTGGAGCGAATAGAACTTACCTGTCCTGAAGGTTTTGCATCAAATACTGAAGGAAGCCTAGTGTTTTCAATAGTTGACACAAAGAGTGATAAAGCCAAAAATGGTATCCAGTTCTCAACAGAAGGACTTCCAACAGGAGAGGTTTCAGCAGAAAAGTATTCGAAAGAAGAGTTCTCAACAGAAGAATGTTTTACAGAAGGAATTTCAGTAGCAGCTGATGTCCTGAATGCATCAAAAGTTAAGACGGTCATAAAATCCGGAAAAGGGCATGATGCGATCCTTTTTGAGCGGTTAAAAGCCCTGAGAAAAAAAATAGCTTTAAAGAAAAATCTTCCACCTTATATAATTTTCTCTGATACAACCCTTAAGGAAATGGCTACAAGATTTCCGCATAGCCCTGAAGAATTTCATTCCATTACAGGAGTTGGAGACCATAAACTGCGGAAATATGGGGATATTTTTCTCACAGAAATTGAGCACTACTGTAGGGACTATAGTTTGATATCTCCAGAAAAGGCAGAAAATTCAGAAGTTGCAGGTATAAAATCTGAAAATAGGGGAATAATCACAAAAAGCTTAGTTCAAAAGGATGAAAACCCGGAACTGGGAGATGAAATAGAGGTATTTGGAATTAAAGTACCTATTCCTGAATCTGATACAATGAAAAACTCAGAGGTTTGCAGATTACCAGCAAAAAAAGCAAAATATTTGGATATGAGCCTTATTGGGGAGAAATC
>Ga0187851_10001997_pt1 | contig 18631 bp, 13 predicted proteins | sample June2016WEW_6_10_FD_132997 | JGI IMG/M metagenome (GOLD analysis project Ga0187851, IMG submission 132997) | Peatland microbial communities from SPRUCE experiment site at the Marcell Experimental Forest, Minnesota, USA - June2016WEW_6_10 | ecosystem: Environmental > Terrestrial > Soil >...
ACGGTAAACTGCGGGGGGTCGCCGGCAACTACCGGTAGGCTGCAGAAGTTAGGTGTCTCGATGGTCCAGAGCAGGGTGAAGTTGTGGTCGTGATCGGTGAGGAATTTGACGAACTGCGGAAAATCCAGCGGCTGGGGCTTACCGTTCGTTCCCCAGTCTTGCAATGTATTCCACGTCTGTGAACCACTCAGAACAATCGCCTTGCCGCCGCCATCCTGGAAATAATGATGGTTTGCGGACATAGTTAGAGCGGCAGTAACGGGAGGATTGGCACGAGGAGCTTGCTGGGCTCTTGACAGAGATACAGCAAGAGATGCCAATACAGCGACGGTCGCAAAGCTAGGGCGAATCCGCAGGAACATCCGAGTGCGCCGAGTCCATTCTACCGCGTAGTCAAACCGTGTGATGGTTCCCAATCTGCGACTGTAGAGAGAGAGAAGTCGGGGAATGCGCTTCATGGTGCGGTTCACATTACCCGAAGGCCATAGATTCGGTCTGTAAGAATCGCCGAAATCTTTCCTGCAATCCTTACCGGTTCACGACAAGCTGTGAATTTATCGTGCTGCAAAACCTGGTCCGCCGGAAATAGGCTTGCGTTACACTGCGACTCAATGTGTCGTGAGGAGAAGTTGCATGGCCGAGATCGAGAGGATTGCGTTGGTCACAGGGGCGGGCAGCGGTATTGGAAAGGCAGCAGCAGTTTCCCTGGCCGCTGACGGTTTTACGGTAGTACTCGCGGGAAGAAAGGCCATGCCGCTGGCTGCCGTGCGAGAGCAACTCCTGGCTCTGACGCCCGCGCGACCCCACATCGCGATTTCCTCCGACGTCACAAACGCAGAGTCGGTTGCGGCATTGTTCGCCAAAGTACGCGATACCTTCGGTCGCCTGGACGTGCTGTTTAACAATGCCGGCGCCTTCGTGCCAGGAGCGTCGCTGGAGGATGTAACGGTGGAGCAATGGACTCGTTTGATTGCGACGAATTTGACCGGCGTGTTTCTATGCACACGGGAAGCATTCAGGATCATGAAGGACCAAAATCCGCGGGGAGGGCGGATTATCAATAACGGCTCGATTTCGGCGCACGTTCCGCGCCCGGGGTCGGCAGCTTATACGGCCTCCAAAAATGGCGTCACGGGGCTGACTCGGTCAACATCGCTGGATGGCCGCAAATACAACATAGCGTGCGGCCAGATTGACGTAGGCAACGCGGCAACCGAGCCCGTGCAGCGAATGAAGGAGGGGGTTCCGCAGGCCAATGGCGCGATGGCGGTAGAGCCAACCTTCGATCCAGCTGAAGTGGGACGCGCTGTCTCTTATATGGCTGGTCTTCCTTTGGACGTGAATGTCCAATTCATGACCATTATGGCTACCAAGATGCCCTATATTGGGCGAGGCTGAGTTCGAAAGAGGTGCAAGGACTGAACTCTTCCCGCGTCTGAGCGTCGTCAAGGACATAGCGGCTCTTAGATTTGTCGATGGTGCCTGAAACGAGCTGGTCAAAATCTTTTGCCGGGCTCATCTGATTTGCCGATCACGACGTGAATTCGGTGGTTTGAACGCATCGGAGAGTAGGATTCCAACAATCATTTGGTGAATTCCTCTATTCAGACCAGCAATCTCTGGCGAGAATCTGACCAATTCCTGGGTAGGTTTCGACCGGTCGACGACCGATCAGTCTCAAGGTCGGTTTAGGTCCCCAGCAGCAAATTCGACCGGATTGATAGCCGATCCATACCCGCGATCACTGTTCACGCCGTTGCATATTCGGTTGCGGCGGGCAAGGGTTTTCGAATCTGAAAAGGCATCCCCGGAGGCTCGCACGATTCCCCTGCTCTTCGTGGGATCATTCGAGCCTTAGTTGAACGAAATCCGCCTGGGGTCAGCGTGGAAGAGAATATTCCAATGTAGTGAGTCCGTTATGCTCCGGGTCCGGTAGGGAAATTCGAAGCGAATCTTCAGTCATTCCGTTTTGGAGTAGCCGTGGCCAAGCTTAAGACGTCAGTCTCTCCGTCGGCAGCAAACCAAAGCTCCAAATGCCCGAGTACCGGGTGCGCCGTCTGCCGGACTCTCTCACCGGGCGCACGTACTCGTTTTCTCAGGAACTCCTGCCGGGATCATTTCTGCAGTGTGGATCCGCAGATCAACGCCGAGGGCGTTCACGTCTGGAATTTCGACGCGGCTTGCCCGCTCGACGTGGTCTTTCTGCAGGACAGCGGTCCGCAAAAGGTCCGCATGAATCGGCATCCTTATTTCGAAGTCCTGTATCTGTGCTCGGGGTCTGCTCTGTGCCACATTCAGGACCGGTTGGTCCCGATGCGCGTCGGCGATCTTGCCGTGATTGGAAGCACGCTCTACCACCGCGTTGAACGAACATCCTCCGCCCCTCTGACGTTTGCGGCGCTCTATTTCGACCCGGAATTGATTCGGGGAGGCGGCAACGACGGCATCGAGTATCTGACGCCCTTCTTATTTCAGGACCTGACTTTCCCCCACATTGTGCCCGCGGATTCCGGTGTTCCCCGGCGCGTTCTCGACATGATGCTGCATATTCATCTGGAACGCCCGACAGGCTCGGCATCCCGTCTTACCACGAAAACCTATCTCAAGATGATCCTTGCCTGGCTGGTGAAATACTACGAATCCTACTCCGGAACGGTCGAGGCATTTCATCGGCAAGAGAAGGCGCTGGAGAGATTGCGTCCGCTGTTCAGCTACCTCGAAGAGAATTGCGGAAACTCCATTCAGATCAAAGAGGCCGCCAAAATCTGCCGGATGAGCGAATCGCATTTCATGAGCATATTCAAGGAAGTGACCGGATTGTCGTTCCTGAAATACCTCAACTACTACCGAGTTGAGAAAGCTCAACTTATGCTGACCCATACCGACGTTTCGATGAAGAACCTCTGCCAGGAAGTCGGCTTCTGCGATCAGAGCTACTTCGGGATGGTTTTTCGCAAGACAGTGGGTATGACCCCGGCCGAATACCGCCGCCGCTACCGCGCCAGTGCCGGGCCGGCGCCTCCGCAACTATCGCCATACCCGCTATTCGAAGACATCCGGCAAAAACACTCCAACAACCCAAAAAAGAGAGGACGCTTCACCGGCATTGAGAACAGCGAATCCCAAAGCGCAGGATCCCAGTTGGCCTTGGTCGTGTAGCTGCGAATCGAGTATCGCGCTCCGCGGCTGCGCGTGCCGGTCCCTTTTCCCGGCGAGCGTTCGCAGGCAGCGCTCGCGTCTATCCCGGCACTCGAATGTCCGGCTTCGGGCGGCTCTCCACGAACCGAACCCTCTCGAGCCGCGCTTTGCAGGCGGGATTTTCTGCCAGAAGCTTTACTCGGCTGCACCAACACGCCCTCTCCATAGCTTTTCTATAAAAATTCTCCGGGAGTCTTCTAGATTGCACCTCTGCAGCAAATCTAGAATCGCGCCATTATTCAGACGTTTCGCCGGTCCTCGGACGGTGCGCTGCGGGATCCGACAGGTTGTTTTTCTGCTGTTCGTCGTTTGAATGAAGGATGCCGGGAATTTTTCGGTCCGATTGTCTTCTGGGTAAGGTGGTCGATTCAGGAGGTTGAACGTGTTCCCGACGCGTTTGCTTGAGACGGATGTGCGGCACCGCAGGCAGGCCGTTCTGGCTGTCTCCATTCTGGCCGTCCTTTCACTGTCGCCCCGGTCGTTCGGTGACCCGGGGGCAGTGACCTTCTCTAAGCCGGCCGACACGATCGAGGTGTACGATTTCGTCGAGATCGCGGCCACGGTCGACCGCCCGGCTGTCGAAAATCCATTCACGGATGCATCGCTGTCGGGGACCGTCCGCAAGCAGGACGGCTCCAAGTCCTGGAGTATCGATGGTTTTTGCGATAGCACCGATGGCACGACTTTTCGCATCCGCTTCATGCCCGTCGAGGCCGGCGACTACACCTACACACTGACTTACAGGCAGGGGCAATACACGCAATCGTCGACCGGCGTATTCCATGCCGCAGACGGGCACCGACGTGGGTTAATTGCCGTCGATCCGAAGTATCCCTGGCATTTCATCTGGTCAGGGACCGGAGAACACTACTTCTTCAACGGCACAACGGCCTACTGGCTGGTCGGCTTCCAGGACGATCACGTCATTGACTACACCGTCGACCGGCTCCATCGGCTAAAAATCAATCGGCTGCGAGTGACCATTGCCGGGCGGGAGGCTTCGACCTTTTTCGGTGAGCCCTTGATGATCGGGCCCTCCTGGACGGCACTCATCGCGGCGTGGCCGGGGCAAAGCCCCGACGATCCCCTTCATCCCGGCTTCGATTACACCCGCTTCAATGTGCCCTATTGGCAAAAGTGGGACCGGATGCTGCGATTCGCTCGCGATCACGACACGATCATCTCCGTCGTCCTGGATATGGGGGATAGCCGCGTTCACCCCGTGGCCGGGAGCGAAGACGAACACCGTTTCATCCGCTACGCTGTGAATCGCTTCGCGGCGTTTTCCAACATCAACTGGGATCTTGGCGACGACCTGGATCACTATCGCGATGAGAAGTGGACGCACGAGACCGGGGTATTGATTCAGGATCTGGATCCCTACAAACATCTTGAAACCAGTCATCCGGCCGAAAGCAACGATCACCAGGATCGCGCCTCTTCGTGGTTTGGTTTCACCTCTTATCAGGAATGGTCGCGTAACCAGCACGCGCTCATCCTCGCCTCGAGAAAGCTCCAGGAAAAGACCGGGCGCATCATTCCCCAGACCAATGAGGAATACGGCTACGAAGACCACTACCCACCGTGGGCCCTTCCAGGGTCGGATTCAAGCGACGTGCTTCGCCGCACCGCGTGGGAGATCGTCATGGCGGGCGGTTATCAGACCGCCGGAGAGACAGCGCGCCGGGGAACCAACGTCGGAGCCGATATGGGCGGCGGCTGGATGAATGGCCGCGGCGACGACACCATGACCATGTTCATAGGTTATGGGCACATGGTGGACTTCTTTACCAGCTTCGACTGGTGGAAGACCGATCCTCACGACGAGTTGGTGGATAACGGGAATTACTGCCTGGCCGATCCGGGGAAGACTTATGTGATCTACATCCCCCATCCGGGAAAGGCCACGATTCAGCTTCAACCTGGCAATTACAAGGCCTACTGGTTCAGCGGGGCAACCGGCGAACGGATCGATTTACCCGATGTCCAGGAATCAGCCTGGACGTCGCCACCCACGCCGGACGCGAATGACTGGGCAATTCTTCTTGAGGCAAAGTAAGGCTGCGGCGACGAGCTTACGGGAAATCGGTTCGTTATCAAAGAGTCGGAAGAGCGGCATCGGGAAGCCTAATCACGGAACGCGGGCTGAGCCAAAAGCGCGGCCAGCAATGGAAAACTGGAGGCTACGAATATGTGTTCACTGGTCAAGAGTTTCATCCGCTTCGGCGCAATTGTGTCGGTGGGTTTGCTCCTCGAGGTCCTTCCATCAGCATCTTTCCTCACTGCGCACGCACAATCGCAAAACGGCATCAGCGGAGTCGTGACCGACCAAAGTGGTGCGGTGGTGGCTGGAGCTGCGATTTCCGCCACCAATTCTGCTACGGGAGTTGCATCGAAGGCGGTGACTTCTTCGGCAGGCACCTTCACGGTGATCGGCCTGCTTCCGGGCACATACTCGGTAGCAGCCGACGCGAAAGGCTTCAAGAAAGTCGAGACCACGGTGACCGTCGATGTGGCCAAGATCTCGACCGTGAATATTACCTTGGTTCCTGGCGCCGCCTCGGAGACGGTGAACGTGCAGGGCAGTATGACCGCGCTGGATACCACGTCGCCTGAAGTCGGAACCACGATCGAACCGGCACTTGTCAGCGATGCGCCCATCGAGATCAGCGGGCTGGCGCGGCAGATCGATTCCTTCAGCTATCTTGTTCCGGGCGTGCAGGGAGGCGCCACCTATCACAACATCAATGGCGGCTTTACCTACGAGAACGAAACGCAGTTCAACGGAGTGCCGGTTGCATTCGTGCAGTATCAGGGCAACCAGAGCAACCTCAATCCGCCCTACGAAGCGGTCAACGAGTTCCGCGTGAGCGGTTCCACCTTCGACGCTCAATATGGACCTGGGCAGGGCGCAGTGACATTCAATATGGCCTCGGGTACCAACGACCTGCACGGCGACGTCTTTGAAATCATCCGCAATCAGTTGTTTGATTCCGATGGCTTCTTCCCCATTCGTTTCTCGCCAAGCGGCAAACCTGAGCCGCCCATCAACCAGGAAAATAACTACGGATTCACGCTCGGCGGTCCGGTTATTTTTCCGCATCTTTACAACGGCAGGAATCGGACGTTCTTCCACTTCAGCGCCGACTGGTTCCGGCAGAACCAGGCCCAGAGCGCTATCGGCACGGTGCCGACTCCTGCCGAGAAGACCGGCGATTTCAGTAACTACACAGACGCTAACGGCGATGTCATTCCTATCTACGATCCGACCACCGGCGAGCAATTCCAGTGCGACGGCGTGATGAATGTCATCTGCCCCGGCCGCATCAGCGCAAACTCCACCACCCTTTTGTCCGACCTCCCCGATCCGGATCCAAATATCGGGATCAATAATGGACAGGTCAGCAACAAGCTTCCCCTCGTTTCATCGATTGCCATCCGGCAGACCCTGTGGGCCTACACTCTCGACGAGAACCTTACCACCTCGCAGAGTATCCATTTCAGCCAGTGGCGTGATCAGTTGAGCTCGCCAACCTTCAGCTCTGCGCCGATCGTGCCGATTTCGAATCCGTTGCAGAGCGAGGCGACGAACCAAAACCTCGGTTCGGGGTTCCTGCTGAATTATGCGAAGACCATTAACCCGAATCTCGTACTGACGGCGGGTGCGGACTGGATCGGCAACATCATCTCCCTGATCAACGCCAATCGCAAGGTGACCTTCGCCGCCGTGCAAAGCGGCGATACCCTGCCCCTGATCACCTTTGACGGGCAGAACGCGCCCACCAATTGGGGCGCGTCTGGAGGTGAATTCCTGGAATGCTGTGAAGGCGGGCTGACGGTGGTTAACAACCGTATGCTGGGTATCGTGGGAGTGGCCAATTTGCTGTGGACCAAAGGACGGCATACCACCAACTTCGGATTCCAGGTGCGGCACGATTTCCAGGACATCGTCGACTGCGTCTTCTGCAGCGGTACCTTCAACTTCACCCAGAGGACCACCTCCACGCCGGATTCGACAAATCCCAACTTCGGCGCCTACGGTAGTTCCTTCGCCAGTTTCCTGCTCGGCGAGGCTGACGCGACGGAGCGCATCTTCGCCGCCGAGGACAAATTGCGAAACAAGGCCTTTGCCGGCTATGCGCAAGATAACGTCAAGTTGAACAAGCGTTTGACTGTAAGCGCCGGATTCCGGTGGGATGTACTGGTGCCCTTCACCGAGGATCACAACAACATCGTCTATGTGAATCGCACAGAACCAAACCCCGGCGCGGATGGCCTTCTAGGCGCCGCGACCAAGTTTGGTAACTGCACCGGATGTTCCGGGATTACGCGCGCAGCCATTCACTGGAAGGACTTTCAGCCGCGCCTGGGCATCTCCTACCAGATCTCTCCTAAGACCGTGCTGCAGGCAGGCGGCTACATGTCGTACCTGAATGGCGGGGCTTATGAGTTCGGAACCGCTTTTACAGCGTCTTTTATGTCCTCGCCGTTGCAGGGTTCATTCCTGCGGGCGTCGACCGGCAGCAGCACTCCGGGTTACGGGAGTTGGGACGCCCAGACGCTTCCGGCCTCGGCGCCGTTGCCGTTCAGTCCTTCGGTTGCGAACGGCGCCCAGATCTTCGACTTCCCCGCAGTTCATCGCAATGCTCCTACTGACCTGGACAACACCACTACGGTAGGCACCGCTCCTTACGTGCAGGCGTGGAACGCCGGGGTGCAGCGCGAGTTGCCGTGGAACACATTTGTCACAGTGTCGTATGTGGGTAACCGCGCCATTCACATGCCCACCACGCTCGAACTTTCCAACCAGCCGAATCCCAGCGTCCTTCAGTATGGCGCGCTGCTTGGCGACAATATTCTCGATCCCGCCGTCGTGGCCGCCGGTTTCACGCCGCCTTATTCCGGGTACGTTGCGCAATACGGCACTGCTGCAACCCTGGAACAAGCCCTCACCCCATATCCGCAGTTGGGCGCCTATTTCCCAGCCTACGAGTTGGACGGTACGTCGTTTTACAACGCGCTGCAGGCGCAAGGCGAGAAGCGCTTCTCGAACGGGTTGAGCTATCTTGCCGACATCACTCTTGCAAGAAATACCGCCAACGGTTCGGTCGCCTCCACGCCCCAGACCTTCAACGGGGAGAACGCCTACAACCCGAAACCGGAGTATGTGCGGTCGAACCTCGATCAGGTGTATAACTTCAAGTTCGTGGGAACCTATGCCTTGCCCTTCGGACCGCACCAGAGGTTCCTGAATTCGGGAAATACATTCCTCTCAGAGTTAGTGGGAGGCTGGCAGTTCAGCGGGATTCTGGAATATGAGGGCGGCAATCCCTTCGGAGCTTACAACAGCTTCAACCCCTTGCTGGTGAACGGCTTCGACCGGCCCGATATCCTTTCTAATATGCCCCTGAAGACCTACAGCTATGGGCGTTCCATCGCCTATTTCACCGGCAAGACTCCAACTCAGCCGGTCCAGTTCACCACGGGCGCATTCCAGAACACAGGCCCGTGGGCCATTGGCAATTCCCTGCGCGCCTATCCCGCTCTGCGGACCCCGCCACTGCTCCTCGAGAGCTTCAACGTCATCAAGAGCTTCAGTATCGGCGAACGTGTGAAGGCCAGCTTGCGGCTCGATTACTTCAACGCCTTCAACCGAACCCAGCTGCAAGCTCCAGATAACAACTCGTTCGATTCTACTTTCGGGCAGATCACCAACTTGAGCTCGCAGATCAGCAACCGCCAGGGCCAGGGAACATTCCGTGTCGAGTTCTAGCGGCTCCCTGGGACTTTGAAGGCGCATTGCGGGCAGATCGGGTCACTCGATCTGCCCGCTTTAGCAATGCGCGAGTTCAAGGCGGGTCAAGTCCCGTCGTAACCTGGGCGTCGCGGGTGGGACTGCCAGATTTTCCTTTTCCGCTTCCATGACCGGACGTCCGCGACGAGCGCAGAGGTTACAGGCACAAAGGCTATGGGTAAGAGCGAAGACTCTCCGATGCGGGCGATGGCGCAGAGGGCTCTTTCAGAAATTGGTGCCGTATTTGCCCGTGTAACCGGCGATACTTATGTGCGGATCTGTTCCGAACTTCTGCAGGCGCACCGGATCGCCTGCTACGGAGTCGGGCGTGAGGGCCTGATGATGAAGGCCTTTTGCATGCGCCTCATGCATCTGGGGCTGGATGCGCACGTGGCCGGGGATATGACAACACCACCGCTCGGGAAAGGGGACCTGCTCTTCGCCAGCGCCGGTCCGGGCTCTTTTTCCACTGTGCAGGCCTTGCTCGGAGTAGCCCGGGACGCGGGCGCCCGCACCATGGTGGTCACTGCCCAGCCTGCCGGCCGTGCAGCGCAGGTCGCTGACACGGTGATCCAGCTCCCCGCACAGACAATGGCCGACGACCGCGGCTCGGCAGGCGTTTTGCCGATGGGGAGCCTCTACGAAGCAGTCCAGCTTGTTTTCTTCGACCTCGTTTCGATTCTTCTTCGCGACAAGACCGGGCAGACGCCGGACGAAATGCGGAGCCGGCACACCAACCTCGAATAGAGAAATCCGTTGGAGTCGACATGAAACTTGGAATCAATCTCAGTTTTGCCATTAAACGCTGGGTCGAGCCCCCCGTTTGGGCGCGCATCGTTCGCGAGACGCTGGGACTCAACCTCGTGCAGTTCACCTACGATCTGCTCGATCCCTGGTGGCCGGAGTCTGTCCGCCGGACGCTTACGGCACAAGTTAGATCCGCGGCAAGCGAGTGGGACCTGGAGATAGAGAGTGCCTTTAGCGGTCTTGCCAACTATTGCTTTGATGGCCTGCTTCATCCCGACAAGGCAGGCCGCGAGGCGTCGCTCGAATGGTGGAAACGCGCCTTTGACGTGGCTGCTGAAGTGGGAGCCAAGGCATCAGGAGGACCGCTCGGCGGAATGAGCGTCAGCGACTATTCCGACCCCGAGCGCCGCGAAAGGCGTTATCTTGACCTGCTCGATGCTGTGGCTGAGCTTTCTGAAGCGGCAAAGGCCGCCGGACTGGAACGGCTGCAAGTGGAATGCACTCCGCTCGCTCGCGAAATTCCTTACACGGTTCAACAATCGCAGAAATTCCTGAAGGATCTCGAAGGCCGATGCGCCGTTTCGGTCAAGCTTCTGGTCGACATCGGCCACGCCTTGTATCAGCCGTTATACGGCCCCGGCGCGAGAATGCCGGAATGGTTGAACGGGCTCGGCCATTCGATTGGTGCGTTCCATCTGCAGAACACCGACTTTCAGAGCGACTCTCATTGGGGATGGCCCGACAGCCGCGGCCTCTTCGATGTCGCCCAATTTGCGCATGGGGTCAAAACTGCTGGGCTGCAGGATGTGCCCGCGTTCATCGAGATCATTTATCCTTTCGAACTGGCGGATGACCTGGCGCTCAGGAATATCACCAGCACCGCCGTGCATTGCCGTCGCGAATTTGCGCAGGAAGTTGTGAATCAACCCTGAGCAACGCCGCTCTGTGCCATTGTTGAAACGGCCCTGTTTGTAATTACGTCGTTTACCATTTCAAATGCATCGTGGTCATAGGTGATTTATGGAGATTAGTCTCACCGGAAAAGTAGCGGTAGTTACTGGTGCGTATTCCGGAATCGGTCTCGCAATCACGCGCGCTTACCTTGGTTGTGGAGCTGCGGGCGTTATCGCTGTAGACCGCGAGGCGGATGTTCCACAAGACTTAAAGGTGGCCCAGGGGCTCTTTCCAGGAAAGCTGCACATCGTCCGCGGTGACGTGGCTGAAGAACAAACGGCCATCAAATTCACCGAGACGGCCCTCAACCACTTCAATCGTCTCGACATTCTGGTTAGCAACGCCGCTGTGAGTGTCACAAAACCTATTCATCTCCATTCTTCGGAGGAGTGGGATTCCGTGATGTCCGTAAACGTGAAGGGCCTCTATTGGGCGGCGCGATACACAATTCCGATCATGATAAAGCAGGCGCGCGGACTGATACTGATCACGGGATCGATCTCTGGAGAAGCGGGCCTTCCTCTGCAGGGAGCCTATGCCGCCTCGAAGGGTGCCCTTCATCAGATGACGCGCCAGATGGCGATCGAATACGCACCCTCCGGAATCCGGGTTAACGCTGTTGCCTGTGGAACTGTCGATACACCAATGGTGCAGCGGTCGGCTGATGCCTCTGGCGACCCTGAAGCGTTTTGGAGACGGGTGCGCGGTGCCCATCCCATCGGCCGGATTGCGCAGCCGGAAGAGGTGGCCAACTTTTTCTCATTTATGGCCTCCGATCTTGCCACCTTTTTCACTGGAGCGGTACTCATGTTAGACGGTGGCTACACTGCGCAGTAGGAACTCGACGCCGCTGTTTCCTCGGGCGGCGACACGACATGCTGTGAGGTTTGAACTTACTCCAGGTGCAAATGCCCGGTGGTCGAAGATCACTCCCTAGGCACGGAATAGATTGCGATCTGATCGCGTGTCATCACCGCCAGCTGCGAGCCGTCGGGGGACAACGCAAATCCTTCACTACTCGATGACGGGGAAGCAACGTGCACGCGGAGCAAGCGCTTGGTATCCGCAGCGCGATAGACACTCAGCTCCTCGGCGGAAAGGTCCGCTTCGCTAAAAGCCCATTCTCCTGACCCCAGCAACGGCCGGCTAGCCTTCACTGTCTTTACAACGAGGTCCTCGCGGTTGGCGCTGCCTTCGGCAGCGTGGCCGCACTCGTTTTCGCCCGGGAGGCACTCCAGCTCCAGTTTTCCATTCGGGCGCAATACGCGGTACTCGAGTTGCCGAGTTTGTTTATCGCAGCTGACCAAGAATATCAAGTCCGGCGCGATGCTGGAGAGCTGAGGGAGGCAACTCGAGCTGAACCGGGCCACAGTCCGAGCATGATTGTCCCGCGGGACGATGGATAGGCTATATCGCATGTCTGGCCCCGCCAGTAATTCGGCCTGGCCCTCGTTAAGCAACGTCGGCGGCATCAGGCGAGACCGGGACTCGGATCTGGCGATGGATTCGAAATTGTGGTTCAGAGCTTCGATATCGACATCTTCTTTCCGGGTCAGAGCCGAGGCTCTCGCTGAGCTGGGCATGCAGCTCCGGAGTGTGCCGCTCGCGGATCACGCCGATGGCCACAAAGTTCCCGTCCGGCGTCACTCGTACAAAGGCCAACGGACCGTCGATGGAGACCCGGTCGTGAATCTTCAATCCCTCGCCGTAGACGCGAAGCTCCGACCCCACGTGGGCACACCCGCCCATCCGCCAGGGGCCAAAGATATCGATCGTTGTCGGGTAGCTCCCAGTCAGCGGAGTGTTCGATCTGACGTGTCTCGGTGTTCACGACAGCAACGTGGATGACACGGACAGTCTGGCCTGCACTCCCCAACGTATGCCTGGTTAGAAGTCTGTGCGAGTTATAGGCGACCAGCAGTTCCTTGTGGGCGAGATAGGCCAGCGCCTCATCGTGGTCGAAGATGTACATCAACTTCTGCGGCCGCGGGGCATACCCTAGCTGGCGGATCGAAATGCTCGCCTCGGCATTTCCCATGTCGTGTGCATCGCCCGACGTCAACAGCAGGCCCTAAATACTTAAGGATTCCTGCCAGCGGTTTCCAGCAAAAGAACCCAGTCACTATCCCCGTCATGATTCTTGCCTGGCGGGGTGAACTGCTCGGGTTCATGATTGACAAAAGGTTCACCCACAACATTCTGATAAGTTCCATCGGAGGGGTCGAACCATCTTGCTCTCACGGGATCCCGCAGACTCGCAAGATTGATCGTGATCGTGCGTCCGGTGGGCAAGTACACGACCGCTGTCGAGCCGTCTGGGGTCTTCGCGGCAGTGGCGTAATCGCTCTTGCTGACCTGGGTTTTGAGGTCGCCATAGTTGCCTAGGCCGCCGGTGACCACGGAATGGTCCTGATCAGGCACCAGGTCCTGCCATCGCAGCGATGTAAAGAAGTTCTTCCAGATGGTGAACTGCGTGACGCCCGTGGTGTCGATATTGCTCTGCCATCCGGACCGGAACGTCCACGTATAGTTGTTGCCATAGAATTGTCCCGTTCCCCCTGTCAGCATGGTCCAATACTCTTGGCGCCGAAGCGCCACCGGAGTTCCATAATCATTGCCGACGTTCTCCAGCTCATAATGGGCTTCCATAAGATAGGTCGGCATAATCGGCTTCTGATTGTAGCTGTGCAACATCTGAATATAGGTCGGGCCATAGATGTAACTTCCGTTGATTTCAATCAGTGGCGCCCATGTTTGATCATCAAGCGAGGAGCCAGTGGGCGGATTAAACTCGACGGTTTGAATATGTCTTGGGTCGGCGGACCGAATTCCTCTTGCAACCGCTCTTACCAGTGCATCATCGCTCGAGATCTGCCAACCCCCAAAATCGTTGCCATTTATCCATGCAACATTGGAAAACCTCTTGTAACGCTTCCCGAGATATTGCCCATAAGCATAATCTGCGGCCAGGCCGTTGTTTCGCAGAGTTTGCAGCCATCCCGCCGTTTCGATCGGGTCCAGGAAGACGAGGATGTCGTGTTTTGCCGCCATTTCGACAATATGATCCAACCGGGTGAAGTAGGCTTCGTCGGGCTTTCGAAGGTCGTAATACATCCAATCAGTACCTCCGCGGACAAACCCCGAGAACGGGCGGATCCCATCCACCGTAGCACCGTAGATATTGTGGGGATAATCACGGCCCGCGCAGACTACATCGATCCATCCCGCAGTATTGAATCCGTGCGCCTGCCGGTCCGCGAAATACATCTCGGTCTCAGCTTCAGTCAGCATGTAAATCAATCCCTGAGGAGAATCTCCAGCGATCAAAAATGGAATGTTATTTTGATCGACCAGATAACGTCGATTGGCACTGACTTTAACCGGATAGGCGGGAAAACCTGACTGGCCAACGCTGGTCCCGGCGGTTGTCGATTGCGCTCTCATCACAACATGCTGCCCCAGCAGAATAAGCGCAGCCAGAACCGAAAAGAATCCAGGCCCCTTGCGATTCTGAAGCACCATTGCTCTCATTCGGTTTACTCCCACCTTTGATGTTCGATGGAACTACTTCAACATTACGCCTGCCGTGCCGCGATCTTTCCTTCAGCAATCAAATATCAGTCTAGATCGAAAAGCAGCATTCGATGAATAGGAAGAAGCGTGCAACCCAGAATTAAGTGTTCTGTAGTTTCCCAACAAAACTAGACAAGAACTTGCTAGACAACTCCTCGTCTTCGACGCAAGTCTGTATGCGGACTGTCGGGTTGCGTTGTTCCTCGCCTCGGATGTCGCTGCCGGGGAAGGGTAAACTGCCGACAAGTAGTGCGTTGTTGAAACGGAGCAAATTCGTTCTTTTCTGGCGGATGTGCTTCGACCGTTCTCAAATGTAGAGGGACATAGAATGTCCGATCTGCGATTTGCAATTTTCGGTACCGGATTTTGGGCGCGTTATCAAATGGCGGCGTGGAACGAACTGGGCGGAGCCAGATGCGTCGCGGTGTACAACCGCACTCGGGCAACTGGCGAGGCGTTTGCGCGCGATTTTGCCATCCCAGCGGTTTACGATGATCCGGATGAGTTGTTGAAGCGCGAACGTCCAGACTTCGTCGATATCGTGACCCATCCTTCGAGCCTCAGCGCTCTCGTCAAAACTGCCGCTGCTCACGGCGTACCTGTGATTAGCCAGAAGCCCATGGCGCCTTCGCTGGAGGTCGCTCGAGCGAACCTCAAGGCCTGTCGCGATGCCGGCGTGCCATATCTCATTCATGAGAATTGGCGCTGGCAAACCCAATTGCGAGAACTGAAGCGCGTGTTAAATGAGGGCGCGATCGGCCCCCCCTTTCGAGCTCGAATATCGATGGTCTCGGCATACCCCGTCTATGTCAATGAGCCTCAAATCAAGGACCTGGAGGAGTTCATTCTCACAGACATGGGCACGCATATTCTGGATCTCGCTCGGTTCCTTTTCGGCGAGGCCGGAAGGCTATACTGCCAAACTCAGCGGGTGCACAAAGACTGTAAAGGTGAAGACGTCGCGACGGTGATGATGACAATGGGCAGCGGTACCACCGTCACCTGTGAGATTGGTTACCCGGAAAACCCCGTCGAGTGCGATTACTTTCCACAGACCCTCGTATTCGTCGAAGGGCCCCACGGTACGATAGAGATCGCGCGCGACTACTGGGCGCGTGTCACGACGGCGTCCGGCACCCACTCGAAACGGCATCCGCCAGTCCTGTATAAGTGGGTTGACCCGGATTATCATGTCGTCCACTCCAGCATTGTCTCCTGCAATGCAAACCTCTTGAGTGCATTACGCGCGGAAGGCTCAGCCGAAACGACTGCGGAAGATAACTACAAAACCCTGGAGTTGGTGTTCGCGGCGTACGATTCGTCTCGGCTAGAAAAGGTGATTCAGATCAGCTCAAAGGAGGTAGAGCATCGGACCAACCCGGAGCATGCTGTCATGTAGGAGCACCACGCCCTCTCTGTTTGACGTGGTCGCAGTGGCCTATGCTGTCCGCCCGGCACTGTGCCCGTTCACGCTCATGCACTTGAGGTCGACGACAAGGGATTTACCCGGCGGACGGAGGGAGCCTCCAATGTCCACCGCCGCATCGGATCAATGCAGCCAATCAGTCAGAGAGAGGGCACCATGAGTTGGCCACACTCCAGGTTAGGAGAGAATGGGCATGCTCGCCATTCTCAGCCGCGCAACACGAATGCCGGCTGGTATTCAGACCGAGTCAAGGCGCACAACAGTGGGTTGTGGATGCGGGCGCTGAGCTTGATCGCGTGCGTGGCAATGCTGAGCCTGGCTTTCGTGTCGAGGGCCGCAGAACTGCCCCAGTTGCTGGTTCGCACCGCGGGCGTGAACGCAGGCCATCTCATTCAGGACGCGAACGGCAAACTCTTCTTCATGGTCGGCATCTGTCCCCAGAATCTCATCCAGAAGGTCCGCACGGCCGATATGGATAAGTACTTCAAAGCCCGGCACGAGCAGGGGTTCAACATTGCCTGGGTGATGATCTCCGGTTGGGACCACTTCGGTGGTCCTCCATTCCTTCCCAATAGCCATTACGATCTGGAGGACGACGTCCGCGATGCCGCTGGAAATGCCATCAAGCTCGATCCGAAGAACATTAACTTTGCTCCGCCCAATTTGAATATGGCCTACGTCCATTCCGTGGACCAGATGGTGATTGCAGCCGGAAGCAACGGCATCTACCTGTTTCTTGACCCCATGAATGAACCCGGCATGGAGTGGTCGAAGCACACGCGGGCGGATTGCGTGGCTTGGGGCAGGTTTTGGGGCGACCGCTACGCCAAGTACCACTATGTCAATATCCTGATGGGATCAGACGATGTGCCCCAGCCGTTCAGTAACTGGATCGTCTCCGGACTCCGGCACTCGTTATCTCACCGTCTCTTTTGCATCGATCAGGCTGTCTACGACCCCAAAGGGTCACATGACGACATCCCCAACCCTTGGTGGGAATGGAAAGATCGAAACGCCACATGGATTAACCTTTGGGGATGGTATGTCTGGGAGACACCGAACTCCATGGCCGAGACGGGCACCTATCAGTATGCAACCTGGCTTATGTACTCGCAGGCGGCTCATTGGAGAGTCGCGACCGCTCCGACCTTCATTGTTGAATCGGAATACACTTCCTACCCAACCGATGACGGGGAAGGAACCGGCCGGGCGGACGCCATTGTCATGAAGCAGGGCGACCACGAGCTGCGCCGCCAAATGTGGTCGGTGCCCTTGGGTGGAGGAAGCGGCTTTGGAATCATCGGCAACATCAATGACGCTATCAACGATCCGATGACCACCTTGAACGATCCGACGCTCAAGTACGTTGCCTACTGCAAATCGTTCTTTACTGCTCTCCCTTGGGAGCGGTTAGAGCCTGATTATGCGCATACCTTCCTGACCTCTCAAGCTACAGGCCCTGCAATGCACGATACCTATGTGTCCGCGGCCATAACTCCGGATGGAGCTCTGGGAGTGGTCTACTACCCTGGACTGAGCGGCAGCAACTTTAAGCTGACGTTGAATTTGTCGAAAATGGGCGGTGGCCGTGGTGCCACCAGAGCATACTGGTTTGACCCTACCGATGCAACGCGGCACAATGCTTCGGACTCATCGTTCGCGAATACTGGTTCTCAGACGTTTACCACTCCCGGCAACAACCACGCAGGAAGCGCCGATTGGGCGCTGGTGCTTGAGTCTTCAACTCACTAATCGTCTCTTTCGACTTTCTACTCTCAGAAAGGCGATGAGTCGAATCGCTGGTGGCCCGCGTCTTTGTGCGAGTGACGGAAGGGATTCAGAGGCCAGTATCAGGGAATGGTAATTCCCTGATACCTGGGTGATCATTCCCTGTTCGGTACGACTCCAAAATTGGCGTTGCGTTGAAATTACTCGCGTGTATTCAGCATCATAGGGAACTCTGTCGGCAGAATTCCTGGGGCAAAATTCACGAAATTCCCTGTATTTTTCCCTGTTAGCAGGGAATTGGGTTCAGAGAAGGGTTCGCACGAGACTCCGTCCACCGCCATAGAGTCCACCCCGATTGGGCACGGGATTTAGCCGTGACCTAGCGCCGCAAGCTTCCGCCGCGAAGGTTCTCGAAGTCCACCAGGGTCATCCCCCCTCTTGCCTCAGTGAATCTCCACCACCGCCAGCCCCATGGGTGGTACGGTAAGCGTCAGCTGTCGGTTCCGGATCGCGACAATCTCTGGCGTACTGGATTGTGAGGCTTTGCGTAAGACCTCAATTTGCTCCGTCGTCGGATACTTCGGGCTGCCCATCTTTTTCCACGCATCGAGAGTGTCGCCGTGCGATGCATCCACGCGCCGAATCGTGGCCCGCGCCTGGCCGGCAACGCCCTTCAGATCGAGAGAAATGGCCTTTTCTGAGCCGTCGGCGCCCGGCTCAACCAGATTCCACACCGCGATCACCAGCGTGCCGTCCTGCCGTCGCGAGGCTAGAACGTCGTCGGCAGTAGCGGGCAGGCGTTCTGCACCCAATAGGTGGAGTAACTCGAAAACTTTGAATGCCGGCTTCGGAATGCCGTTTTCGGCTACCAGTCCATAGCCGCCATAGAAGGGCCTCTTCACGACTCCCTGCTCCTCGAAAACATCGGAAAAAGTCCAGTACGACATCATCTTCACCATGCCGTCGCATTGGCTGATAGTCTGCGCCATCCACGGCCCCATATATATGGAGTCGGTAATCGGCTGCTCGTTCATATACGAAGCGTTGAATTCGCTCCAGATGAGCGGCAGGTCTGGCCGTGCGGAATGCAAAATTTCTTCGTGAACCTTTTTTACCGCTAGGCAAACCATATGGTGTGGTGCGATCTCACGATCGTAGTGAAAGAAGTATTGCGCAATATAGTTGAAGTAGACAAGAGTGGAAACAAAGTA
>Ga0187851_10002002_pt1 | contig 18609 bp, 13 predicted proteins | sample June2016WEW_6_10_FD_132997 | JGI IMG/M metagenome (GOLD analysis project Ga0187851, IMG submission 132997) | Peatland microbial communities from SPRUCE experiment site at the Marcell Experimental Forest, Minnesota, USA - June2016WEW_6_10 | ecosystem: Environmental > Terrestrial > Soil >...
AACATGGCGCGCTACTTCTTCTTGCCCTTTTCCTCGGAGGGAGCCTTCTTGCCCTTTTCCTCGGAGGGAGCTTCCTCGTCCTTCTTGCCCTTCTTGATGACTTCGGGCTCCGCCCCGGGCGTGGCTCCGGCTTCGGGCGTGGCAGCGGCAGCCTCGGGCGCGGCGGCCACTTCTTCGGCGCGCAGCGCCACCACGTGGGCCACCACCGCGTCCGCCGGGCTCAACAGTTTCATCGAGCCGCTCATCGCGATGTCGCCGGCGCGCTTGGCCTGCCCGATCATCAACTCCGTGACGTCCACCGCGAAGCTCTCCGGGATGTCGTCCGGAAGGCACTCGATTTCCACCGCGCGGATGACCAGCTCCAGCAGCCCGCCCTGCAATTTTATTCCCTTCGCCTCGCCTTCGGCGCGCACGGGGACCGCCACGCGCAGCCGCTTGGTCAAATCGACGCGCTTGAAGTCGGCGTGCAGCAGGTTCCCGCGGACCGGGTCCGAGAGTTGGTCCACCAGCATCACCGCCGTGGATTCGCCGCCCTCAATGGCCAAGTTGAAGATGGTGTTGTATCCCGTCTGGCTGTGGACGATCTTTATGATGTCGCGCGGGTTCACCGCCACGCTCACGGGTTCCTTGTAGGCTCCATAAACTACGGCCGGAATCTGTCCGGCGCGGCGCGTACGACGCGCCGCGTTCTTGCCGCGCGAGGCGCGAACCACGGCGGCCACGGTTATATCTTTTCTCACTGCATATCTCCTTGGCGGGATCGAAGTCCGGTTCGCCCCTGGGGGTTAACGTGGGTTCGAGAGCCCGTAATAACTCGCCTGACCGGCTTCTCCGCGATGCCTCCGCGTCTCCGCGTCTCCGCGGTGAGACCGGTCTTCCCCTAAATAAACAGCACGCTCACCGAAGTCGCCTCGTGAATCGATCGGATGGCTTCGGCCAGCAGTTTCGCGATCGACAGCGACTTGATCCGGCTGCACTTCTTCGCCTCTTTCGAGAGCGGAATCGAATTCGAAAAAACCACTTCCTTCAGGCACGACGCCTCGATCCGGCTCACCGCCGGACCCGAGAGAACGGCGTGCGTGGCGCAGGCCGAAACGCTGGCCGCGCCCTTCGCCATCAACGCCTCGGCGCCCTTCACCAGCGTACCCGCGGTGTCGATCAGATCGTCCACCAGCAGGCAGTGACGCCCCCTGACATCGCCCACCACGTTCATCACTTCGGCGACGTTGGCTTCCTCCCGCCGCTTGTCGATGATGGCCAACGGGCAGTTCAACCTCTTGGCGAACGCGCGCGCCCGCTCCACTCCACCCGCGTCCGGCGATACCACCGTCCGGTCCGTGGCGCCCTCTGCTTTGAAGTACTCGATCAGAACCGGCGAAGCGAACAGGTGGTCCACCGGAACGTCGAAGAATCCCTGAATCTGCGCGGCGTGCAAATCCAGGGTCAAAATCCGGTCCGCGCCCGCGGTCTCCAAAAGACCCGCCACCAGTTTCGCCGATATCGGAACCCTGGGTTTGTCTTTACGATCCTGGCGGGCGTACCCATAATAGGGTAGCACTGTCGTGATTCGCTCCGCCGAGGCGCGCTTGAGGGCGTCCATCATCAACAGCAGCTCCATCAGGTTGCGGTCCACCGGCGTACAAGTCGGCTGGATCACGAAAACGTCCGCGCCACGCACGTTTTCCTTGATCTGGAGGTAGATTTCGCCATCGGAAAACTGCTTCACCATGGCCCGTCCAACCTGGATGCCAAGGTTGTCGCAGATCTCGTGCGCCAGCGCCGGGTTGGCGTTCCCGGTGAAGACTTGCAGACGATTGTGATTCATTTCAAGTACCGGCTTCGGGGCGGCCATATTCTGGGTATTACGTGCCCGGCCAGCGTGCGCCGCCACATGGAGCGGTACGTTGCACGGCCGACCAGCGAAACGCGATACGCTTTCTCCTCCGTAAGCAGACCGGACCCTCCGGCCAAACGCCGCCACGCCCGGGAAGCTCCTTCCCGGGTGGGAAACAATCCGAACAAGGCGGAACCGCTGCCCGTCATCATGGCAACCGACGCTCCCGCGCGGGTAAGCGCCTTTTTCAGCGCCGGAAGGCGGCCATGGCGTTCGAACACAACGGTTTCAAAGTCGTTACCTGCGAGCTTTCCGTAACTCCAATCCCAAACGTGAGCCTGGAAACTAACTATTTTATTTTGTTGGGATTCGGTTGTCAAACGGGGGCTCAGGGCGGCATACGCTCCGGGCGTGTCCACGTGAATCCCTGGGGCCACCAGCACGGCCGGCCATGCGGGCGCGTCGGGCAAGGGGAACAGCTCGGTTCCACGGCCGATGCCCACCGCCGTTCCCCCCAACAGGAAAAACGGTACGTCGCTGCCGAGCTGCGCGGCGAGAGCGGTCAATTCCGCGAGGCTCAGGCATCCGCCGGCCAGGGCCGGAAGCGCCAATAGCACCGCCGCCGCGTCGGAAGACCCGCCGCCCAGCCCGGCGCCCATCGGTATGCGCTTGTGCAGCCGCATCTCCACGCGCCCCGTTATGCGCATGGCTTCCAGCGCCAGCCGCGCCGCGCGCGCCATGAGGTTGTCGGGAATGCCCGCGTCGTCTTCCAGCACAACTTCCGTTCGCCGCCCCGGAGCGAATGCGATATCCACGATGTCGGCCAGCGAGACCGTCTGGAAGATGGTGCGCAACTCGTGGAAGCCGTCCGGCCGCTTGCCGAGCACACGCAAGTCGAGGTTGATCTTGGCCGCGGCGCGAACCCGCGCCCGCCGGAACTCCCGTTCGGGACTGCTCATTTGTCGTACTGCAACAGCGAGAAGACGTCGTGACCGCGCAGCCGCCCGCGGCCGTTGAGAAACGTCAACTCGACCACAAAGCCGATCCCCGCCACGATGCCGCCAACGTCTTGCACCATGCGGGCCGCGGCGGCGGCCGTCCCGCCGGTGGCCAGCAGGTCGTCCACAATCAGCACGCGCTGCCCCGCGCCGATGGCGTCCTTGTGCATCTCCAGGCTGTCCGTGCCGTACTCCAGGGCATAGGTGACGCTGACGCACTCGGCCGGCAGTTTCCTGGGCTTGCGCACCGGTACGAAGCCCGCTCCCAGCGCGTACGCCAGCGCCGGCGCGAAAATGAATCCGCGCGCTTCGATGCCCAGCACGATGTCCACCTGCGCTTCGCGGTAGTGGGATTTCAGCCCGTCGATCACGGAGCGGAATCCGTCTTTGTCTTTGAGCAGGGTGGTGATGTCGTAAAAGAGAATGCCGGGCTTGGGCCAGTCCGGCACTTCGCGGATGAGCTTCTTGAGGTCTTCCATAAGAGGTGGGCGGAGATAAGGAGCGTTTTCTCCACGATCCCCGCGCTTTCGTACTCCAGTGTAGAACAGCGCGAGCCCAGCCCGAAATACGCCTGCTTAAGAGCCGGCGGCAGAATGAAATCCTGCCCCATTTTGGGGCGCCGCTCGACCGTTGAAGAGAGGGTTTTTGGGCGCTTTGCCCAAAGCCTCGTCTTCGCGAAACGATAACTCGTTGTATTTCAAATACTTGCGGCCAAGTCTTGGACAAGTTGCCCAAGAACGGGGGCGAGCAGAGGCGTGCGCGGCTCCGTTCGGGCGGCTACCCGATCAGGAAGGATCCATGTTTCTCGACGGCGGCTTCCTGTTCTTCGACGCCCCGCACGTCGGCCCATCTCGGCCCGCGGCGCAGCTTGCCGGCCAGTTCGGAGAGCTTGTCCGCCGGCCCCGCCGCGTAGACTTCCACCCGACCGTCGTCGAGGTTGCGCGCATAGCCGGTGAGACCCAGTTCCGCCGCGGCGCGCTGCGCAAACCAGCGGTATCCGACGCCCTGCACCCGCCCGCCGACCAACCACCGCCTAGCCGATTCCGGTTTTCGAGCCATTCCGCTGGTGAGCATAACACGAGCGGGAGCGCGCGGACTGTAACGCGGTCCGCTCGCGTTGCAGGCGAAAGCGCCCAATGCCACATACTTTTCCCGGACCAGCGAATCCGGGCAGAAACGGTGGGGCGGACCCCCTGGTCCGCGCGGGTCCCCCTGGACCCGCTCCTCTCTCGAAGAATCAAGTGATTGCCACCCCCGAGAAGCCGGCCGGGGGGCCGGCCGCGGACCAGGGGGTCCGCCCTGCCCCGTGTCCAGGCATCCGGAAATGGCAAAAGTATGTGGCATTAGGCGAAAGCGCCTGCCCCACAATTACCCGTTTCCGACAAAGTGTCGTAGCCAGGCGTCGGCATGAGCCGCGACGCGGCAGGCGGGGGTGCCCGCCACGCCATCGCACCTGAACACCGGTGAGAAGGTCCGGCTAATCGCTGCCTCATTCTTCCATCCTCCGCGACTCCGAAATCGTGGCCGCGGGCGCGTCCGGCGCGTGGTTTTGCCGGCCTTCCCGCGTCCCGCTCTTTGCGACGGCCGCGCGTCCATGTGATACTCGAAAAGCGATATGCGTGTCTGCGTAACGGAGCGGCGCGATCCATCTCCGGGCGATCTGCTGCCGGCCGGCGAACTGGCCCCCGACCTGGCCCTGCCCTGGGTGGCTAAATTACGGTATGGCCTACTGGCCGGGCTGGCCTCCCTGATCCTCCTGACGCACTATGTCTTCGGAGTCGGACTGCCCATCGCCTGGCTGGCCATTCCCCTGGCTCTTATGGCCGCCAGCAATCTGTTCGCCCGGCGGGTGATCGATTTGCTGGGAACGCGCCCCGCCCTGGGGACGCTGCTGGCTCTCGACATCCTTTGCCTCACGGCGTTGCTCGCCCTCACGGGCGGCCCGGCGAACCCGTTCACCGTGCTCTACCTGGTGCAGATTGCGCTTTCGGCGGTGATTCTGAGCAAGGCGTGGACCTGGGCGCTGGGCCTGGCTTCCGCCGCGGGTTTCGGCCTGCTCTTCGCGGTCCACCTCCGCTTACCCATTTTCGAGGCGCATCACGCCGCCGACGGCTTTTCGGCCCACCTCACGGGGATGTGGCTGGCGTTCGCCGCCGGCGCCTTGCTGATCACGGTCTTCATTGGCAAGGTCTCCGAGGCTTTGCGCAAGCGGGAGCAGGAGGTCCTGGCGCTGCGCGACCGGCTCGCGCGCCACGAGCGCCTGGGCGCCATCGCCACCCTGGCCGCCGGCGCGGCGCACGAACTCGGAACGCCCTTGGGCACTATCGCGGTGGCATCCAGGGACCTGGAGTATTACGCCACCGAAATATCCCGGGACGCCGGCGTGGCCGAAGACGCGCGCCTGATTCGCTCGGAGGTGGAGCGCTGCCGCCGCATCCTCAACCAGATGTCGGCCCGTGGCGCGGAACCGCCGGGCGAAGCGCCGGCCATCGCGCAACTGGAGGAGTTTCTCGAAAGCGTGATTGCCGGTCTCCCTCCCGTGGCGCGTCCGGCCATCCGAACGGAAGTCGCGGGCGCGCTGCGCGAGGCCGCGTTTCCGCGCCAGGCGGCGCGCCAGGCGCTCACCGCCCTGGTGAAGAACGCGCTCGATGCTTCCGAAGCCGGGCAGACGGTGTCTGTGAGCGCCGAAGCCGCCGGTGGGAAGCTGCGATTCACGGTGCGGGATTCCGGCCACGGGATGAGCCCCGACGCTCTGAATCGCGTGGGTGAGCCGTTCTATACCACCAAGGCGCCCGGGCAGGGAATGGGGTTGGGCGCGTTCCTGGCTCGCCTGCTGGCGCAAAGGCTCGACGGCAGCCTGAGCTTCGATTCCGAGGTTGGGGCGGGCACGCGCGCAGTACTGGAGTTTCCGTTGATCGAGGATCATGGAGCAAGAGGGGCCACTGGCGCTGGCGGTTGACGACGACGGGCCTTTCCGGACGCGTCGGCGCCGCGTTTCCGTAGAACGCCGGCGGCAAGCCCGCCGGCGCTACAGTATCTTGATGGCCGTCACCTTCATGGCGTCGCCGGCCTGGTCGCCCGTCACCTGGACCCGGATGTTGTCCTTCTTGCTGGAGGACTTGAGCGCCGCGGCGGCCTTTTCGTTACCGGCCCGATCCAAGAGAATAAACTTGCCGTCGGCTGTGAAGACGCCGTAGCCGGCCTTGACGCAGTCCTCCATCAGGGCGCATTCGCGCGTGTGGGCTTGCGCGCCTTTTTGATCCTTCGCCTGCACGATCTTCGCCGAGCACTCGCGGTCCAGCAGGATTCCCTGCACCTCGGCGGCGTACGCCAGGCATGCGAGCGCGGCCATCAATCCGGCCATTCCTAGTGTAGTGCGGCCGAAGTTCTGCATGTTTTGTGGGGCAGGCAATCTTGCCTGCAGCCGCCTTTCTAGGCGGCTCTTTCGCATCCGCGGAGCCCTCTCACCCGGCAAACGCCGGCTGAAAGCCGGCGGCAGCCAGGATTGGCTGCCCCACTGTTATCTGCATACTCGTCATTCTGTTCGCCGCAGACCACTAGCAAACGAACCAGAGTTTTCATATCGTCCCCCCTCTCTTTCCACAACCGCAAGAATTTACCTAAGTATACATCCCGAGCGCGCCGGGACGACATCATGCCGCAGCCGGTCCATGGCTGAACTGTAGGAACCCATACAGTGACGATCCAGCCGCGACATTTTGCCGCATCGACAATCGGATCTTAACCACTTAATCTCAGGTCTGGCTTGCATGCGGGACTATGGCCGGGACGCAAAACAGGGGGAACCGATCATGCATGATATTCCGGGGTGCGGGATTCCGACTCGTATGGCAACGCGCCTGGCGATTCTGCTGATTGCGTTGTTCCCATTCCAGATCGCCGCGCCGGCGCAAGCTCCGGAAGGCCGGATTGCGGGGGTTCTGAGAGACCCGTCCGGCGCTGTCGTGCCGGGCGGACAAATAGAGATTAAGGCCCTCGATTCCGGAATCACCGCATCGGCCGTCACGGATCGCGAGGGGCGTTTTGCCTTCGAGCGCGTGGCCGTGGGACGCTACCAGGCGTCGGCGTCCTCCTCCGGCTTCGCCGCCTCCGTGCGCAACGAAGTCGCCGTTGCCGCGGGACGGGTAACCGTCGTCGATTTCGAGCTGAGCATTGGCGTGAGTACCACCGTTGTCCGGGTGACCGAGCCGGCGCCGACGATGAATTCCGAGAGCATCGTTCCGGCCCGGGCCAGAACCAGCGATACCGCCTCGCTGCTCGGCGGCGCGCCGGGTCTGGATCTTTACGATAGTGGAGGCGTGTCGGGTCTGCCCGCCATTCACGGCATGGCCGACGATCGCGTAAACGTGCTGATTAACGGCATGTCCCTGGCGGCTGCATGCGCCAACCACATGAATCCTCCCACGTCCTACATCGCTCCGGCGAATGTCGGCAGCGTGAGCCTTATGGCTGGTATAACGCCCGTAAGCTTCGGCGGCGACAGCATCGGCGGCTCCATAGTCATCGACTCGCCGGCTCCGGAGTTCGCCGCCAGCGGACAGGACGTTCTGACTCATGGCGGCGTCTCGGCGTTTCACCGGACCAATGGGATTGTGAATGGCGGCAGCGCCTGGGTATCCGGGGCCACGCAGAATTTCAGCCTCGGCTACAACGCTTCGTATGTCAATGCCAACGACTACAAGGATGGCTCCGGCGAGATGGTCAAGTCCACCTTCTACGAATCGGAAAATCACGCCCTGGAACTGGCCGCCCGCCGCGAAAACAACCTGTTTACAGTCGACCTGGGGTATCAGCACATCCCCCAACAAGGGTTCGTGAACGCCCGCATGGATATGGCCGACAATCAGGCCCAATCCGCAAACCTTCACTATCTCGGCGCATTCGCCCGCGTGAGACTTTCGGCGCGCGTCTATTACGAGGACACCAGGCATGTAATGAACGTCCTGAAAGACAAGCTCCCTGGCATGGAAATGCCCATGGACACCAAGGGCGGGAACCTGGGTTATTCGGTCGAGGCGGATATTTCCCTGTCGGCGCGCGATACCTTGCGCGTGGGCAACGAACTTCGCCGCTTCACCCTCAATGACTGGTGGACGCCGGTGATGGATATGGTGAGCAGCATGGGCCCTGGCACGCTGCTCAACGTCAACAACGGCCGGCGCGACAGGTTCGGAACGTTCGCCGAATGGGAGACCCGGCGCGGTGCGGGATGGACGGAGCTGATCGGCGTTCGCAACGACGTGGTGCGCATGAATACCGACAATGCGATTGGCTATAACACGTCGGCCACCACCACCGGAAGCGCGGCTTACGCCGCCGATGCCGCCGCTTTCAACTCTCTCGATCACTATCGCCAGGACATCAACTTCGACCTGACCGCGCTGGCCCGCTACGAGCCGGCGTCCACCACCATGTTGGAATTCGGTTACGCCCGGAAGACGCGCTCTCCCAGTCTCTATGAGCGTTACTTGTGGGTCAAGCGGAGCGCTATGTCGGTGGATATGAACGGATGGTCCGGCGATGGCAACGGGTACACGGGCAACCTGAACCTGCGGCCCGAGGTGGCCAACACGGTGAGCGCCACCGCGGGATGGCGCGATAAGGCCAAAGATCGCTGGGAACTGAAGATTACGCCATATTACACCTATGTTCAGAACTACATCGATGTGGATCGCTGCCCGGTGATCGCGGACGGGAGCAACGGCTGCACGGCCGCCAGATTCAACGCCACTTCCGGGTTTGTCACTCTGCAGTTCGCCAACCACGCCGCCGAACTTCATGGAGTCGATAGCTCGTTTCGCATACCCTTGGGTGAAAGCGCCAGCCGGGGCAGTCTTGCGCTGGCTGGCGACATGGGCTACGTGCGCGGCGAGAATCTCGATACCGGAGGCAGGCTGTACCACATGATGCCTCTCCACGGGGATGTGTCCCTGGAGCATCGCCTTGGCAAATGGTCCAGCGCCCTCGATTTTCAGGCCGTCGACGCCAAGACGGATGTGGAGGCCGTTCGAAACGAGCTGCCCACCCCTGGTTACGCGCTGTTCAACCTGCGCTCCGGCTACCAGTGGAAGCTGGACGAAAGGGCCAGTATGCGTCTCGATGCGGGCATCGACAATCTGGCCGGCCGGAAATACGCGCTGCCCCTGGGCGGCCGTTATTGGGTGGGAGATCCGGCAGGGAACACTTCCGTGCCCGGCATGGGCCGGTCGATCTACAGCGGTTTGACGTTCCAGTTCTGACGGGTCGCGGGCCGGCGCGCGATACTGGAGTTTCCGTTGGCTGAGGACCATGGAGCGAGACAGGCCGCTGGCGCTGGTGGTTGACGACGACGAACCATTTCGGACGCGCCTGTGCCGCGCGTTTCAGTTACGCGGCTGGGACGCCCTTGGCGCCGACGGGGGCGATGCGGCGCTCGCGGCCGTCCGCCAATCGGCGCCCGACCTGGCCATTGTGGACCTGCGTCTGGCGAACGAATCGGGCCTCGAAATCGTACGCCGCCTTCGCGCCGCCGACGGCGCCCTGGCTATCGTCATGCTGACCGGCTACGGCAGCATCGCCACGGCTTTGGAGGCCGTGAAATCGGGCGCGGACCACTACCTCTGCAAGCCGCTCGACGTGGACCAGATTCTGACCGCGTGGCGCACCCTGCGCTGCGGGCCGAAACAGAGCCCGCCGCCGCCCGCCGCGGCCCCCAGCCTGGCGCGCGTGGAATGGGAACACATCCAGCGCGTGCTCTCCGATTGCGGCGGCAATATCTCGCAGGCGGCCAAGCTGCTGGGCATGCACCGCCGCTCGCTCCAGCGCAAGCTCAATAAGTACCCGCCGCGCGAATAGGGGACGGCGGGGGCCGGATCGACGCCGGCCAGGGGTTTTGGAACGGCGGCTATCCGGACCTTCTCACAGGTGTTCAGGTGCGATGGCGTGGCGCGCACTCCTGCCTGCCGCGTCACGGTTCCGGCACTCTGCCGGAAACGGGCAATTGTGGGGCAGGCGCTTTCGCCTGCCAACTGGCTTCAGTAGGCGGCGCCCGAGCTTCGCTCGGGTTGACAGGCGGAAGCGCCTGTCCCACATCGGAGGGTGGAGTGTGAGATATCCGGGCTAAGGACGAGGAGCTATTGTATGGCTGCGAGCGCTTTGATTTCGCGAGCGGCCAGTTCTTTGGGGAGTGGTGCGTATTGCAGCGGGGCGGCCAGGCTCTGCCCCTCGGTGAGGGCCCAACGCACAAACGATACCAGGGCTTTACGCGCCGCCGGGTTTGGACCTTTAGCGGGAACCAGAAACCAGGTGAAGGTGGAAATCGGGTAGGCCCGCGAGCCGGGAGCATTGGTGATGGAGACGCGGAAGTGATCGGGGATGCTGGCGCCGGCGGCGGCGGCTTCGACGCCGGCCAGATCGGCGCGCACGAAGACCCCAGCGGAATTGCGAACACTGCCGAATGGGATATGGTTCAGGAGGGCGTAACTCAATTCGACATAGCCGATGGCGCAGGGGGTCTGTTTGACCAGCGCGGCAACGCCGTCATTGCCTTTGGCGGCGGCGCCGACGGGCCAGGGAACGGTGGCGCCTTTGCCGATGCGTTTCTGCCATTCCGGATTGACTTTGGAAAGGTAGTCGGTCCAACAGAAGCTGGTGCCGCTGCCCTCGGCGCGGTGGATCACAACGATGTTATTGGAGGGAAGCTTGACGCCGGGATTGCTTCTGGCAATGGCGGGGTCGTCCCACTTGCGAATGGAGCCAAGGAAAATGCCGCTGAGCGCCTCGGGAGTGAAATGGAGATTGTCGGGAGCCCCCGGGATGTTGTAGGCCGGAACGGCTGCGCCCAGGACCATGGGAAAATGCAGTACCGTGGTTTTCAATTTGGCGGAGGCTTCGGCCATCTGCTCATCGGTGAGGGGCATGTCGGAAGCGCCGAAATCGACCGCGCCATCCAGAAGCTGGGTCACCCCGGCGCCGGAACCGACCGGACGGTAGTTGATTTCTACGCCGCGATGAGCGGACTGAAATGCATCGAACCACGGGCCATAGAGGGGGTATGGGAAGGTGGCTCCCGCGCCATTGATGGTCTGGGCCGTGGAGGAACCGGCCAGCAGCAACCAAGCGAAGGCGCAGGCCAGGATGCGACTCGGCATGATGCAATCTCCTTGCGATTCAGAGTGGGGAACCCGAAACCACGTTCGGCGCGGGGCCGGCGGTGGGTCTATAGTCAATATGCGCGGCTGGTGTTGCATTAACATGACGGAAAGATTGCGATTTGATGAGCCCGGCCGGAGCCTCGTGAAAACGGTCGTCATGCGCAAATCCTCGGAACAGATCCGCTGCTCCTGGAGGGGGCCATCTTTTCGAGCATTGCCAGTAACTGGTCCATATCCACGGGTTTCGAGATATAGTCGTCCATTCCGGATTCGAGGCAGCGCTCCCGGTCTCCCTTCATGGCATGGGCCGTCAGGGCTATGATGGGGACCCGGCCGCCGCTCTGGCTTTCGCGCCGCCGTATCCGGTCCGTGGCTTCAAAGCCGTCCATCTGCGGCATCTGGACATCCATAAGAATCGCGTCGAACCGGCGACGCTCCACCTGCTCCAGCGCTTCGACGCCGTTGGCCGCGGTCACCACCGAGTGGCCGTTTTGCCTGAGTACCGTCGAAACCAGCGCCCGGCTGATCGAGTCGTCTTCCACTACCAGAATGGCCAGCGCAGCTCGATCCGGATCGATTTGCACGTCGGGAGCCTCGACCGCCGCCGGGGGGGCCTGCACGCCGTCAAAACACGCCGTAAAGTGGAAAGCGCTCCCACGCCCTGCCTCGCTTTCCACCCAGATCCTGCCGTGCATGTTTCGGACCAGCCTCGCCGAGATAGTCAAGCCGAGTCCGGTGCCCCCGTATTTTCGGGTGGAGGAGCCGTCCACCTGGCGGAACGGTTCGAAGATCAGCCCCTGCTGCCCGGGCGCTATGCCGATCCCGCTGTCCCGCACGACGAAGTGAAGCGTGGCGCCGCCGTCCCCGGCGGATTCGCCGCGCACTTCGGCCCGGACAAAGCCCCGGCTGGTGAATTTGACCGCGTTTCCGAGCAGATTCACCAGCACCTGGCGGAGGCGCGTGGAATCGCCGAGCCACGCATCGGGGACATCCGGATCGATGTCCCAACTCAGATCCAGACCCTTGCGCATGGCTTCCGGCGCGACGGCGCTGGCGGCGCTCGCCATTGTTTCGCGCAGCGCGAAGGGCGCACGCTCCGTCACTAGAGCGCCGGCTTCGATCTTCGAGAAGTCCAGGATGTCGTTGATGATCAGCAGGAGCCCCTGGGCACAGCCCTCCACGGTCTCCAGATAATCGCGCTGGTCGGGGGTCAGGGAAGTCTGCAAGGTGATCTGGGTGAAGCCGATGATTCCGTTCATGGGCGTGCGGATCTCATGGCTCATGTTAGCCAGGAATTCGCTTTTGGCCCGGTTGGCGTCCTCCGCCCGGTCTCTGGCGGCGGCCAGTTCGGCGGTGCGCTCCGCGATCTTCTGGTCGAGGCTGGCCAGCACCTCCTGCAACTCGCCGTTGAGATGTTCCCGCTCTCCCAGCGCCGACTGCAACGCGGTATACGAAGCGGATAGACGGTTGGCCACCTGCTCGAAGTCGCCGAGGGCTTCGACCAGTTCGCGCGGCGCGGTTTCCGGAAGGCGGACCCGCGGCACGCGGCTGCTGTCGGCGGAGAAAGCGCGAAACGCCGCGAGAAGAGTTTCCACGGGGCGCAGGAAGCTGAGACTGAGCAAGCGCGAGAGTGGCAGGCACAGGACGAACACGGCCAGCAGGCACAGAGCCGCGATGAGATAGTGAAGCTCGGTCTGCAGGTAGACGTCCGAGAAGGGCTGTTTCAACAGAATGCGCCAGCCGGTGAGGAGCGATGTGTCGGCGCCTACGAGGTAGGCCGCGCTGGCTCCGGCGCCGCTTTGATCGTTGAAGCGGAAGGCGCCCTTTTTGCCGGCCCGGCGGGCGGCGGCCAGGAGGGGGGAATCTTCCAAGGATTCGAGCGGCGTGGGCGTCTGATCGCCCGCCCCGAAGATCACCTGCCCGGCCGGATCGACGATCACGATCGCAAAGCGATTCAAGCGCTCGGGCCGATAAGAGAACTGAAACGCGGAGATTTTGAGGGAACCGGTGACCACCGAATCCACCGCGCCGGAGGCGGAGAGGACCGGAGCGCTGAGATAGATAACCGGTTCGGCATGGACGCGGTCCCACATGACGTCGGAGACGATGGGCTTGCCCCCGGAGACCGTGCGCCGAAAGAATTCGCGGTCGCGAAGGCGCCCGCCCAAAGCGGCCTGCAAGGAAGACGCAGCCGGCTCGGCGGCTCCTAAGACGTTGCCCTCGCGGTCGGCCTGGATCACGTCTTCGAAATCCGGATAGACGGCGGCAACGTGCGCCAGCCACTGATTGAGGAGGGGGCCGGGACGGGCGCGGTTGACGGCCAGGGAACCAGCCAGAGCCTGGACCGCCGACAGGTGTCGAACGACCACGGCATCGATATTCTCGCGGATCGCGAAGGAAGATTCGGCGGAGTAGTCCCGTGCATCGTTGTATTGGCGTTCCACATAGAGACGTCCACTCACCACGGTGACCAGCATGAGGGGGAACGCGGCTATGGAGGCGAAGCGCTGGGAGAGGTGTCGGCGCAGCGGAAGCGAGTGGATGGTCCCGCGCCTGGGGCCGCCGAGGTTGCGGATTCCAGGCAGCGTTTCCAGAAACTGGGCGACGATGGCGTTGGAAAAACCGTTGAGCGCCGGCGTGACGATGAGTACCCAGCACTCCGGCGACGGGTAGTGCAGAACGACGATGTAGGCCCATAGGGTGCAGGGCGTGCCGGCGACCGCCCAGAACAGCAATTCTCCCAGAGGCGCCTGGGTTCCGCGCCGCGCCATGGCGCCGACAGCGAAGGCTTCCGCGCACACCACTGGGACGACGGGCCATCCGAAGTGCGGGACCAGCGTGCCGCTCGAGAGTAGCGCGGCCCAGGCCCCGGCGACGGGGCCAAACCGCAGCGCTACCAATAGATAGAAGATGCCTCCGAAGAAGAGGCCGACATCCGGAAGAATGGAGACTCCAAAACGGTTCAGCAAAAGGCCGAGTGTTCCCGCAATCGCGACCACCAGGGCCACACGCCACTTGGGATGAAGGCGCCGCATCTCTAAAATCAATATCGGCAGGTAGGCCCGCTTACTCTATGCAGTTTGGTTTCAGCTTGGTTACAACCTGGATAACGCACGATTAGAACAACAGCCGTAGCGAGAACTGAAAGGTCCGCGGCGCGTTCCACTGAGTGACGTTGTTATCGAATACGGCGGCGCTGTTTTGCTGGTTCGATCCCAAGTAGGTCTGATCGCCAACCAGCCAGTTGACGTTGTTTAGCAAGTTGATGGACTCGGCGCGAAACACCGCCGAAACCCGTTCGGTCAGCTCCACCGCCTTGCGCAGGCCCAGGTTTAGATTGAAGGCGCCCGGCCCGGCGAACATGCGCCGCTGCAGGTTGCCTACCGCGCCCGGAGCGGGCTGCTGGAAGACTCCCGCCGGAGCGTTCACATAGCTCACGGTTCCATCGGGATTCTTGCGGATCCCGAAATAGGACTCGATCTGGCTCGCGGCGAGAGACGTCGCCACGGTGTTCTGTCCGGAGTCGGCCTGTGAAGTGAACGTGCCGAGTCCGTTGACGGTCGCGAGGTTCCCGGCGGGCGTCACGACGGAACCGCCCGAAAGCAGGGAGAACGGCGCTCCCGATTGGGCGATCGCGATCCCACTGACGCTCCAGCCGCCCAGAACCTTTCCGGACAGGCTTCGCGCGGCGCTCCGGCTCCCGAAAAACGGCAGATCGTAAGTGGCGGCGGCTTTGAGTGCGTGCGTCACGTTGAATGGCGCGACGGCCCATTCGAGCGAGCTGTTGTACAAGTCCAGGTAAGGATCGACCGCGCCCGGCCGGTTATCGTCCAGGTTGCTGAGAACCTTCGAGAGGACATAGCTGGCCCTCAGGCTCAAACCACTCGCGAGCGGCCGGGCTACGGTCAACTGCAAGGCGTCGTATCGCGAGACGCCCAGGTGCGACAACACATCGATGCCCTGCGGCGCCAGCGGATTTCCCAGAAGGTTGTAGGCGCCGTTGCGGTTGTATCCCTGGCCCTCGTACCAGCGGGCCAGCTCGCCCGCCGCTCCCGCCAGAATCAGGGACCTGGCATACAGGTCGGGCTGGCAGTTCTGAAGACTGAAATTGGCGCACAGGCCATTGCCCGGCAATAGCGGGAAGCCGCTGGAGGGATTGCCGCTGGCGAGATCGGCTTGAACTTGCCGGAAGGTCGCCAGAAAATTCGCCGGCAGCATCACCTGGTTGCGATCCACGGAGCGGGGTCCCTCTTCCAGCCGGTTTCCCAGGTAACGAACGTCGAAAAGAAACCTCTTCACCCGCGACTCGATGCCCGCGTTCCAGTACTTGACATTGGGCATCCGCACATTCGGATCGACGCCGTACACCGTTCCAGGCTCCTGGTTGTAACTGTTGGCGAGGGCCAGAAGCGATGGCAGCGTCAAACTGGAAGGCAGCGTCGGCGCCGGCGTCGCAGGCGCCTGCGACAGAGGTACGGGGCTCCCGCTCAGATTCGTGGAGACATTAAAGCTCTGAAACGGATTCTGGAGCGCGTAAATGCTCATGTTCGGGAGCAGGTTGTCGTTCATGTAGCTAATGCTTAAGCCGCCCCGAAACACGAACGGGAGCCTTGCGGCCGGCTGCCAGGCAAGACCCATATAGGGGCTGTAATTGTCGAGATCCGGGCGGTAGAAGGCTTGGTCCGAGGTGGCGAAGGTGAAGGGCAGGCTCTTGTTATACGCCGCATTGGAGACGTCGCCGGACAGAACCGGAATGATCGCCGTGCCGGTAAGCTCGTTTGCCGGGGTAAGATAATCGAACCGCAGGCCCAGGTTGATTGTCAGGGAACGAAGCAGTTTCCAGTCTTCGTGAAAGTAGCCCGAAAACGTGTGTGCGGTGAGATCGCTGCGGGCCGTGGTTCCGCTCGTGTAACCGGAGGTGGGCGAGACGATGTTGAAGCGCTGATCGGATTCGGAGATGGTCCCCTGGGCGATGTCGTTCACCACATAGTGCGGCACACTCAAGGAGTCGAGCGGCCCATTGTCGACCCCATAGGACAGGAGGCGATACTGTTGCATCCAAAAGCCGGCCCGCAGGGAATGTTCGGCGGCCGTCCATGTCAGGTTGTCCTGGTAGCTGTAGAGGCGATTGTCAATCCCCCGGGGGTCGGCGCCCGACATAGGCTGGCTCACCGCGACATTCGGGTCGTCGAGGATCGCGATAAAACCAAACTCGGAGCGGAGCGAGTTGCGATAGTCGATGGCGGACAGATTGGCGCCAACGCGCACCTCATTGGTCAGGCGGTTGGTGGGAGCCCACCGCCACGCGGCCGCGAAGAAGGTGGTGGAGACGCCGATCGAGGTGGTGGGTTTGCGCCCGAAGACGGAAGAATCGGAGGGATCGTCCATGGAGCCGTTCCAACTCGAGAACGTCGCGCCCAGCCCGTGCCGCGCGGAAGGCTGGTAATCCAGCCGCGCCAGCGCCGTGCCGAGCGTCCGTCCGTTATCCTGCGTTCCGCGATACCGGCCCGATGGGTCCGATGGAATGAGTGCGAGGACCTGCCGTAAGGCGGGATTAAGGCTGGAAAGAGGGCTGCCGGGCGCCTGACCGGTGCGAGTCATGGTCGAGCGGTCCAGTTCGGCTTCATAGTTCACGAAGAAGAACAGCTTGTTCCGCCGCAATGGCCCTCCGAGGGTTGCCCCGATCTGATTGACATTCCCGGCCGCGGGCGTGCCGCCGCTGTTATCGAGCCACCGCTGGGCGGCGAGACCCGGCGGGACGATTAGCCAGTATGCCGAGCCATGAAAGCGGCTGCTCCCGGCGGGCGTGCTGAAGGCCGTCTGAGAACACCCGCAGCCGTCGATCGCGCCGGTCACGATGGCCGCTTCTCCGATCTGGCCGGTGCGCAGCGGGAGCGTTGTGGGACCCAGGCCATTTTCGGGAGGGAGGGTCTCTTGGATGTTCACGCCGTCGTAGGTGATCTTTGCCACTGACGCGGATTCCCCATAGATCGCCAGGGTAGAGCGGCCGTTTCGCCCGACGCCGGGCAGCGTGTCCAACAGGTAAAACGAGTCCTGGCGCGAAACCGGCAGCCGGCTCGCCATGTCCCCGTCCACCGCGGCCGCGACATCGACGCTGGAGGTTTGCAAAGGTTGTTCGAAAACCCTGACCGGGGCCATCTGGCCGGCATTGCCAGGCGTCAGGCGGATGGGCGGCAGGGAAATTTCGGCGTCCGGATGGACGGTGATGTTGGTCAGGGTTTCGGTGGCGAAGCTTCCAGCTTCCACGGTGAGATCGTAAGATGCCGGCCTCAGCGCCTGGAATACGAATCTGCCGGCGCCGGAGCTGAGGGTGGAAGAGTACACGGCCGCCCATTCGCGCGATAAGAGCGTGACGCGCGCGCCGGAAATGGTTTTGCCTCCGGCGTCTTCCACGACTCCAGACAGTCTTCCAGTGGCTTGCGCCAGGGCGGCGCCCGGCAGCGCCAGAATCGCCAGAAGGAGTGTCGGGAACAAAAGTGGAATCGGGTGACCCGCGAAGCCTCCCGGCCCCACGGCGCTGGACGGTTTCATCCCGTCCGACCTCGGCCACGCGCCTGGACGAGGGACCTTCCGCAAGCGGCTGGCATTAGGTTCTGTCACCTGGAGGTCCCATTTTGGGCTCCGATTTCATATGATGGCACATCCTGGCACGGCCGCGGCCGCGCGGGCTACAATGATCGGCGAAGGTGAGGACCTTGCGGCATTTCATCATGAGCTTCGTCACTATCCTGCTGGCAGCGGCAAACCCGGCTTTCGCCCAAATGCAGCCCAATTCCCCGCCGGCGGCCGTTGCCCCGGCCAAGCCGTTGGCAACCGGCCATGGGATCCTGCTTCCTCCCCGTGAGATGCTGCGAGGGTTCACCGACTTTGAATACGCGCCGCCCACCAACGAACCGGACCTGGGCCGCTGCCTCGCCTCGACCGGAGCATACGGAGGCGCCAACGCGCCATGCGCCGACTTCGCCCGTTACATGTTGAGCGGCTATCTCGAAGTGCAGCCCTTCGGCCGGACTCCGCTACGCCGCCTGTATTTCTTTGCCCAGCCCCGGTTTTCTTTCGGCGCCACGGCGCCGCAGATCAGCTACCCGCAGACCTTCGCGCCGATTGCATGCGAGAGCCTGATGGGTGTTGGCGTCGAACTGTCGCGGAGCTTCGAACTCCGCGTCGTGCGTCACGACGTGTATTGGATGGGTCGCTATACCGGTTATCTCGGCCCCGCGGACCTGGGCACGGCCGGCCCTTACGGAAAATACGCCACCGTCGGCGTGCGCTGGAAGTTCGGCTCTGTGAGCCGCGCCCACACCGTTCCATGAAGTCCGCCATCGTGGCTGACTCCCTACCCTCACGGTCGCGCCTCTTGCGCGGCTGTTTCAGCGCGATGCACTCGGATTTTCACCTCGACGCGCGAGCCGAGCCGGTTGACGATCGACATGAGGCGATCCACGGTGAACCGCCCAAGCTCCGCGTTGCGGATGCGCGAGAAGTCGGCCGCCTCAATGCGGCTTCCGCTGGGAAATGCGCCTGTCCCCGATGCTCCCGGCGGCAGGCAGCCATAGGGCCGGCCCCAAGAGCTCTGGCGGCGGCTGTTTTCCCGGCGCTCGGC
>Ga0187851_10002004_pt1 | contig 18594 bp, 13 predicted proteins | sample June2016WEW_6_10_FD_132997 | JGI IMG/M metagenome (GOLD analysis project Ga0187851, IMG submission 132997) | Peatland microbial communities from SPRUCE experiment site at the Marcell Experimental Forest, Minnesota, USA - June2016WEW_6_10 | ecosystem: Environmental > Terrestrial > Soil >...
GCCGCCGGACGCCGCAGCGAGGGTTCGCGCGGTCTTTTCCGGTTCCCATCGGCCGGACTGGATCACCTTCACCAGCTCATCGACGGTAACCAACTTCATCGAGATCGCCGGTGCGGGACAACTCGACGGCGTTCACGCCGCCTCCATCGGGCCGGTGACTTCAGCCACACTCCGCGCGAACGGAATCGAACCGGCCGCAGAGGCGAGTGAGTACACTATTGACGGCCTGGTCGCCGCCATCCTGAAAAATGTTTCTGTTTCTTAGCAAGCTCATTCCTCCGCTGGTGTTCCCGCCGGGAGGCAATCTGGTTCTGTTCGTGTTCGCCTGGATTCTGCGGAATCGTCGGCCGCGCCTGGCCGCCGTGCTGTTTTGGTTCAGTGCACTCACACTGTACGCAGTCAGTACGAATGCAGGTTCCGGGCTGCTAATCGCGCCACTCGAGAGCCGGTACGCGGATATCGATACCGGCAGCGCTCCGCAGGCCGAGGCCATCGTTCTGCTCGGGGGAGGAGTAATAGCTGCTGCGGGAAAACACGACGAACCCGAACTGGCCGAAGCTGGCGACCGTATTCGTAAAGCCGCGGCACTATACAAGGGCGGAAAGGCTCCCATAATTCTGTGTAGCGGCGGGAACATCGATTTTCTTGCCGGCGCCGGTGAAGCCGAAGCCGTCAGCGCCAGCAGGATTCTCCAGAGCTTAGGCATCCCCCCGGCGGCGATTCTGAGCGAGGGCGCCTCGCGCAATACGCACGAGAATGCCGAGTTTGCGTGGCGGATTCTGAACGCCCGCGGCGTACATCGCGTCCTGCTGGTGACTTCGGCCATGCACATGCCTCGCGCGGCGGCGCTGTTCCGGCATGCGGGCTTCACGGTGATTCCGGCGCCCGGCAATCACCTTGGCGGATGGGGCGAGCCGTCGCTCCTCTTCAGCCTCCTCCCCGACCCGCAGAGTGTCGCGAATTCAAAGGCCGCCTTGAAGGAATATCTGGGTCTGGCGGTTTACGGCTTGCGAGGGTGGTTGTGACCGAACTTCATATCGAAAAGCTGGTCTATGGCGGTGACGGGCTCGCGCGCGAGAACGGCCATGTGGTGCTGACGCCATTCGTCCTGCCCGGTGAAACCGTTCAGGCCGAAGTGACCCGCGCGAAGAACGATCTTGCCCGTGGAAAGCTCCTGAACGTGGTGTCTCCTGCGCCCCAGCGGATTGAACCTCGATGCCCGTATTTCACCCGCTGTGGTGGATGCCATTACCAACACGCCAACTACGAATATCAGCTCGAACAAAAGAAGGCCATTCTGCTGGAGGTGCTGAGGCGCACCGGGGGAATCGAATACACCGAGGAAATCGCCGTCATTGCCGCCGAGCCGTGGCAATACCGGAATCGCGTGCAACTGCACATCGCCGCAGGGAAGATCGGATATTTCGAGGGAGGCTCGCACGCGCTGGTGGGGATTAACCACTGCCCCATCGCCTCGCCGAAGCTGAGCGAGTGCATCGCGACCCTGGCCCGCGAGGTGGCGCGGATCAGACCCTTCGAGGCCACGCTGGAATTGTTCACCAATGAAAATGCCGTGCAGTTCAACCTGCGCGACCGCGTGCCACCGCAATTCATCGCGCTTCTGCGCACGCTTGGCGTGACCACACCCATCCAATACGGCGGCCTGCGAGTGAGCCGCGATACGTTCTTCCAGGTGAACCGCTTCCTTACGGACAAGCTGGTGGACGCGGCGCTTGGCGGCAGCAGCGGCCAATGGGCGATGGACCTCTACGCCGGCGCAGGTCTCTTCACCCTGCCGCTCGCTCGCAGGTTTGAGCGGGTGACCGCTGTAGACGATTCAGCCAGCGCGTCTCGCGATCTGGAACACAACGCCAGCGCGGCGGGCATCATGAATCTCCAGACGCATCAGGCGACAGTGGACGCTCATCTGCTCGCCGTAACCGAAACGCCGGATCTCATCGTTGCCGACCCGCCCAGGACCGGCATCGGGAAACTCGGGGTAAAGGAATTGGCGCGAATTCGAGCCCAGGGGCTGACCATCGTATCGTGCGATCCCGCCACGCTGGCGCGGGATCTCAAAGGGCTCATTTTGGCAGGATACAAAATGGGAGAGGTAATGTTGATCGACCTGTTTCCGCAGACCGCACACTTCGAGACGGTGGCGAAGTTGCGGCTGTAACTGCGCCGTTTACGCCATCGCGCCGGCGGCGGCGTGCTCGCCCATCTGATTGGCGAAATGCTGAACGATGTTAGCCATCTCGCGAAGCGCCTCACGGCTCTGCCGGAAGGAGAACGAACGCTTCATGATCGCGAAGTCCAGCATCAGCATGCGATGCTCGAGCGACTCGCCAATTTCGCGGAACTGAGCGCCGTGGCGCATCAGGCAGGTGAGCAATGTGTAATCGCGATCGAGCTGCCGGCAGAGCGTATCCAGTTCTGCCAGAGCTATGCCAGCTTCGAGGGTCTGCTGCACGCTCGGGAAGCTGAGCCGGTTCGTCACTGCCACCTGTGCGGCGAAATCGCGCGCCGGCTTGGCGCTGAGAATCAGCACGCAGGTGTAGCGGAACCAATACGCTAGTAAGATCAGCGAAACCAGAACGAAAAATGCACTGATCAACATTGCCGTCTCCTCAACTCAGTCGGTACTGCTATTACTTTCCACAGTCAGAGTAACATCGGGGTCTTTCGCGGACAAGGGTTTTGCGGCATTCTAAGGTAATTTTGCTCTCCCCTCAAACATGCGCCTTAGCTTCGAATAGCATATCGGCCGCCTTCGTACCGGTACTTTGGCAGTGCTGGTTATAGAGGGCGCCGTAGCTGAGCTTGATATAGTCGCGCTCCTGAAAGCCAAGAAGCCCGGCAACATTATCTATCCACGCCGGAGGACCTTCCAGTTCGAGAAAATTCCCGATGGGTGTCTCGTCCACGGTGACGATTCCATGCTCGCCGGGTTTGGTGTACTCGGTGCGGTACTTCTCGTAGCGGAATACCGGCCGGAGCCCCAGCCGGTCGAGAATCAATGCCGCTGCTTCGGCGTCGGACACGGCCGTTTCGATTTCTTCGCGCTGTTTGTGCCGGCCATCGACGGAAGCCCCCTTGAAAGTCAGGGTCGCCGTGGGCCCGAACTGGCGGAGGCGCAGCAGGACACCCTTGCCGCGCAATCGCAGGTCGCGGGAATCGAACACGGCATTCCATTCGTGGGCGCGTTCATGATGCACCGTGTAACCAAGGCCGAGAATCGCGGCGCGGGCGCTCTCGACGTTCGATACGGGCAGTTTGATCTCGATTTCGACGGGCATCGCAGGCACTTCGATTATGACGTGCGCGGGCCGGCCCGGCGCGAGTCAGTGGGAGATCGGCCAGTGGTAGGATCTGAGTGTGTTCGAATCGCGCGCCCGTAGCTCAGCCGGATAGAGCGGTTGGCTTCGAACCAACAGGCCGGGGGTTCGAGTCCCTCCGGGCGCGCCAGATTCCGAAAATTTCGAGGGCCGTGCGGAACCCATCCGCATAAGGGAATCCTGTCTACAGTCAAAGTCGTTACCATTCGCCGGCGGCTCGTTCTCCCCTCTCTTCGCCGAGCTGGCCACGCGAATGCGGACCTCATACGCCGTGGTCCTGCGCTCACCGACCTACTGCGGACATTTTCGTAATCCTTTCCGGCCAGCCAGGGCCCACCTTTTACCAGCCGCCGGCGTTGCGAGCCAGGCCTGCCAACCGCGGACAGCGGCACGTCGCAACGGCGCCGTTGCGGAATTACTCCTTGCACGTCGGCCAGCACCCCGCGATTGCTGGCAACACGTGGGCGGTCGGATCGGCGGTGCGGTTGGCGTTCATCGTTCCCGATCCTGCCGCGATTCGGGACTCACGTGGCTTATTAAGGCGCGGGTTGCCATTCACAATCGGGACTACGCCTTAAGATAAACGTGCATCACCATCGATTTGAGGGCACACGTTGTTGCTGGAATCGTCGATTTTGCCAGGCGCACCCAGGCCGTAAGGCAGGCCACAGATTTTTGAAAGATTTCGAGCACTGACCCCATTTATGTCATGTAGCGCCTGCGTTCTAACGACTCGATTCCTGTTATGCGCCATGACGCCGAGAGATCTGGAGGGACTCCGGCCTTCGTCAAGGAGGAGTCGAACGATTTCCGGATCGTTTTGTTTTGTTGCTTTGGTATTGCTTGTGACACTTCCTCCGCCGGCACTGCTGTGATAACGCAGGAGAAACCATGAAAGTTCTGACTCGTAGTCTTGTTGCCTTGCCTCTGCTGGCGATTGCCCTCGGAGCCGGCGCTTCAATGTATGCCGACACAATCGTTGGACAGGTCGGCCAGAATCTCGGGGGTTCTGGATCGAACTTGCTCACAACCAACCTCCCCAGCTGGACTTTCATGTGCACGACGTGCAGCGGCTATGGGATTTCAGCAAACGGCGCCGAAACGGTGAACGCTGGATCGCTAGGCGCTAGTTCTTCGGTTACGGTGACAGGAACACCCGGCGCCGATTTATTGGTCACGGCCTCGAGCGACGCGCTTTTCAGCGACACTCTCACGATCACCGGGGGGGCCATCGGAACCAGCGGCGTCCTGGAGCTGACGTATGCGCTGGATGGTGTCATCAGCAACACGGGAACGGGTCCCAATTCGAGCAATGCTTCTCTTTACATGACTGCCGCGAGTAATTTCCAATCCGTTAACGAAGGCAGCGGGAGCGGTGGCTATGTGGAGGTCGATGGCAATGGGACATACAACGACACCGTGACCTACTACATTGCATTCACATATGGGACCGCGCTTCCGACTGAAATCGATCTGGATGCGAGTTCAATTTTCGTAGCGGGCTTTTATGGACCGGGCGATTCGACACCCTACACCGCCAGCGTGAATTACTACAACACCGCGGCACTCACTTCGGCTCTTGTGTTTGCGGGAACGCCATCGGACCCGGGCGCCGAGAACGCTGCGGCGGTTATCGGCTCCGCCAGCGGGCTCAACTACGGACCCAACGGGATTTCGGCAGTTCCGGAACCGAGCGCTTGGTTCTTGTTCGCGTCCGCGCTGGGAGTCCTGGCTCTGGCGACGCGGCGAGGAGCCTTCCGGCCCACTCTCCGATCCCGCTAATCGAGGCTTATATCTTCAGGAGGAAACATGAATAGATTCGGTTATCGTCTCGCGGTCGTCTCCGTCATCGCGACTGCAATCGGAGTCACGCCTGTGTATGCCGACCTTTCCGCAACAGTTGAGGGAGACGTCTTCCAGGCATCCACCTATCCCCCGTTTCTCTTCGACACCGGTCCGCAGGCCGGATCAGTCTTTTCGGACATCCTCGCCCCATGGAGTTACACGTGCGGGGCCTCTTGCGTCGGCTATGGGATTTCGGCAAGCGGCGCTGCGAACGTCATTGATGCATCGCTGGGCGCCAGTTCTTCGGTTACGGTGACCGGGGCGCCTGGCTCCAATGCTTACATCGAGGCCGATGGAGTCGCGAATTATACCGATACGCTCACAATCAACGGCGGAATCGGCAGCGGCGTTCTGGTGATGGCGTATACGCTGACTGGTGACGTCAGCGGGGCAGGCGCCGAGGGCAGTGACGGCTATATGCTTATGGGCGGTTCCGGCGCCTACTCATTTAACGGCGGCCCCATCGTCATCAGCGGTGGCGGGCAGGCCATGGAAGGCAACGGTCCACAAAACTACCCGATGATATTCTACGTTCCGTTCACATACGGGACCGCCTTCTCGATTGAACCCCAACTGTACACGAACGCAATTTTCGAGGCGTCTTTCGATACGACTCCCGACACAGCGACCGTAAACTTCTACAACACCGCGACGCTCAACTCCGCCCTTGTGTTCGCCGGGACGCCGTCGAGCCTGGGTGCCGAGAACAACGCCGCGGATATCGGCTCCACCAGCGGGCTCGGTTATGGGCCCAACGGGATTTCTTCGGCCGTGCCGGAACCGGGCAGCTGGTTCCTGCTGGCGTCCGCGTTGGGTGTTGTCGGCTTCCTGAAGCAACGCGCGGGCCGCGTGTCGTCTCGCTAAGGTTTCCGGGCGCGGGGAGGTAGAGGGCTTGCTGGCGGTTTTGCAATCGGACGGACCCTGGGGGAGAATAGATGACATCGCATGCCTCCCCCGAGCGGAATTCCGATTGCAGGAGAGCGGGATTCCACTTCAGACGACGGATTTGGAGAGTATCGCCGTCTGGTCGCGGCGCTCGCTTCGAGAGCAATGCGTCTCGGTTCGCGCGATCCCGAAGGCGCCGCGCAGGAAGCGTTGCGTCGTTCCATCGACAATCGCACGTCGCAAGCGGCGGTGAAATACTATTTCGGCGAGACCGCCTCCACGGGCGGAGAGCCTGAGTGGGGGCTCGATCAACTGCTCGCGTGGCTGCACGGAGTGCTGCAATTCGTGGTGCGCGAGGAGCAGAGCCGGATGGCGTTTCGCCGTGAAGTATCCGTCCGATCCATTTCCGATCCCGCCGATTCCGCTCCCGACGCGCTTGAGATGATGGTCGAGCGGGAGACGGCGGCTATTTTGGACGAGTGTTTTGCAAGGCTTGATCGTGAGTATCGCCAGGTGTTGAAGTTGCGGATGGGCGGCCTCAAATATAGTGAGATCGCGCGGCGGTTGGGCGTGAACGAGAACACTGTAGCCACGCGGGTGAGCCGGGGAATCCGTGAGTTGGGCCGCCGAATTCGCAAGCGCATGGGAGGCGCCCATGAGTGAAGAAAAAACGGATCGGTTCGCGCGCGGAGATTTGACGCCGGCCGAATCGAGAGATCTGGCACAACAGGCGCTGGACGATCCGGAGTTATTTGACGATCTCACGTCAACGGCCTTGGCGAGAACCGCATGGGCGCGCAGCAGGCGCTCCAGGATCATATCGCCGCGCATCGCCTTAATCGTCGCTGCCGCAGCGGCGGTCGCGATACTCGCGATCGCCCTTTATGTGCTACGGCGGCCCGCACAGCTCGCGCCGCAGATGATTGCAGTATCCTCAGAGCCGATTTTCCTTTCGCAAATTGCCGATTCGACGACGTTTCGCGGCCTGGAACCTGATAGCCGCCCGGCACGATCGGCTGGCTCAGTGATGCAGGTTGAAGGCAGGGCGGTGACGATCGATCTGGGCTCGCTCGATGGCCTGGCGAAGGGCGGCGAGGTTGAACTCGTTCGCGACGGACAAAGGACCGGCAAGCTTACCGTGACGACAATCTTCCGCGATCACTCGCGGGGTCTCGCCTCGCCCGGGATCTCCGTTCGCGTTAAAGACGAGGTCCGAGTTTCGCGGCAAATGGTTCTTCGGGCGGCGCTCGATCAGATCGATGCGCTAATCGCTCGTGGCGATTCGGGAGGAGCGCGGCGTATCGCGGAGCAGGCTTCCGGCGAGGATGTCGATCCGGCTTCGATGAGCCCGGCTGACTGGAATAATCTCGGTGCGATCGCCGAATTGCACGGCGACAAAGGCAAAGCTCAAATGTCTTACCAGCGGGCGCTGCGGGACAATCCGCCGGGACCGGCCCGGCAATCGATCCAGACCAATCTTGCGCGAGTGAAGAGCTCGAAATAGATAGTGCGGAAACTGTTTGCTTTCGCGCTGATTTGCAGTATGCCGGCCCTGGCGCAGGAGTGGGCTTCACTCGATGCGCAGGGCGAAGAGGCGTACACAAGGGGGGACCTTGCCGAGGCGATTCGCATCGCGAAGCTCGCTGTCGCCGCCGCGGGTGATCCGAAACAGTCCGCGCGGAGCCTGGACCGGCTCGGATTCTTTCAATACACTTCCGGGGACAATAAGACGGGCGCTGCCTCACTGCGGGAGGCACTTGAAATCCGCAGGACGAGGATGGGCGAGGATACGCTGGACTACGCCGAGAGCGCGAACGACCTGGCGCTCCTGTGCCGCGACACGGATCAACTATCCGAAGGCCGAAGGCTTGCCGAGGAGTCTGTCGCGATCCGAACGCGTCTGCTCGGCGACAGACACCCGCTGGTCGCCGAAAGCCTGAACACGCTTGGAGGTATTGATGCGTTGCTCGGCGAGTACGATCAGGCTATCGCGCGAATGGAAGAGGCGCGGTCCATTCACGAATCCCAGTCGCCGCCGCAGTTCAATGAAGAATTCGGCACGCTGTGCATCAATCTCGCAGGCACCTACCAGCGCGTCGGGAAGTATGCCCAGGCGGAAGCGACGTTTGCGAAAGGACTAGACGTCTTGCGCGTGAAGCCGGGAGTGAACCATCCGGCCTATGCGGCGAGCCTGGTTGGTTACGCGTACCTGCAGGCCGATCTGGGGCACTATTCGGCCGCTGAAAAACTCTACGACGAGGCGGGCAAACTGCTGCGTCAGCAATTGGGCGAACAGCATCCGGCTTATGCTTCGTTTCTGAATAATCGTGCGGCGCTTTATGCGGAGGTCGGCAACTTCGCGATGGCAGAATCGGATTACCGCAAGTCCCTCGATTTGAAGCGCAAGCTCTACGCACCCGATGCGCTGACAATCGGGGCTTCGCTGCGCAATCTCGCCCGCGTGGTGTACGCGCGAAATCATGAAGAAGGCGAGAAGTTGTTCAAGGAAGACGTCGATCTCTATGCGCGTAACGCGAAGCCGCCCGCATTCGATTACGCGAGCGCCCTGCTTCCTCTCGCGGAAGCTCAGTGCAATCGTGGGGACCTTGTGAGCGCGCGCGAGACACTACAGCGCGCCTTCGGCGTCATCGCGAACGGATTAGGCAACGAGCATCCACTATATGCGGCGGCGCTACGCGATCTTGGGGTGGTCCATCAAGCCTCGCATGAGTTTGCGCAGGCCGAAAAGGATCTGCTTCAGGCAATTGCGATAGTCGAAAACACGCAAGGCGAGAATCATCCGGATCTTGCCCAGTACCTCGCCCGGCTGGCGGCTGTGTATGAAGAAGCCGGCGATTACACGAGCGCCACGCCACTCTACCGCCGTAGTCTGGAGATTTCGGACCTGGCGATGGCGGATATGCTGACGATCGGCTCGGAAAGCAGCAAGTTCAGGGTAATCGCGAATCTCGAAGATCCCGTGGCGAGCCTGATCGCCTTTCAAGGCCGGGCGAGGACGCCGGAAGCGCGGGCGCTGGCGTTTGAAGCGGTCGCGCGGCGAAAGGGCCGGGTACTCGATGCGGTTCACGATTGGGGCCAGGCGCTGCGAGAAAATGCCGGCGCTGGTGTCCGCGGTCGATTTGACCAACGAACAGCGATGCTCGAATGCGAGGCCTCGCTGACGCTGGCCCTGGGCTATCGCGATCTGAAACCCGCGGTGGTCGGCACTTGCGCTCTCCCTGGAACCGAGCTCGAAGGACGATATGAGAGGCTGCTGCACGACCTGCGAACGAACTGGTCGGATGCGCGCGGCAAAGAGGCGCTTCAGGCGGTTGGAGTCCTGCGGCAGAGAATCGGCGAGATCGAAGCGGAGTTGAGCCGTGAGCTTCCGCAGTTCGCTTCGGTGCTGCGGCCCGTAACGCTGGAAGACGTCCGCACGCATCTGGCTGCCGGCGAAATGCTGGTGGAGTTTGTCGAATATCGTGATCGATATGGGGCGTTCATCGTCACCCGCCGCGACCTCCAGTGGGCGGATCTGGGGCCAACCGGGCCGATCGATCTCGCGGTAAGGGATATCTTCGGCGCGGCGAATGACTGGAGCATCGCCTTAACGCGCCGGGAATTGCGAAACGAGCAATCGGCGGAGCGAACGGCGCAAGAAGCCTTGCAAGCGCTTTCGTCGAAATTGGCACCGGTCCTTGCAGCCGTTTCGTCGCACCCCGGCGTATCTCGATTGCGAATCTCGCCCGATGGAATGCTCAATCTGGTCCCGTTCGCTGCACTGTCGGACAGCCATGGAGATTTCCTGATCAAGCGATTTGAAATCGGCTATGTGGGAACGGCACGTGATCTCGCCGCGCCGCAAAGCACGTTGCGGCCGGACGTCAATTCGATGATCATCGCCGTCAGTCCGGGAGCGGACCCGACGGTGCCGTCCAGGACCTTGACTTCAACTGCATTTCGCGCGGATCGTCTGGAAAGATTGCGGGATGCCGAAATTGAAGCGCGCGCCGTTCAGAACTGGTTGCCGAAGGCGAAGCTTCTGGGTGAGCGGGAGGCCACGGAGCAGCGAATCAAGCAGCTGCGCCATCCCGCCCTGCTGCACATCGTTGGCCATGGAATCGTTCGCGCGGATGAAGATTGCGACTCGATGGCGGATCGTCCGTCATGCCAGCTCAGGAGCCCCGAGGCTGCCTCGCGTGTCATGAACCTCTCGGCGATCGTGCTGGAAGAAGCCTACGGCCGGGGCGGAGATTCTCGGGAAGACGGAATGCTGACGGCGCTTGAGTTGCAAACGCTTGATTTTGAAGGCACCGAAATGCTGGTGTTGTCCCAATGCCGCATGGCGGACGGCGTTCCCTCATCGGGCGAGGGCGTATTCGGCATGCGGCGCGCGGCTGCGATCGCCGGAGTGAAGACTTTTGTCGCGCCCCTGTGGAAGGTGGATGATGTTGCCGAGGAGAAGCTGATGGATTCGTTCTATCGCGAACTTAGCATTGGCAAACGACGCACCGAGGCGCTGCGGCAGGCGCAATTGCAATCGCTGAAGAGCAAGGGCCGGTTTGGTTTTCTCGCGTGGGCGCCGATGATCCTCTCGGGCGATCCGGCACCGCTGCCGCGCGACTTTTTCACACACTGAATCGTTCTGAAGTTCGCCCCGCTGCTTCGCACGCAGCGAGTAGGTCTGGCGCCATAAGCCCGGGGTTCGGCAGGCCACCGGGGAAACGCCGTCGCCCGAGATGGTGGCGGCTGTGGAGACACGGTTAGCATCCCCGTGCGGACCGTCGGCATCTCGGTGGCGCTCGGAGTACGAGGGCTATGCAGAGACGCGGGAGAAGCCTGCCACCTATAAACTGGTCTCCTCTTCACAAAGGTTCAACGCGTCTGGGACCGTGCGGAGCGCATCCGCGTAAGGGAACCTGTTCTACAATCAAAGTCATTATCATTCGTCGGCGGCTCGTTCTCCCATCTCTTCGCCGAGCTGGCCACGCCGGCAAATCGCGGGAATTTCGGACGCTATGATCGTTACCAATGGTGTAACACTCTCCCATTACACGATCCTCGAGAAGCTGGGCGAAGGCGGAATGGGTGAAGTCTGGAAGGCCCAGGATATCCGTCTGGGCCGAATCGTCGCGATAAAGATACTCCCGCCAGACAAGATCGCCGACCATGATCGCAGACTCCGCTTCACTCAGGAGGCGAAAGCCGCTTCCGCCCTGAACCATCCGAACATCGTGACCATTCACGAAATTGATTCCATCGAAGGCCACGAGTTCATGGTCATGGAGTTGGTCAACGGCAAGCCGCTGTCCACGCTGATTCGTAAGAACAGCGGGATGCCGCTGCAGGAAGCGCTTCGATGTGCCATCGCGATTGCCGACGCTCTTGGCGCAGCCCACGCCGCCGGCATCGTACATCGCGACCTCAAGCCGGCCAACGTAATGGTGACTGAAACGGGCCTGGTGAAGTTGCTTGATTTCGGGCTGGCGAAGCTCTTCGAACCCATGGAGTCCGCCTCACCCGCAAGCGACCCGAGCGACCCGGACACGCCCACGGCTCTCATGTCGGCAAAGACCGAGGAGAGCGTCATCGTTGGGACCATCGCCTACATGTCGCCAGAGCAGGCGCTGTCGCAGCGTCTGGACCCTCGCTCGGACATATTCGCTTTCGGTTCCGTGCTCTACGAAATGGCCACCGGCAAGCGTGCGTTTGAGGCCGGCAGCAAGCTGGGCACGCTTTCCGCCATTCTCCATGTGGAGCCCCGGCCTATGCGGGAAGCGAACCCCGAGCTTCCCGAGGAGTTCGAGCAAATTGTCGCTCGATGCCTGCGAAAGGACGCGGCCCGGCGCTATCAACAGATCGATGAGGTGAAGACCGCGCTTCAGGATCTGAAGGAGGAATCGCAAACCAGCAGGATTCGCACTTCTTCCCGATCCGCCCTGCAAGCTCCGCCGCCCCCGGCTTCACGCCGAAGGACTGTCCTCATCGCCGCCGCTGTCGTCGTGGCGCTTGCGGCTATCGCGCTCGCGATCAAGTACAAACTATGGCGCACCGCACCAGTGGCTCCGCCCGTCTCATACGCCTTTCGCCAGCTTACATTCAGCGATGGCCTGACCTACGATCCGGCATTATCGCGGGACGGAAGATTCATCGCTTATGCGAGCGACCGCAGCGGAAAGGACAATCTCGATATATGGTTTCAGCAGGTGGGAAGTGAAGAAGCGATTCGCCTGACTGACAACCCCGCCGACGACGACGAGCCCGACTTTTCCCCCGACGGAAGAACGGTGGCATTTCATTCGATGCGCAACCCCGCCGGCATCTACCTCGTGGACGCGCTTGGTGGCGACGCCCGTCTGGTGGTGGTTGCGGGACGCAGACCGCGCTTTTCGCCCGATGGGACGCGGATCGCATTCTGGGTAGGGCCGGCTCCGGGCCTGCCGTACGGACGAGTGGGGGTCGTGTCCGCGCTGGGCGGCGATCCGCACTGGCTGGTTCAACAGTTTTATGGCGCGGGATCTCCGGTATGGACCCCGGATGAGCAGCATCTGCTCTTCACCGGCGCCGCGAGGACGGACCTGCAGGATTGGGATTGGTGGGTTGCGCCCGCTTCGGGTGGAAATCCCGTCAGGACCAATGTGCGCGCCGCTCTGGCGAAGGCCGGTGCGGGGCTAGCGCTTGCACTGCCTCAGCCCGGGTGCTGGGACGCCGCCGGGTCCGTGGTGTTCACCGCCGACGAAGGGGGCGTGGAGCACATCTGGCGCATTCCCATGTCGCAGGTCACCTGGCAACCCACGGGCGCGCCCGTGCGCATCACCGCGGGTGTGGGCGAAAGCCAGCCCGCCGTCGCCGGCAGTCTAATTGCATTCGCCGGAGTGGAGCGCAAGACCAATATCTGGGCGCTTCCCGTGCGCGCCAATGAGGGGCGCGTCGACGGCCCGCTGCAGCAGCTCACTTCAGATTCGTCGTCCGACTACAACCCCACGATATCCCGCGACGGAAAGCTGCTCATCTATGAATCGCAGAGATCGCTCTCATCCAGCGATCTTTGGTCGCGGGACCTGGTCACCGCCAAATCGACACAGCTAACCGCTACTCCGTGGTTTGAATACAATCCTGCCATCAGCGGTGACAGCTCGCTGGTGGCGTACACGGTATTTGAACAGCCTCCGAAGGTGACCGAGAAAGAGTGGCTTGGCGCCCTCACTTTGCCCGGAGGAGTTTTTCGAAAAATCTGCGAGCAGGATTGCTTCCTCTCCTGGGGGCTTAATTCGGACGGCTCCGAGCTTCTCTATTCGGCCGACGTCCGGCACCACAAACTGGCTCTCCTGAATACGAAAACCGGCGCGAAACAGCCGCTGGTCGAGCATCCCGCCGATGAGCTTTTTCAGGCCAGCTTTTCGCCCGACGATCGCTGGGTGGCATTCAATCCGCTCACACCTTCCGGCCAAACCCCAATCTACGTGGTCCCGGCAGATGCTCGAAACACGCTGACTCCCGATCAGTGGATTCGCATTACCGGAGACAACACGCAGGATGGCAAGCCGCGCTGGTCTCCCGATGGCAACCTGCTTTATTTCATCTCAGTCCGCGATGGAGTTTACTGCCTGTGGGCTCAGCGGCTGGATCCGCAAACGAAGAAACCTCTCGGCGCGGCGTTCGTTGTTTATCACCTGCCTCGGATTCGCAACTCGATGACCGAAATTCCTACGCAATATGTGTCAATTTCGGTCGGTCAGGGAAAAGTTGTGATGCCGCTGGCCGACATGAAGGGAAATGTCTGGCTGCTCGAGCCAAAGCGGCCGGAAGGAGTGGGGAACTAAGGGCCGAAATCGTACGTGCTGGCCACCCAATCGGGCCGCGACAGTCCAAAGTACGTTTCGAGCACCATCTCCGCGGTATTCAACGCGCCTTCCACCCAGCCCTGTTGGTTAGACCACGCTTCGCCGCACAGAAACACTCGCGGATCGCCGCCGCCGGGGCCAACACTCATTCGCCGAATCCGCGGCATCACTTCCCAGCTCTTCAGACCGGGCCTCCAGTTGTGCCAGCCTCCGCCAAACGGTTCCACGTCCCAATTAAAGTAGATGGGACCGGCGACCGGCTCCGGGATTTCGAAGCCGTGCATCTCCCACAACTGCTTCTGAAGCTGGTCCGTCATTTGTTGCTTCGAGATCTTCGGCAAACCCGGCGGCGGAAGCGGGCCGCCGCGCCCGGGCAATATCGGCGGGTCTTCATAACCGGCCCAGAACGTTTCCGCCTGTTGATCGTTCAGCGATGTCAGCACCAGCGATCGTCCATCGGGCCGCGCGCCCATGTAGTAGCAGGCGCGCACCGGAAGATCGGTAGTGGAATAACCGCCCTGAATCTGCATTCCGGGAGTCCTTTGCCACCACGGTTCCGGATACACCATGAACACCTTGCTGGCGCGCACCGGCTGAACGCTGGCGACGTCGGACCGGAACCCCGGGTTTTCGTTGAAGGCGGCCATGTCCATCCGACCCAGTGCGCACTTAGGAAGCGCGAGGATCGCATATCGCGCGAGAACGGTGGAGCTTGCAGTTCCGCTGTCCGAAGGTCCAACGGTGAGCGCAACCATCGGCTGGCCACTGGAATTGTCCACGCCCACATCGAGAACGCGATACCCGCACATGAGCCGTCCGCCAGCAGCCTGAAAGCGCCTGAGCATGATCGCAGGCAACTGATCGTACCCCTGCTGAATGGAATAAAAAGGGGTGCTCATCATATACATAAGTGTCCCCACAATCATTGCCAGGGACGAATCGTAGAGGTTCCAGTTACCCATGGACGAAGAGGCGAATGACGCGGAGCCGGTCATGTTATAGGCTTCCGAACTCACCCGCGTCGCGAAAACGTTCCAGAAGCCATGAGTATCCAGGGTCTGACCGTCGGCCGTTTTCACTGTGCGCAGAAGGCTCTGCAACTCATTCATCTGCGTGAACGCCGTGGACGAAGCCCCGTTCTTCTGAACCTCGGCCGCCAGGTTTACGAAAGCGGTGTTGACCTCTGAGCTGCCACTGAGAATCACGTCGAGCAGGAGGGTAAACGGGTCGTCATACTTTTCTCCGTCCATCAGAAAGTACGGCACGATGTTCGGGTAGTAATCGGTTACGGCTTGCACGGCGGCTTCGGCAGAAGTGCACCATGCAACCAGCGCCGCCAAAGTTTGCTGATCGAGAGGCTCCGGCAGCGGCGGTACGGCAGGGCAAAACTGCACGATGAATGCCCGCCAGGCGCGAAGTAGTGTGGCACGTCCCTGCGGCGTGAGCGGGACCAGCGCCGCCGTATCCGGAGGCATGGGCGAGTATGCCTTATATGGGAATCTGTGCCGGCGCTGATATTGCAACTGCGGCCCCAGGCTGAATGCCGGGCAATCGACAACCGTGAGATCGGAGCGCAGCTCCTTTGTGCACAGGCCATAGACATTTTGCTGCAACTCGCTAAAACCCTGACCACCCAGCTCCATCGGCATCTCGGGCAGCGTGGGATCGCGATGACTCCACAGCCGGCCACCGATGCGTGAGCCTTCTTCAAATAATGCGACGTTCAGCCTGGATCGTATCCCCCGCAAGGCGTCCAGAGTGGGGCTGTCGCCGGGTTTCGCGTTCATCAGGCGATATGCCGCGTAAGCGCCGCCGGCGCCCGCGCCGACCACGGCAACATCGAGAATTTCATCGGAAGGACCGGCCATGTATTCCCTCTTATCCGCTCGCGATTCGTGGTTGAAATACGGCGGCCAGTGCGCGCCTGGCCTGGTTCCCGTCATTGGAGCCCGTGGCATGCAACGTCAGGCAATGGTGGATGGAGGCCTCGCCGGGAGCGAGCGGGCACAACACCGGCTGCCCATCCTGAACCTCTTCCGCGATGTAGTGGCCATGCTCGAACACATGCGGATGCAGACCATGCGTGTGCGACCCGGCCAGATAGCGGATGCAACTCGCTTCGGACTGTACGGGGTCCAGAGGGACAAACATGCTCAATCCGAGATGTGGAGGCGGGCGATATGCGGCGTCCTGGTGCCATGGCGTCCCGTGACCACCGCGAGGCTTCACAAATACGCGCCAGCCCATGAGCACGTTGTCAGGTTCGCAGCAACATAATTCGGCGGCCGTGTTTCTGGCAGTTTGCGCGAACTGTGTGTCGGCCAATTCCGGCGCCATGGCTTCGGGAGAGACCACCGTCAGCAGCGATTCCGGGATTTCCCCGGCGAGGCTGACAAATCTTCTTGCGCGGTTGGACCATTCTTCCAGCACGCGGTCACAGAGAGCGCGCAGAAGGTCAAGTTCCGGGTCCGTCACAATCCGGCCCAATCGCACGAACCCGGCCTCGCGGAACGACTCGCACTCGGTGGCCGTCATTTCTGTGCCTCGGGAAGGCTGCCAAGCATAAATTCGCCGACCGACGTCTCACGATAGTAATCGCGCCCCGACGCTCTGGCGAAAGCATCTGAATCTCCACCGCCAAGCGGGCATCCGGCGAGCCCCATCGCAGTCGCGGTGAGGCACATAGTTTGTTGCAGCACCCCCGCGTCCTTTAAAGCCAGCGCATAAGGCACGCCCTGATACCTTGCCGTGAGGCGCTCCATGCGCGCAGCATAGACGATGAGGATCTGAGGCTCGGCAGTCTCACCGGTTGCGATCCTTGCCCGGGCCAGCAGATCCGTCACGTCTTCGTTGGGTTCGGCGACCCTCCGTAGCCGATGGCTCCGCGGGCGGTAATGATAAAGGCCGGCGTCCACTCCCTCGCATCGCTGCACTACCGAGTAGAGCTCAAGCTCATAGCAGCCGCCCGCACTCGGATACGGACGATTGCCCTCACTGCGCGCGCGAGCCGAGCGATAGAGAAACTCGCCCAGTTCCCTGGCCGTGATAGGGGCTTTGCCACCAGTCCGCACTGATCGGCGCATTTCCACGACCTGAGCGAAAGGCGGATCGTCCCTCTTCAGATTTTCGATATCGGGAGCATACAGTTCGATCCCTTCAAAAGGCTCTTCGATTGATTCAATCGCGAAGGGCGCCGGTATGCGGCCACCGTAGGGGTTCGCGTGACGTCCCAGCCGGCTGCGGGCGTGAAAAAGCAGATCGTGAAATTCCCATTGTGAGGACCCGGCAAGCTCACGTTCGCGTCCGGTTTCGTCGCATTCCACGATCGCGCCGCTGTTGACCAGGATCGTCAGGACTGCTTCAGCTTCCGAAGACAAGCTGACCTCGGCCGCCCTCACCGGACTGACGAATGCGCTCACCAAAGCCATCGCAGACGAATGATGCACCAATATCTGCGAACCTGCGAGCGGGGATTCGAGCACTAGATCGTTCTCCTCCCGCCGCATATAGGCGAACCTGGATAAGGCGAAAGACCCCGGGCCGAATCGCAGCGCCGGGTCGAACCGAGTTCGCTCGGTGGTCGGGACGAATGTGGCCAGTTTGTCGTCGCCCGACATGGCCGTGTAGCAGGTCCATCCGTTCCTCTGCGACAACAGGAACGCGCTGCGGCTAGAAATAGGGGCAGTGGCCGTTGAGTTCATGCTCGTTGGTGGGTTCCTTCAGCCACCCCAGTTCTACGGGAACATCATATAGCCGGCCCGGCGCGAAGCGCGGCCGAAAATGGCGCATACCCGGTACGATCACCTTCACGACCTCAAGACCGGTATCTGGTCTGGTCTGATCCAGCACGAAGACCCGCAGGCCTAGCGCACTGGCTCGCCGTAAACACTCCATCACTTCTTCCAGAATGTCGTTTGTCGGAGTGTGCGAATAGGAGGAACGTGACATTGGACTGCAATCGGCTGCGGTTAGATACGGCTCGGTCCGCAGAGTCGCCGATTGCCACCAGGAGATGGCCGCCCGGTTCTGTCCCGCATAGGCATCGGGAGTGTTTGCGTTGACGGAAATAACAGCGGGCAGCGATTGATTCACCTCGGTTAAAGCTCGCTGGATTCCGATCCGCGCGTCCAGGTGTGCGCCAAACCCGATCAGAATATCCTCCGCGTTCTTATCCGTACGGCGCGACACCGCCGCGAACACGGGAATCCGGAGATCCGTGGTCAGGTCGAGCACCCACACATCGCGGTTAATGGAGCGATGATACGCCACCATTTCGTCGAAGAAACTTTGCTGGAAGCTGGCCAGCTCCACCGGAGGCCGGCGAACACGGTTGTACCACCACATAGCGACCGCGTCGCGTTCGACAAGCTCCAGAAACCCTTGTAGAATCGCTTCCTCCCTGCAGGCGCCCGCGGCGCAGCCATTGGAATCCGCGGACGCGAATCGGGCACCCTCTCCGCCCGCATCGTAAAAACAATACGACGCCGGAAGATAGCGGACCGCGCCGCCATCCAAAGGCCACACTGAAGACCATTCGATCTCCGCAGTCTCGTCCAACCGTTCCGGAACTATTTCCACCGCCGATTCGCTGGCGTTTATCTCGTCGCGCACGGCATACTGGCTCTCGCTGAAAAGCATGCACGTGTTCGGATGGATGGCTTCGCCTGCCAGCGCGCGGTAGC
>Ga0187851_10002009_pt1 | contig 18579 bp, 17 predicted proteins | sample June2016WEW_6_10_FD_132997 | JGI IMG/M metagenome (GOLD analysis project Ga0187851, IMG submission 132997) | Peatland microbial communities from SPRUCE experiment site at the Marcell Experimental Forest, Minnesota, USA - June2016WEW_6_10 | ecosystem: Environmental > Terrestrial > Soil >...
CCGGTATGTGGATCGAGCGCGATTAGAGCAACCTGGGGCCTGTTTCCCGCGTGCCCGTTCTTGCGGCGGGCCAGCGTCGCATCCACTAGCCGCATGCCGTCGGCAATGGCTTGCTCGGCGGCCTTTTGTAGGCGTGGGTCGAGAGTGGTGTAAACGCTAGCCGATCCGCTGGGGTGCTCGTCCAGATCTTTGGCCGCCTCGTTGCCCGCGATATCGAGAAAGTATGCGGCTTCGGAAACCTCGCTAGTTCCCGGATGAAGCCCGAGCGGCGCGGCGACTGCTTCCGAATACTGCGCCTTAGTAAGATACTTGTTCTCGTACATCAATGACAGGACCACATTGCGGCGCTCCAGTGCGCGATCGGGATGATGGAAGGGATTCAGATGGCTTGGCCGCTGGATCAACCCCGCTAGTGTCGCGGCTTCGGTTAGATTCAACTTTTGCATGTCCTTATTAAAATAAACTCGCGACGCTTCGCCGAAGCCGTTGATACTGAACGTGCCCTCGCTCCCGAGATAGACCAGGTTGCAGTAGTATTCGAAAATCTGCTGCTTAGTGAGCTTATGTTCGAGATGCAAAGTGATGAGCGCTTCCGTCACCTTACGCTTCCAGTTCTTGTCATGATCCAGCCAGAGATTCCGGGCGAGCTGCATGGATATGGTGGACGCACCCTGCTCCTTGCGATGCTCCCGCAGGTCTACATACGAGGCCTTCGCGATTCGGAGGAAGTCTAGCCCGGAGTGTTCAAAAAACCGTTTGTCTTCGACTGAGACAACCGCGTGGACCAGCACCGGTGGAATATCCGGATATTTGACCAGCAGCCGCTTGACGCGCCCTGCGTCCGACATGTTAATGATGGGCTGCGGAGGAAGTTCGGTTTGTAGAACGCGGTGGTGATTGCCGGGATCGGTGATCGATGAAATCACTCCGTTCGAAACTTGTGTCGCACCGGAGCGCTTCAGAGTGCCGATTTCTACGTCTGTAACCGGATCGCCCACGGTCACGATTTCTGGCGCGGAGAAATAAGTAAAGGTGTGCTGAAAGGCTCCTGCCGCAAGTTGCCGGTCAACGCGCTTGGAGAGCCGGTAATACGGAATTGTGACGCTGCATATAAGCGCAACCAAAAGCGCGGCGGCTGAAAAGAGTATCCATTTCGGAAGATTCTGAAACCGAGACTGGTTCGGCACTTTTTCTGATTCGGATTCTGCCGGCTGCAGCATTACGAAATGTGAAATGCACGCCGGATTCCAGGAAGGTGCATCATGGCCTCAACAGTTTAGCCTCACCGACATGCTCGGGATGTCGATTTTACAGGAACATTCGGCGACGAGCGGTAGATCACGGTAACAGCGCGCTGTAACAGGGGTTAAGCTTGTTGCGTTTGGCGATGAGTAATGCAAGTATGTAGAAGCTGGCATAAGGGGAAATCATATCTTCGGTAGCCCCACCAAAAGAGATAGATCCAAAGGGGAGCGAATTGTCTACCTTCTTCTTCAGAAATCTGATTGTCTTGGCAGTCGTGGTTACACTCGGGGCAGCGTCCGCCTCAGCCGACATCGCGGTTGAAGTTTTCACTTTTACCGGCCAGTGCACTGACTGCACCGGCACCGGCACCGGCACGTTGATTCTTCTCGCCGGTTATGTGTTGGGCACGGACCTTTCAGCTCAAGACCTTTACAGTTTCAACTACAGTTCGAACCTGATTCCGGATCTCTCGATTCACAATGATCCCAGTGAGGTGCTATCCGGCATCCTTCCGGTCGGACTCGGCCCCGCGAACATCTCCATTTCCGGTGCGAACGGCAGCTTCAATACGAGTTCGGACGGAACCTGGTCGGCCTTCAACCCACCGGCCGATGTCGGCACGAAAGGCATTTGGAGCACGGCTTCTGTGACTCCGACTCCTGAACCTTCGGCCCTGCCGATGATCGGCTTATGTGTAGCAGGTGTCATCTTCCTCCGTAGGCGACGGATGCCCTCTCGACGCGCCCCTGCGTCCGTCTAGCGGGTCGATGCCGCTCTACTATGCGCCATCTCATTAGATGGTCGTGGCGTAGATAATCCCGAGACCTGCCCAGCCACTCCTCGCATTTGCCCCGGTGATATTCCCAGCAGTTGTCGAAGAACGTAATCCCGCCATCGATCGCCTCCTCGACAATTTGCATAGCGATCTTTTGCTCTTGCGGATCGCCCAAATGATGGCCGCCGCATGCGATCGCCGAGATCTTTACGTCGGTCTTGCCGAAATTTCGCACTGCGATATCGCTGCTGGTGGGCATTGGACGATTACTTCGGACTCATTGGGAAGACCGCCCTGGGCTAAAAACGTTTCATCCGAGACAATGACGATGCAACCAACGATCTGGTCGGATTCGTGGCCGATCCCAATGTCGCCATCCAGGAACCGAAGGCGTTCCCGAGAATTGTCTGAAACGCTATGGAGAGGATCGAGTCCCACGAGCGGAACGCCGTGGTTCACAATGAGGCAATGGCGGCTGGAAAAAGTAGCAAGAACTTTCGGCGGATTTTTCGGTTGCGCCTGAAGGACATTGGCTGGTTAATGCGGGAGTCCGCAAGTAATTGGAATTATGACAACGCTCAACGGTTGAGCGCCTCGCTTGCGTTTTATACCCTGCTCTCGCTCGCCCCACTGCTGGTGGTGATTGTTGCTGTTGCCGCGATGGTCTTTGGCCGCCAGGCCGCGGAAGGACAACTTGCCTGGGAAATCCAGGGCATCGTTGGGATGGATCAGGCGCGGGCAATCGAGGCCGTGATTCGAGCCTCTATAAAGCCAGAGGGCGGCGGCTTGATCCCCACGTTGTTCAGCGTGATCACTTTAGCCTTGGGAGCAACATCAGTGGTGGTGGAACTCGAAGATTCCCTCAACCTTATCTGGCACGTCCAAACCAGTGGCAGCACAGCTCGCTTTGCGGGTATCGCCAGTTTGCTAAAGCAGCGCTTTTACTCCTTCGCTATGGTTTTGGGAGTCGGGTTCCTTTTGCTGGTTTCGCTCGTGTTTAGCACCTGGGTGGCCGCCATGGGTACGTTCTTAGCTTCTATGCCGCGGCTTCATCAGTCCAGCGTGCACATATTAGCGTTTCTGGTTTCGTTCATCGTGGCAACCTTCCTCTTTGCCGCAATCTATAAGATCATGCCGGATGTGACGCTGCAATGGAGCGACGTATTGGTGGGGGCTTCGGTCACGTCGCTCATCTTCACTGCCGGCAAGCAGTTGATCGACTTGTATCTGGGAAAGGCGGGAATCGGGTCCACGTACGGAGCCGCGGGATCTCTGGTGCTGATTCTGTTGTGGGTGTATTACTCCGCGCAACTGTTTTTCTTTGGCGCGGAATTCACCAAAGTCTATACGAGCAAATACGGATCGCACTTTGTTGCCCGGTTGGATCCGGCGCCGCCCGGGCCGAGCCCGGTAATCCTTAATCCATAGATAGGGCCTTGTAACAAGAGGGAGGTTCCAAGTGTCCATCCTGGCTCTCACAGCATCGAGCGCGCCTGGGCAGATCACGCGGTTCGAGGGCCAGTCAATCGTCGAGATCACTTTCTCGCCCGCCCAACTGCTCGATCCAGCCGACTTGGCCAACGCGCGGGCTCTCAAGAAGGGAGCCTTTGCACGCGGAAGATGTTGCGCGAGCCATTGATGGCCTGTTTGCCACTGGCCGTTTCGAAGATATCGTGGTGGAGGCGGAACCTTCCCCGGCCAGCGTCGCGATCGTTTTCAAGGTCAAGAACACCTGGAGCTTCGGTGGAGGGTAAGGTGAGCCAGGCGCCGAATCGCGAGCAGTCTGACGAGCGCGGCTCAATTCAACCTGGGAGCAGCTTTTCATGATCGGGACGTTACTAACGGGATGGCCGCTGTACTATTTGATGTTATTCACCTCTTCGGCGTGGCGAGCGAGGATCGCCTGGAGCTTCCGAGCCGGTGTCAGTTGGGGGTTCGCTTCGTGCTGGTTCGCGCAGTTCAGGCAAACCGGAAACTCGCGGTCGAGGATGTTGGTTGCTCCTCCGCAATAGGTACAGCTTGCCATTTTCTTCGGGACACTCCTATGTATTGACTACTCAAGTTGCTTTCTGTTTCATATCATTGAAATTGATCCGGGAATCTCCGGTCTAATAGACGTGAGACAAGGTTACGTACGAAGGCGGGTTCCGGTTGGAGCAGAGGTAGTAGAAGGAGGGGTTCACTTTCGAGTTTGGGCGCCCCGGAGGCGCCGTGTCGACGTGGTTATCGAGGGAGCCCAAGAACGCGTTGTGGCTCTGGCAACGGACGGTTCGGGTTACTTTGCCGGCTTGGCGGAGGGCGTGGGAGCCGGCCAGCGTTACAAATACGGGCTGGATTCGGCTAACAGTTTCCCCGATCCGGCTTCCCGCTTTCAACCAGAAGGTCCGCACTTCGCGTCTGAGGTAGTGGACCCCAGCTTATTCAAATGGACCGACTCCAGTTGGCGCGGAGTGATTCTCGAAGGCCAGATTATCTACGAAATGCACATCGGAACATTTACAAAGGAGGGTACCTGGACAAGCGCTGCTGGTGAACTGCCGTTCTTGGCGGAAACCGGCATTACTGTAGTTGAAGTTATGCCGGTGGCGGAGTTCCCGGGGCGATTTGGATGGGGCTACGACGGCGTACACATGTTCGCGCCCTCGCATCTCTACGGGAGTCCGGATTCCTTCCGCAGCTTCGTGAATACGGCGCATGCGCTCGGGATGGGAGTGATCTTAGACGTGGTTTACAATCACTTCGGTCCCGACGGTAATTATCTTCCGGAGTTTTCCTCCTGTTATTTCTCCGACACCGAACACACTGACTGGGGCGCTGCCATCAACTTTGACGGTCCCGATTGCGGGCCGGTGCGTGAGTTTTGCACCTCCAACGCAGGTTACTGGATTGATGAATACCACTTGGATGGGTTGCGATTGGACGCGACTCAGGACATCCATGACCGTTCCAAAGAGCACATCTTGCGCGCCATCGCGCGAGAGGTCCATCGAAAGGCGGATCCCAGAAAGGCCATTATCGTGGCGGAAAACGAGCCGCAGCAAGTACAGTTGGTTCAACCGCCCGACCAAGGAGGCTATGGGCTAGACGCCCTGTGGAATGACGACTTCCATCACGCCGCCATGGTGACTATGACGGGACGCAACGAAGCGTACTACACGGACTATTTGGGGAAACCGCAAGAGTTTATTTCTACTGTAAAGTACGGCTTTCTCTATCAGGGGCAATACTACAAGTGGCAGAAGAAACGCCGCGGCAGCGCCGGTTTACATATGCCGCCGGCGTCGAAAGTGATCTTCATTCAGAATCACGATCAAGTGGCAAATTCCGCGTACGGCCTCCGCTGTCATAACTTGACGGATCCCGGCCGCTTCCGCGCCATGACCGCATTGTTGTTGCTGGCTCCATCCACGCCAATGTTATTTCAAGGACAAGAATTCGGCGCCAGCAGCCCGTTCCTGTTCTTCGCCGATCACGAACCGAAGCTCGCGGAAGCTGTCCGCAGAGGGCGAGCTGAATTTCTGGGTCAATTCCCCAGCTTGGCGACACCAGGAATGTCAGAACTCTTCGCCGATCCCTCCGATCCCGCGACTTTTGAACGCTCGAAGTTGGATCGCCGGGAGCGCGAAACTCACGCCGCAGTTTTAACGCTGCACCGCGACTTGCTGCGGCTGCGCCGGGAAGATCCTGTGTTTCGATCCCAGCGAACCAATGGAGTGGACGGCGCGGTTCTCGCTGAAGAGGCATTCTTGTTGCGGTTTTTCGGAGAGGACGAGGATGACCGGCTGCTGCTTATCAATTTCGGAGTCGATTTGCACCTTAGTCCGGCGCCTGAACCCTTGCTCGCTCCTCCCGCCGGGTGCGAATGGACCGTGCTGTGGTCGAGCGAGCATCCAAAATATGGTGGAACAGGGGCGCCCGCGCTGGACAGCCCCGAGAATTGGCGGATTCCTGGTCATGCGGCTGTCGTGTTGAAACCGGAGAGGGAAGCATGAATGGACCTGTAATTCGGATCGCATGGCCGGGACGGGAACCCGCGGAATCTGAAACCAGGCTTAGCCGCGAGTGGCTGCTGACCAACGGCCTGGGAGGCTATGCATCGGGAACGCTGTTGGGAATAATCACGCGCCGCTATCACGGCTACCTGGTGGCTGCTCTGCCCGCTCCGTTCGGCCGCGTCATGATGTTCAACGATCTGGTGGAACATATAGAGCTTCCGGATGGGAAACGATTTCAACTGGGCGGCGAGGAAAGAGCCGGTGTTCCTCTCAAACTGGAATCGTCCGAACTCTTGAGTGAGTTCCGTCTGGAAGCCGGGCTGCCCGTGTGGCGTTATGAACTGGAAGGAGCCGTAATCGAAAAGCGGCTGGTGATGCCGCACGAGCAGAACTCGGTGTACGTGAACTACCGGCTGCTGGCAGGCGTGGAAAAGGCGCGTTTGATGGTGCGGCCTTCGGTTCACTTCCGTCCGCACGAGGATCCGGTGAGCGCGGAATTGGACACAGGCTATGTATTGATGGTCCACGAGGATCGTTATGAGATCGCGCTCCCGGATAAGCTTCCCGCGCTGCGATTTCTCCTGTATGGTTCACGCGCGCAGCTCACGGTGGACAAGCTGCGAATTCAGGAGATCGTGTATAGCATCGAAGAACGGCGCGGTTATCCCGCGCGGGGCGATCTGTGGAGTGCCGGCTACTTTCATGCCGAGCTCCGTCCGGACGCGGACGCCACGCTAGTTGCATCGACGGAGAGTTGGGAGTCGATGTCCGCGCTGACCCCGGCGGATGCCTTGGCGTCGGAAGAGGAGCGCCACCGGAGACTGGTGCAGAAAGCCAGCGACAACGTGGCGGGCAGAGGGAACGCTCCCGCGGCTGACAATGGGATTGTTTCGCAATTGCTGCTGGCGGCGGATCAATTCTTGATCACTCCCGGCGGACGGGTGCAGGACGTCGCACGGGCGCGCGCAGTGGGAGACGAGGTTCGGACATTAATCGCGGGCTACCACTGGTTCACGGATTGGGGCCGCGACACCATGATTTCGCTCGAAGGGATTACGCTCACTACTGGCCGGTTCAACGAGGCAGCCTGGATCCTGCGAACATTCGCGCATTATATTCGTGATGGACTAATCCCCAATTTGTTCCCGGAGGGCAAGAACGAAGGCCTGTATCACACCGCCGACGCTACTCTTTGGTTCTTTCACGCTATCGATCGCTACACGGAGGTGACTCACGACCGCTCGGTCCTCAAAATGGCATTGCCCAAGCTGGTGGATATTTTTGACCACCACATGCAAGGCACGCGATTCGGAATCGGCGTGGACCCGAGCGACGGTTTGCTCAAACAAGGCGCGGACGGCTACGCCTTGACCTGGATGGACGCGAAAGTAGACGGTTGGGTGGTTACTCCCCGGCGTGGCAAGGCGGTGGAGATCAACGCTCTTTGGTACAACGCTCTTCGTTTGTTGGAGGGCTGGCTTTCTGACGATGGGCAAGCCGGCCCCGCTTCGCGAGTGGGGGAAGCGGCGAAGAGGGCGCAAGAGTCCTTTAACAAGCGTTTCTGGTCTCCTGGAACGAAGTTTCTATTTGACGTGGTGGATGGGCCGGACGGCGACGATTTAGCTTGCCGGCCCAATCAACTGCTCGCGATATCGTTAAAGCACGCAGTGCTGGATCCGGCGCACTGGAAGCCGGTGGTTGAAATTTGTAGCGCGCAACTCCTGACACCCTTCGGACTTCGCAGCCTGTCGCCGGAGCACAAAGACTTTAAGGCAAGGTATGACGGCGATCTCCGTTCGCGCGACGCAGCGTATCATCAGGGCACGGTGTGGGCTTGGCTGATTGGCCCATTTATAGATGCTTGGTTGAAAGTTCATCCGGAAGACCCGGCCGGCGGGAGAGCCTTTCTCAAGGGCTTTGCGTCGCATCTGGATGAAGCAGGTCTCGGGTCAATCAGCGAGATTTTCGACGCGGAGGCGCCCTTCACGCCCCGAGGTTGTGTCGCGCAGGCGTGGAGCGTGGCCGAGGTGCTGCGGTGCTGGTTGAAATTGCCGGCAGGTTAGGGCGACTCTATTTACCCGAGGCGTTTAGAATGCTGGGGACGGCGCCGGGCCTCGGCTCTCTGGCTACCACCAGGGACAGAGGCGTCAGTTCGATGGATTCACCCGTAGCGCAGAAACGTGTCCCGGTTTCCAGGTCCGGATCGTTGGTATCGAGAATAATTTCCCACTTTTCCACGGCGCCAGGTTTCGGCACAAAAAAATGGATGGGCTCGTGGTGGCAATTCAGCAAGATAAGAAACGTGTCATCCTTCACCGGCTCGCCGGCTTCATCCACTTCGCCCAGGGTTTCCCCATTCAACCTAAGCCCGAGACTGCGCACCCAACCCAGGTTCCATTCATCGTCAGTCATCTCCTCGCCGTCCGGACGCAACCACACAATGTCTCTCTCGGCCGTCCCGCGGATGGAGCGATCCTGATAGAACTTCCTGCGGTGCAGATTCGGATGGCTTCGCCGGATGGCGATTAATTTCCGAGCAAACTCCATCAATTCAACCTGATGGTCGTCCAGCTTCCAATTGATCCAGGTGAGCGCGTTGTCCTGGCAGTAGGCGTTATTATTGCCGTTCTGGGTTTGGCCTAACTCATCGCCGGCCAGGACCATGGGCACGCCTTGGGAGAACAGCAAGGTTGCCAGGAAGTTGCGCTTCTGCCGATCGCGCCGCGCGATGATTTCCGGATCGTCCGTGGGACCCTCCGCTCCCATATTCCAGGAGTGGTTGTCGTTGGCTCCGTCCTTGTTATCCTCGCCGTTGGCTTCGTTGTGCTTTTCGTTGTAGCTCACCAGATCGTGCAAGGTGAAACCATCGTGAGCCGTTACGAAATTGATGCTGGCGGAAGGGCGCCGTCCGTCCCGGTCGTACAAGTCGCTCGATCCGGTGAGCCGAAAGGCGAGATCTGACAATTGTCCGTCATCGCTTTTCCAATAGCGGCGGACCGTGTCGCGGTAGCGGCCGTTCCACTCAGCCCATCCGGCCGGAAAATTTCCCACCTGATAGCCGCCTTCTCCGACATCCCAGGGCTCGGCGATCAGCTTGACCTGAGAGATGACCGGATCCTGATGAATGATGTCGAAGAATGAGGAAAGGCGGTCCACGTCGTGCAGTTCGCGGGCCAGAGTGGCTGCGAGATCGAAGCGGAATCCATCCACGTGCATTTCTTCGATCCAATACCGTAGGCTGTCCATAATGAGCTGCAGAACCTGCGGATGCCGGACGTTCAAACTATTCCCGGTCCCGGTGTAATCCATGTAGTAGCGCTGCTGATCCGCCACCAGGCGATAGTAAGTGGGATTGTCGATGCCGCGAAAGCTGAGCATCGGACCCATGTGATTGCCTTCCGAGGTGTGGTTGTAGACTACATCCAGAATCACCTCGATGCCTTCCCGGTGAAGGCTTTTCACCATGGTCTTGAACTCCGCCAACTGGCCGCCGCGATCGCCCGATCCTGAATAGCGCGCATCCGGACTGAAGAAGTTGGTGGTGTTATATCCCCAATAGTTCGTAAGGCCCTTGTCAGAGAGGTGCTTGTCGGTGAGAAAGCTATGCACAGGCATCAACTCGACGGCCGTGACTCCCAGATGTTTGAGGTATTGGACGCTGGCTTTGGTTCCGAGACCGGCATAAGTTCCCCGCATTGGCTCAGGAACGTCGGGATGACATTTGGTGAAGCCCTTGACGTGCAGTTCGTAAATGACCGTCTCGCTGATTGGAATACAGAGCGGCCGATCTTCCTGCCAGTCGAAATAGGAATTGATGACGACGCATTTCTGCATGCCCTCGGCGTCATCGGTTTCGTCGAATGATAGGTCTTCTTCAGAATGGCCGAGCTGATAAGGAAAGATCGGCGAGGCCCAATTCACCTGTCCGGCCAGCGCCTTCGCATAAGGATCGATCACCAGCTTGTTCGCGTTAAACCGCAAGCCATCGTTCGGTTTGAATGGACCATGAACGCAATAGCCGTACAGTTGTCCCGGAAGAACGCCCTTCAGATATCCGTGCCACACGTAGGTGGTCCGCTCGGGCAATCGCAAGCGCGCCGTTTCCGGACCGGTCACATCGTCAAAGAGGCAGAGCTCCACAAACTCGGCGTTCTCGGAATAGATGGCGAAGTTGACTCCGGCTCCATCCCAGGTGGCGCCGAGCGGATTGGGACGCCCAGGAAGAATGGTAGGCATGTTAGCTAAGATTCAGAACGCGTGAAAGGATCGCCCGTGCGACGCTCCATCGGGGTCGCGGCTAGGTAAGGGTTTCGCATGTTGTTCTGGAATGATAGACGCGCCGATAAGATAGTCGTTTCGGCACAGAGCCCTATCCTGGCGTGCTGGCCAATCGCTTTATCGTAACACCCGGCTGGGGAAATTCCAGACCTTCAAACCCGCGCTCGCAAGGCCATCGGATTGGCGACGAGATTCTTGTTGCGAATCGTTCGTGCTTCACTTCCGAGCGGATTTTTTCTTGGGAATTTTCGCTCCGGACTTGCGCGCCTCGCTCAGAGCGATCGCAACCGCCTGTTTACGGCTGATGACCTTTTTGCCGCTGCCGGATTTCAAGGTGCCTTCTTTTTTCTCTTTCATGACCTTGTGAATCTTGCGTTGGCCTTTGGTGCTGGACTGGGATTTTGCCATGTACTGTCTCCTTTTAGTGTTTCACCGCGCCCCGTTTGGTAAATGAGTGCATCGCCATTTTGCAGCGGGCAGGGGCCTTTCGCCGCTTCGCGGCGGCCGCCGGGGAATCGACCTTGCCGCCGGATTTCGCGACCATCGCGTGTTCGACGTCGGCGGGGATGCCGTTCTTCGGCCAGCACGGTAAACTTTGCATCGCGATGATCATTTTTATCAGTGATGGTATCGAGTTCGGCCGATTTTCTTCTTCGCGGCTTCGGTGTTGGCCTTCTCGAAGGCGGCAAACAAAGCCTTGACCGGGTCGTGTTTTTTCAGAGAGCAGCAGCCAATCGAACATTTGAATTCTCCTCTGGAGTTTTGCGCACCGGTGTTCAAGGCGGACCTCATACTGCCCACTCCGGTTTGGCAGCACGTTTGCTGCCAGCATTGTTGCGGACCTGACGGTTCGCAACATTCACGATTGGCTTATTCAAAGGAGTCCCAGTGGTAATAAATCGAGAACGCAAATCGCTGGCAGCTGATCTCCGGACGCACACCAAGACGGTCGTACCCAAAGGCGATCGCGGCGACGAAAGAAAGAGTTGACGATGCCTGCAACCGTCTGGAAGGGTTTCATCAGTTTCGGGCTGGTCTCATTTCCGGTGCGGCTGTTTTCTGCGGCACGCGCCGAAACGGTGCATTTCCACATGCTGCATAAAAAGGACCAGTCACGCGTCAAGGAAGTCTGGTACTGCGTCGAGGAAGACAAACCCATAGACCGTGCCGATATCGAAAAAGGATTCGAGATCAGCAAAGGCGAGTATGTCGCCGTCGCGGACGAGGAACTGAAGAAGATTGCGCCTGCGACCGCGACAACCATGGATATCCTCCAGTTCGTGGGCCATGATGAAGTCGATCCGATCTACTTCGAGGCCTCCTATTATGTCGCCGCCGAGGATAGAGCCGCCAAGCCATATGTTCTGTTCATCCGAGCCCTGACAGACACCAAACAGGATGCCATCGCAAAGATCTCTATGCACAACCGGGAACATGTTGTGCTGATCCGGCCTTCCAAGGGCGGCCTCGTGCTCCACACGCTGTATTATCCGAACGAATTGCACAAAGCCAACCGCAGCGAAGCGCCGGCGACGAAGTATTCGGCGAAGGAGCTGGAGTTGGCGCGTAGCCTTGTCAACCAGCTTAAGGCGCCCTTCAAGCCGCAGGAGTTCAAGGATGAGTACCGGGAGAATGTCGAGCGCCTGATCGAGCAGAAGCGCAAAGGCCAGAAATTCACGGAAGTCAAGCAGCCGCGCACGGCGCCGGTGGTCGATTTGATGGAAGCGCTGAAGCGCAGCCTGAAGTCTTCCGCACCGGCCTCCACCAAAGACTCCGGGCGTTCAGGCGCTCCGAAAAAGAAGACTGGAGGACGGCATAAGGCCGCTTAAGGACGACCGCTGGGCTCAGCGCTGAAGAAAGGGCCGCCTGCTAGAAGTGATGAGTGAACAGCGCGAGCAAGAGAATGATGGGTATCGGCACACCTAAGAATAAAAGCAAAACCGAACGCATGTTTCTTAATCTCCTTTTTGCTTAAACGGCTTTTACATGATCGCGCTGCCGTCCGCCGATGGTCGCGGCAAAGCTCGCGCTAAACGCCCCGATTAACAAAGCGAGAAACAACCACAGCAGCAGATGCGCGGTGGCTTTGCGCGCGGTATCCGCAGCTAGACGAGCACTCGCAACAACGTCGGCGACCCGCTTTTCCGCCTCCTGCTGACTGATTCCGGTTCTGGCGGCGACCAGCCGGGCCAAGTAGTTCTGGTCCGCGGAGGGAATCTGATCCTGCCCGAGGGCGTTGGCCAGAATAAGCCCGGCTTCCGCGTGTAATGCGGCGTTGTTAGTCTCAGGACCGATACGATCGGAGCGGAACAAACTATCGACAAAATATGCGTTCGGCTCTGTTGCCGCGCTCACGATGCCGGTTCGCGCAGAGGCGCCAGCTTGCGCGATGTGACCGGCCATCGATGCGGCGGCGGAAGCTAAGAAACTCACGCTGATAACAAGAGCGACGGCCCATGCCAGAAATCCGTTGGCTGTATCGCGGAAATAGACTTCGTCGGTGTGGATCAGCGCCCATTTCGTACGGAGCCGGCCGGTAAGATAGCCGCCCAATGACGATGCAACGATCTCGATAACGATCAGCCAGATGATGGCCGCTGTCCCGACCGTCGAAGCGGATGCGCCTACATTCGACCAGGGCGAAATGGCTGATACTCCAAATCCGGCCCCCAACGCCAGAAGGATCAGGGAGAATGCGGCGGTGACGAAGGACCCGCCGATCACCGCGCCCCAGGACACGCCCGACGAATTAGCTTCCCCTCCGGGCCAGGGGCGTTCGAATTCGACGCGATCAGCGGACATTGCAAGGGCCATTGAGGACTTCCTCCGGGAACTAAACAGCACGTCGGCGGCCATTCCTTTACAAAGCGGCCATTAAAAAACGGCCCACCCAAATAACTGAACCAGGCGACGATCCCGCGAAACTGTTTAAACCGGAGCCGATCTAATTACGGCAGATGGTTATGTCTCTCGGCGTTCAGATCACGTGGCTGTTTGTCCTCGCTCTTCCCGTAGCGTGCGTGGCCTGGACGTTCACGCACGAAGAAATATTTCGCGAGCCACGGGAATACTGCGCCGCTCGCAGCGTGAAATGCCGCAGGTTGTTCGAGCGCAAGTTCTTCTACGTGTTCACTTGCGAATATTGCTTTAGCCACTACGCTACTATCGCGCTATTGTTTCTCACGCGCTACCATCTGCTCTTCCCTGACTGGCGGGCTACGTCATCGCTGCTTTCGCACTGGTCTGGATCGCGAACTTCTACATGGGAATTTTCGGGCGCCTGCGCCTGGAGATCAAGAGCGAACGACTTGAGGTCGCACTGGAAGAGAAGCAACTGTCAAAAGAGACCGGGCGTTCGAGTGTTCGGTCTCTTGGCAGGCGTTAGGGTAGCCCAGCATAATTTCCTTCTTGCCAGGTAAATTCGCTGCTCCGCACCCTGCAGCGGTCAACGAGAGTGTCTAAGTTATTTGCGGATGGCCGGTAGCCCCGCGATGACAAGCTCTTGGCCCCGGGTCGCGCGCGTCTTCAGCCAAGTGCCGGAACGCTCGCCCGGCTCGAAGGCTCATCAGCTGCGAGCTTTATGGAGTTGATTCTTTCAGCCGGCGATCCGAGGATGGCACAAGCGTTTCGTAAGACACCTTAACAGTTGGCAGGAGTCTTACTGTTGCCGGATGTGGTTGGGAGTCTGAGGAGTCGCCGGGTATGACGACGCGGGTTATCGGGTGACCTACGGTCCCGACTGCATTCCGGTTTAGAACAGCAACACCATCGACTGAAACCTCGACGGCCGGGAAATTAAGCCAGTTTCAGTTTCCTCGAGTGGCGTCGCGAAAAAATGTGACGCTCTCATGGACTAAGCTTCCACTTTTACCAGGGAACGATGCCTCGCGTGCCTGAGAAGGTCCCAGTCGGACCATCATTCGGGAGCAGCGCCAGGCGAATGATTTCCGCTGCCCCTTCGGGGATGGTCTGTGTCCCCCGATGTTGGTTGAGATCGGTTGCCGTGTAGCCGGGCTCGGCCGAATTCACTTTGATCGACGTGTCGCGCAGTTCCCAGGCGAGTTGCACAGTGAGCATATTGAGAGCTGCCTTCGATGCGGCGTAGCCGAGATACTTCGCAGCGACATAGGTCCATGCCGGATCGCCGCTCTTCGTGAGCGATCCGAGTCCGCTCGACACATTCACGATGCTCGCGGATGGAGCCTTGCGCAACAACGGAAGCATGGCTTGGGTTACTGCCACGGTGCCCAGGAAGTTTACGCGGAAGTCCCGCTCTATTGCATCCAGACTGCAACTCGACGGCAGGCCGTCCCCCTGAGCGGCGATGCCGGCATTGTTGACGAGAATGTCGAGATGGCCGAAATCAGCATCAATAGCTTGTGCGGCATTCGCGATCGTGGCGGAATCTTCGAGATCGATCGCGAGATAGCGGACATCGCCGCCTTCGCCTTTGAGCTTGGCTGCCGCTGCCTCGCCGAGTACTTGATTGCGCGCGCCTAGTAAAACTGTGCAACCTGACGCAGCGAGCTGGTGGGCGACTTCGAAGCCAATCCCTTTGTTCGCTCCAGTAACGAGAACGATTTTCTTCGGTTCGCTTTGCATTTTTGTTTCTCTCCTCAGAGCGATAGTGAAGTTCAGGCTGCGAATGCGGTCGCGTGATCGAGATCTTCAATTAACCCGGGCTGGGTTGTCGGACGCCATCCCAGCCGTTCCTGCGTTAACGCGCTGGAAGCCGGACAGTCGGCGCCCACGAAGAACGCGAGAAAGCCAAAATGCCCGGCCGCCTCCTCGGGGGATATAGAGACGACAGGCACGTTGAGGCCGCGGCCGATTGCTTCAGCGATCTCTCGTACCGTCACGCCCTCTTCATCGACCGCGTGATACCGGGCTGCCGCCGATTCCTTCGCAAGCGCTCCCTTCTCCAGAGCGAGCCTGTAGAGAGGGGCAGCATCGAGCCGATGCACCGCGGGCCAGCGGTTAAGCCCTTCGCCGACATACGCCGAAACACCTTTTTCGCGAGCTGTAGCGATCGCCCAGCTGACGAGGCCTTGCTTGTCCCGGTCATGGACCTGCGGGAGGCGCACGACCGAGGTCCGTATCCCACGCGCCGCCAACGAAGCTGCCGTCTGTTCCGAAACTCGGGGAAACGAGGTGGAACCGGAAGCGGGCAGATCGTCTTCCGTCGCCAGTCGCCCTGGCGCGATCAGCCCCGTCCCGGAGGTGACCACCAGGGGGCGATCAGATCCGGCGAGCGCGGAGCCGAGCGCCTCGATGGCGCGCCCGTCCATCTCGCAGTTCGCCACGAACTTCGAGAAATCGTGGTTAAAGGCGGCGTGAATCACGCCATCCGACATGGCTGCTCCGGTGCGCAAGCTTTCCAGGTCTTCAAGATCACCACGATGCACCTGCGCACCTGCATTGATGAGAAACCTGGCGCCCGCATCTGTGCGGGCAAGACCGAGCACCTGATGGCCCGCGTTGATTAGCTCCGGAACAAGGGCAGAACCGATAAAGCCTGTAGCACCAGTTACGAAAACACGCATGTTCCTATTTCCTTTCCGAGTTGGTATTGACCAGCCGCTCCGAATTTGATAAAACGGAGATAGTCTCCGTATAGATAGATTACCGGAGAGCGTCTCCGGTTGCAAGTTTTTTCGAATGGCTACGAAACGTCCCCTTCCTGCCCAACGAAAGCCGCGCGCGGACGCGGAACGAAATCGCGGCCGTCTTCTGGAGGTTGCGAAGGAGGCATTCGCCCGGTCGGGCGCAGATGCAAGCCTGGATGACATTGCCAAACAGGCGGGCGTTGGGGCGGGAACGTTATATCGCCATTTTCCTTCGCGCGAAGCTCTGATCGAGGCGGTTTATCGGACGGAGGTCGAAAAGCTGGCCGCCGCAGAGCGGAACTTTGCCGAGACGCTGCCCCCGCTTGAGGCGTTGCGAGCGTGGATGTTGCTGTTTGTTGACCACATCGCGACGAAGAAGATCATCGCGCCGGCTTTGAATACGCTGGTGGGGGGCCACTCAAAGGTGTTCGAAGCTTCTTACAGTCAGATCTGGGAAGCGATTCGCGCCCTGGTGAAGCGCGCTATCAAAAGCGGCGACATCCGGAAAGACCTCGACCCCATCGATCTGCTTCGCGCTCTGATCGGTGTGTCGCATGTCGCGACCAGTCCTGACTGGCAACAAAGCGCCAGGCGACTGGTGGATATTCTCATCACAGGCTCGCGGCCGGTCAAATAATTCCGCATCTGGCGGACGCCCTATGCCGATCCGGTAACTTTGGCGAATCGGAGGGCGGCTGAATTGAATCTACTGACAGTGTTGTTCTTGAGAGGAGAAGCGCTATGCCGCGTGCAGTGAGATTCGATAAGTATGGTGGGCTCGAAGTTCTGCAAGTGGTAGAAGTCGAGCGCCCAACTCCGGGGCCTGGGAAGGTGCTTGTCCGGGTTAAAGCCGCGGGCATCAATCCGGGGGAGGCCTCCATCCGGAAAGGAATGTTCGCCGACCGCTGGCCTTCCACATTTCCTTCAGGGCAAGGCAGTGATCTCGCCGGCATCGTGGAGGAGGTCGGCCCGGGGGTGACGCCGAGGGTGACGCCGCGGGTGACAAATGTTGCAGTGGGTGATGAAGTCATTGGATTCACTAATGACAGATCAAGCCAAGCCGATTTCGTCGTCGTCGAGTCCGGCAACCTCGTGCCGCGTCCGGGAAACGTGTCGTGGGAGCAAGCCGGTGCCTTATTCGTGGCTGGCACAACGGCTTACGCCGCGGTGCGGAGCGTTGCTCTGAGCGCGGGTGACACCGTGGTTGTATCCGGTGCCGCGGGTGGGGTGGGCTCGATCGCCGTGCAGTTGGCCAGGAATGCCGGGGCCAAGGTTATCGGCTTGTCCAGCGACGCGAATCGCAAGTGGCTCGCCGATCACGGCGTAATTCCTGTTACCTATGGTGATGGGGTTGAAGATCGTGTCCGCGCCGCAGCTGGAGGGAAAATCGATGCCTTCGTTGACACATTCGGTGGAGGGTACGTCCAACTTGCGCTTAAGTTGGGCGTCGCTCCGAATCGAATCGACACGATCATCGACTTCGCCGCCGCGGCTAAGTATGGTGTGAAGACGGAAGGCAACCATGAAGCCGCGAATGCGGACGTGCTCGCGCAACTTTCTGGCCTCGTGGCCGCCGGCCGCCTTGAGATTCCGATGAAGGTCTATCCTCTGGCCGAGGTTCGCGATGCCTATCGAGAGCTCGAACAGCGTCACACGCGTGGCAAGATCGTTCTTGAACCCTAATATAAAAAATACGGGGCAATAATAGACATGTACGCCGGCCGGGCGAGGTTGCCGACATACTAGCCAATTTCCGAACCTCGACCTGTGTCAAGCGCGAGATGTCGCCGGCGTCTTGCGAACGCACGCAACGCGCGGAAAACCGGAAGAGCAATTCGGTCTCAGTGAAAGCGCTGAGCGAACGCCGACTATTCCGTACTGGATGCGGGTTTTCGGGAGTAAACGACAATCTGCACCTTGCCGTTTTCGCCCAACTGCTCGGACTTCCCCGTGCCCAGCGTCCGGATTCGAGTATCGTCGAGACGGAAGTTTTGAACTAGGTAATTCCGAACTACCATTGTTCTCGCTTCATTGAGTGTGCGGTCGCGTTGGCTGTCCCCTTTCACGCCGGCAGACGAGGCGACCACCGCCAAACTGAACTTTGCATTCTGCAAGTATTCACCGGCGCCATCAAACATCTTCTGGTCTTTGAGCTTTGCCGAGTTCTCCTTGTCAAATACTGCCTTGGCCTGGTAGTCAAATGTTTTCGACGGGCCCGGCGGCAGCTCGGAGATTTGATGCTTCTTCAGTTCATCGGAGTCCACGTATCCACGCTTGTTAAAGAAGCCCTTCAAGAGGAAATTACTCTTCAGAGCTTCCATATCGTCGTGCATAGCGGAAACGCTCGCGGTAGCCTGGTCGTACATCGTGCGGTCATTGATGAGGGCGCCTGCGGTCCCTTTGCCTTGATTGATCTTGGCCGTGATTGCGCTAATGTTGCTAACAGCTTCTTGCGCCGTATCTAACAGATGATTCGCCCTCCCGGCTATTTCCGAGATTTCCAATGGTGGCACACTGTTAATTGTTTGCCCGCTTTTCAAGCGTGCTTTGTCTCCGGTGCCAAAGGAGATTTCAACGAACTTATCCCCCAGCAGTCCCGCCGATTGGATGGAAGCCACTGAGTCGTCCCGAAGTACTTCATGTGTGGACTTCGCGACGTCCATAACCACTGTTACCTTGC
>Ga0187851_10002010_pt1 | contig 18577 bp, 14 predicted proteins | sample June2016WEW_6_10_FD_132997 | JGI IMG/M metagenome (GOLD analysis project Ga0187851, IMG submission 132997) | Peatland microbial communities from SPRUCE experiment site at the Marcell Experimental Forest, Minnesota, USA - June2016WEW_6_10 | ecosystem: Environmental > Terrestrial > Soil >...
AGCGAAGGCGGCTCCATCACTCCACCACTCCGTTTACTGTTTGAGAAGCTGCCGTATTTCGGGTTGGCGGCGGTGACGAGTGTTGTGACCTTCGTGGTGCAAAAACAGACAGGCTCTTTGGCGACGGTGGAAAACCTGCGCCTCGGCGCGCGAGCCGGTAACGCGCTGATTTCATATTGCCGGTATCTGGGGAAACTGTTCTGGCCGACGGATCTGGCAGTATTCTATCCCCACCCTGGGTATTGGCCGGTGTGGCTGGTGGTATTGGCCGGTTTGCTGCTATTGGGCATCACGCTGGCGGTTATTTTGAAGCGGCGGCAATATCCGTTTATGCTGATGGGTTGGCTGTGGTATTGTGGAACGCTGGTGCCGATGATCGGACTGGTGCAGACGGGTGGACAGGCGCTGGCAGATCGGCATACTTATATTCCGTCACTGGGGGTGCTGATTCTGGCCATCTGGGGCGCATATGAGTTGACCCGTCACTGGCGTAACCAGGCGCTGGCGTTGTCGGTGGCGGGCAGTGTGGCGATGATCCTGTGCGTCGGGTTGACGCGGCAACAGCTCGGGTATTGGGAGGACAGTGAAACTCTTTTCCGGCACGCGCTTGCAGTTACTGAGAACAATTACCTGGCGCACAACGGTCTCGGCTACGCCCTCCTCATGAAAGGCCAAACCAACGAGGCGATCAGCCAATATCAGGAAGCCGTCCGCTTGAAGCCAGATTACGCTGTTGCCCATTACAACCTGGGCACCACCTTCCTCAAGAAAGGCCAGATTGACGCGGCAATCGGCTCATTTCAGGATGCGGTTCGCCTGGCGCCGGATTACGCCCCCACCCACAACAACCTCGGCTCCGCCCTCGTGGGGAAAGGCCAGACCGATGAGGCGATCAGCCAATACCGGGAGGCCATCCGACTGAAACCCGATTATGCCGAAGCCTGCAACAACCTTGGGAACGCCCTCTCGGATAAAGGCCAATTCGACGAGGCAATCAGTCAATACCAGCAAGCCATCCGCCTGAAACCGGATTACGCCGACGCCCACTTCAATCTGGGTGCCGCCCTTGGCCGGAAAGGCCAAACGGATGAGGCGATCAGCCAATATCAGGCAGCCATCCATCTGGCGCCGGATTACGCCGACGCCCACAACAATCTCGGCAACGCTCTCGCCGAAACAGGCAAAATCAACGAGGCGATCAGCCAATATCAGGAAGCCATCCGCCTGAAACCGGATTACGCCGAGGCGCGCGACAACCTCGCTCACGTTCTGGAAATAAGAAACGCTCCAGTGGGCCGCTGATTCAAGACTTGTATTTTCCTCAACTTAAATCCAGGCAGGGTGGAGGGGCCTTCATGTGTCAACTCATTCATTGCCGGCACCGGCGGTTGCCTTGAGCCGCGCGGCTTCCTGGTCCGCCCAATGGATCAATTGCTGGCGCTGGCCGGCGGTGAGCCGGGCTTCGGGGTGCATCAAGGTGTATTTGGCCGGCGGCATGTCCTTGTAGTCCACTTCTTCACTGATCCGCTCCAGCCGTTTGGCCGCGCGTCCGGGCAATGCCCGCGGCCAGTCGGAGAAATTCAGCCGCTCGCGCCCGCGCGCGACATCGTTTGCCACCAGCCAGGACACCGGCGCGATGTGGCTGTACCACGGCCATTTGGTTTCGTCGGAATGACAGTCGTAACAGGCCGCATGCAGCCGCGCGGCAATTTCCGGCGGCGGCGGGTTGGTGGCCATCAAATCATGGCCCGGCGCGACCGGCGGATTCGTGCGCGGCGGATTTGTGAACTGCAACAATGCGAACACTGCGGCGAGCGCGGCGAAAATCCATTTCAATTTTTTCTTCATCCCAATCAATCAGACCCGCCAGCAATAGGAAATGTTCCCGCCCAAAGCAAACGGGAAAGCGATTTTTCCATTTTATGGAATTGGAATTGTGCCCGGACAACGCAGTCAACGGCATTGGACAGTGGGCTGATTTTCAATTTTGGTGGGACGGGCGTCCGCGCGATCCGGCTCGTTGGCAGCCTCGCTCCACCAAAGCAACCTGCTGCCCAGCCTTGCGTTGCGTCGCGGGGTTGGTAGATTGCGCGGCATCGAACCGCGACGTTCATTTTCAACTTCGCCGACGGAGGCCGCATGGGTTTGGTTGGCTCTGATCGTGGCCTGGCTGGCCCTCTGTTTCCGGTTGGGGCACCTGCCGTTGATCGCCCCCGATGAAGGCCGCAATGCCGAGGTCGCCCGCGAAATGAAGGATTCCGGCGCCTGGCTCGTGCCCACCTACGACGGTCTGGATTATCTGGACAAGCCGGCATTTTATTTCAAAGCCGTGGCCTTCTCGCTTGCGGCCTTTGGCAACAACGAAACCGCCGCCCGTCTCCCGTCCGCTGCTTTTGCGATTGCACTGGCGATGCTGGCCTTCGCCTTCTGCCGGAAAATTCACGGGACCCGCTGCGGCCTGCTGGCGGTTATCGTCGTCACCACCATGCCGCTCTTCGTGATGAATGCGCGCACGGTCATCTTCGACATGGCCCTCGCCTTTTTCGTCTGCGGCGCCATCTTTGCCGGCTATCTGGCGGAGGAGGCGGAAGGCCGGGCGCGGCGGAACTGGTATCTGCTCGGAGCCGCGTCGGCCGGCTTCGCCACGCTCGTGAAAGGGCCGATTGGGTTCCTGATTCCCGTCCTGGTGCTGCTCATTTTCAACCGCGTCGAAGGCCGGCGCGGTGTGTGGCGGCGATTGTTCTCGCCCCTGAACCTGCTGGTGTTCTTCGGCGTCACACTGCCGTGGTTTGTGGGCCTTTGCCTCGCGCACCGCGACTTCCTCCAGTACGGTCTGGTGGAGGAATCCTTCCACCGGTTCACCACATCAAAAACCTTTCACCGCTCCGAGCCATTCTGGTTTTATCTGGTCATCGTGGCGGGAACGTTTTTCCCGTGGAGCCTGCTGCTGCCGGAGGCTGGTCTGACGATGTGGAAGGAACGGTGGGCAAAGAATCGCGCCGACCGGCTATGCCTCATCTGGTCGGTGGTGGTGGTGGCGTTCTTCTCCATCTCCCAGTCAAAGCTGCCGGGTTATATTCTAAGCGTGACGGTGGCTTCCGGCATTCTGCTGGCGCGGCTGTTTGATGCGGCATTGGCAAACCCGGACGGCCGGGCCGCCCGTCTGGTGTGCCGTGCGACGGCGGCGTTGGGCGCCGTTTGTTTGTTGCTGGCGGTGGAGGCGGCAGTGATGGTGGGCATGTCCCAGACTTACCTGCTGGCCAGACCCATGCGCATCCCGGTGGCCGACGCGGCCGGACTCGGCCGGGTGCTGGTGCCGCTGGTGGCTTCGCTTGCGGCATTCGGCGTCATCGGAGCGGTGGCACGTTACCGGCGCAGCATTCCGCTTTGCCTGCTTTGCTTCGCTCTCTTCATCCCGGTGGGGGCGAATGCGGGCATGGGTGTCATTAATGTGATTTTCAGCGCAAAATCAGGCCGGCAGGTTGCCAGCCGGCTTTCGGCGTTGCCGGCGGGAACGGAACTGGCCTGCCTGGAATGTTTCCCCAACGGTTTGCCATTCTATCTGCGCCGCACGGCGACGCTCATCTCCCGCGACGGCAGCGAACTGACCAGCAATTACATCATTTATTCCCTGAAAAAAGAATCGCCGTGGCCGGAACAAATCGTGCCGCTGGCGGACTTTGACGGCTGGCTGGCATCCCAAAAAACGCCGGTCTATCTGATCGTCCGCCAGTCGAACCGCAACAAGCTGGAAGCCATCGCCGCCGCCCGGGGCGCAACGGTTCAAATCCTTTCCCCGGAATTTTTGGGCGCGCAATTGCCGGCGCCGGGAGGGCCCTGACTTATGTGCGGCATCTGCGGCAACGTCTCACTTTCCAGCCTTATTGATCCGGAAGCCGCCCGCCGCCGGGTGGAAGCCATGCTCCAGTCCCTCGCGCACCGCGGCCCGGACGACGTGGGAAAGCTGGCCGCGGAATCGGCGGTCTTGGGCGTGACCCGGCTGGCCATCCGCGGCCTGTCCGATGCCAATCAGCCAATCCTGGACGCCGATAGCGGCGTGGTGGCCGTTTGCAACGGTGAGATTGACAATCATCATGAACTGCGCCGCTGGCTGGCGGAGCGGGGCCGTCCGGTGCAGCGAAAGACGGACGTGGCGGTCATCCCCGGCCTGTATCTCGAACTCGGCGAAGCGTTCGTCAGCAAACTAGTCGGCGCGTTCGCCATTGGAGTTTGGGACCCGCGCAACCGGCGGCTCACCCTGGCCCGGGACCGCGCCGGGGAACGTCCGCTCTTTTACGCGATGAACGGCAGTGAGATTATTTTTGCCACCGAGATCGCCGCCCTGGTGGCGCACAGCCGGTTGCCGGTGAACCTCGATCAATCAGCGCTGCGAAAATATTTGCAGTTCGGAATCTTCCCCGCGCCGGACACGCCGTTTGCTGAAATCCGGAAAGTTGCGCCCGGCGAATGCATCCAGTTCGACGCGGCGGGCGTCCGCCGGAAAGCCTACTGGCGCTGGCAGATTTCGGAGACGGCCAAATCACCGGGGTCGCTCGATGCGTTCGACCAGACCTTCCGCGCCGCCGTCGCCCGCCAAAGCGACGTGGAGGTGGACTTCGGCGTCTTCCTGAGCGGCGGCATTGACTCGTCGCTGGTTTCGGCGGTGGTCCGGTCATTGCACCCGAAGCGTCCGTTGAAGGCCTACACACTGCGTTTCGAGGAGGAATCATTCGACGAAGGCTCTTTTGCGGAGGAGGTGGCGAAACAGTTGAAAATGAGCATGGTGACGGTGTGGGTCAAACCCGATGACGTGCGGGACGGGTTGAAGTCGCTCGTCCGCTTGGTGGGCGAACCGCTGGCCGATCCCGCGTGGATACCGGCGGCGTTGCTGGCGCGGCGGGCCGCCCAGGACATCAAGCTGGCGTTCGTTGGCGAGGGCGCGGATGAATTATTCGGCGGCTACCCGACTTACATCGGCGCGGGCGTAGCCGAGCGCTTCGCCCGGCTGCCCGGCCCGATCAAGTCGGTCATCCGGCGCGCGGTGGAGGCGCTGCCGCCCAGCGACAGGAAGGTGACGATTTCGTTTCTGCTCAAGCGTTTCGTGCAGGGAATTGACTTGGACGGCATGGCGCGGCACCAGCTCTGGGTTTCCAACATCGCGCCGTCGCTGCTGGCGCGGCTGGGCGTGGCGCCGATGGAACTGGAGAACCGCGAGGCGGACACGGGCCACCTGCTGGACCGGGTGCAGCGATGGGATTTGGAGACGCCGCTGGCGGAAGGACTGCTCACCAAAGCCGACCGGGCCAGCATGAGTTCCGCCCTCGAACTGCGCGCGCCGTTTTTGGACGAAGCGGTGATGGAATTTGCCCAATCATTACCCGTCGAGGAACGGGTACGGGGATTCAACACAAAGGTTTTTCTGAAACGCTACGCTTTGCGCTACCTGCCGGAAGCCATCGTGAACCGGCGCAAGCGCGGGCTTTCGGTGCCCATCGGCCGCTGGCTGCGGGGCCCGCTGCAGGAGTGGGCGTTCGCAACCCTGGAAAGCGGGCGACTGGAACGGATTGGGATTCACACGTCCGCCGCCCGGGATTTGTTCTCCGAACATTGTCAACGCCGCGCCGACCATGCCCGCGCCCTCTGGACGTTGCTCGTCCTCAGCGAATGGCTGGATTGGGTGGCGACGGAAACCGATTCCCGCACCGGCGAAAACCCAGTGCGGTGAACTTGTTCAGCGCCATCGTATTGATCCCGAACTCCGAAGTTGCCAGCGGTGGCAGGGCATGCGAGGCCATGCCGGATTGCGCCCGTCCCCGGGCGCAGCAACTGGCTTTATTCGAGCCACGGAACATTTCCCAACCGACTGCTTGACGCGCATGGCTGCGGCCGGGACTCCGATAAATCGCTAGCGGGCGGCCGCACTCCGCCAACGCAGAAATTCAACTTCGGAGTTCGGGTTTCTGATCGGTAGCAGGGGACCGAAATGACTTCGTCGGCCTTTTGCATTTCGCGGTCAAGTTGGTGACTTCATCTGTGTCTGAGATCGTGCTTGATCCAAAAAAGCCTGACTCTTCAAGGACATGGGGCACCCAAAAAACCATACATTTGTGCAGCTTGTCAGATTTCCAGTAATACTCAAAGTAAGGGCAATTCATTCTGTAGCTTGGGGCGAGTCATGCTTGCTATCTTTGCTTTTTGAATGAGGAAAAAACGGAACAAAAAAAGTCATTATCTATGAAAATAATATATTCCATCCAAGGACAGGTTGCTGGTTTGACAGCCATGCTGGCGCTGGCAGCCCTTCCGGCGTACTCCACGACCCGCAGCGTTCCATCGCAGTATTCGACCGTTCAGGCGGCGATCAACGCGGCGTCGTCGGGCGACACCATCTCAATCGCCAACGGCACCTACACCGGTCCGTTCACGGTCCCGAGTTCGAAGACCAAAATCACCATCCAGGGAGCCAGCAACACCGGCACGATACTGACCGCCGGCGAGAATCAAGTGACGCTCACGGTCAGTGCCACCGATGTCACGATCAATAACATCGAAATCCGGAACAGCTATACCGGCGACAACAACACGAGCCAGGTGCTGATCATCACCGCCGCGCGCTGTGCGATCCGATCGTCTTTTCTGAACGGCCGGCAGGACACCCTCTATGCGAAGGGTGCGAGTACATCCGTGTACGTGACGGGGAGTACCATTCAGGGCACGGTCGATTTCGTTTATGGGCAGGGCAGGATTTTTCTGACCGGCTCCACGATCCGCCAGATGCGCAATAATGGCGCAGATATCGGCGCGCCGCAAACGGCTCAGAGCCAGAACTACGGAATCGTGTTCTCCAGTTGCACGATTACCTCGGGCGGAACCGCGACGAGCGACTCCTCCTACCTGGGCCGCCCCTGGGGCGCTTATGGCGAGCTCGCCTTCATCAACTGCTCGATCGGGAGCTGCATTGAGCCGGTTGGTTACATCAACTGGACTGGAACCAGCAACTCGTCCACCTGCCGCTTTGCCGAATACCCGTGTCCCTCGACCCGCGCTTCCTGGGTGACGCGCCTGACCTCCTCGCAGGCCGCCGCTTACACCAAGAGCGCCGTCCTCGGCGGTTGGAATCCTTCATAATCTGAGGGTCTCAAAGTAAATTGAGCGATCCAGCCGGCACCAGATTGATGGTGCCGGCTTTTCCATCACCGATGGACTCTGCGATCAGGGAAAGGTAATCTTCAACCACCATGTTCCAAACGCGTTGGTCAACTTTTTGCCTGATACTTGCCGCCTTGGGCGCGGGTGCGGTCGGATTTTATTGCGGTCGGAACATGTTTTCTTCAGGTTCTCAAAGTACCGTCGTGTCCGTTCCAGCCGCCAGTCCTTCCGTTAAATTGGAACCGGAACCCGCCGCGCCGGCTTCCGCAGGCATCGTTCAACGAAGCGCGCCATCAGCCGCCGTCACGTGGGATGACCGATGGAAAGAGTTGATGGCCCAATCCCGCACGCGTTTGCGCGACAATCAAATTGTTGCCGCCATTGAAGACCTCGCCACCCGGGACGCGCAACGCGCCCTTTCGCTCGCGCTGGCGGAAGTCGATCTGCGCCTGCGGCTGGACATGCTGCGCGCGGCGTTGCGGGGCTGGGCAAAATCGGATCCGGATGCCGCCGGGGATTGGGCGCTTTCCCACCCATCCATCATTGACAAGAGTGACGCCGCAACCGCCGTTCTCACGGGCCTGATACAGAATCCCGACGCGGCCATCCGCTTGTTCTCGCACCTGTCCGAAACCGATCCCGGACACGCGCGGGAATTCGGCAACTCCTTGATTGCCGCGTTGAGCAACAACGGCGATTTCAGCCGGGCGGCGGAATTTGCCGCTCAAGGCGATGCGCAGTATCGCAACGACTGGCTCGCGGCAGCCTTCGGCAGTTGGTCCCAGTATCAACCGCAAACCGCCGCCGCCGAAGCCATGAAATTGCCGGATCCGGACTTGCGGCAATCGGCGGTTCAAGCGGCGTTCACCGGGTGGGCCCAAGGCGATCCGAAAGGACTGATTGCATACGCCATCTCCTTGCCGGATGGTCAGGCCAAATCCTTTGCGCTCACCGAATCACTGCCCTCCTGGGCGGTCAATGAGCCCGCCGCCGCCGCCGAGTGGATCAACCAAATGCCGTCCTCGCCCGAACTGGATCAAGGAATTGCCACGGTCGCGTTATCACTCGATAACAAGCCCGAAGTCGCTGTCACCTGGGCGGAGAGCATTGCGGACCCTCAATTACGCTCCACCACGCTGGCCACCCTCATCCGCCAATGGAACGAATCGGACCCGGCGGCAGCCCAACAATATGCCGATACCTCCACGAACATCATCGGCGAAGACCGCTCCGACCTGCTCATCGGATTCGGCGATGGCAATTAACGATTGCTCACAAAACAACCCCCCGACGCAGGAGCATCAGGGCTTGGAATCAAAGCAGCAGCCACTGAGATTCGACGCAACGGACAACCACGGCAGCGGACACGCATTCTATTCGCTGACAATGTATGCTTGATTCCAGGAAAAATTCGAGAACGAATTGGCTTTACGGCAGGGCGGCGCTGCCATCAGCGGAGGTTGCGGCACTCGAAAAGCTGGATGCGTTTCATGATGCGACCGTCCACGGTGATGTCCTGCACGCCGAGATTGGTGACCGACTCGAATTGCTGCAACAACAGCGGCGGCGGGTCGATGGGCTTTGGTTCCTGGGCCACCAGCACTTCCCGGCCTGTCAGCCATTTCCAGACCCAGCCCCGCTCCAGCCGGGCCGTGCCCGGTTCGGTGACGTAAATGGCGTTCTCACCTTTGCGCCGTTCGGGGTAGCGATATTCCGGCCAGAAATAAAACTGATTGTCGGCCTTGTCCGAAGCAATGCAATAGACCAGCGGCTGGGTGCGCAGGGCGGCCCTGGCCTCCGGCAGATAAAACGTGAACAAACCGGTGATGCCATAGTGGCCGCAGATGATGAACGCGGGTTTGCCCGCCGGAAGCAATTTTTCGCGCGCCTGTTCGACACACCCGGCGGCTTCCCGGTATCCGCGCACGCGGCGGAGCGGGTCCATATCTCCCGGCAGCGGCTGACGGGCAATCATGCCGAGGATGTTGGTGTCATGGATCAAGATCACCAGCGACAGGCCAAAAACCAGGCCGCCGATGAGCCAGCCTTTCACCGCGCGCGCGCCTTCACGCCAGCGCGCATCCCAATAAATCACCATCAGGCAAAACATCGGCACCACCGCCGGAGCGATCCAGTTGGGCAAAATCCGCGAATGGAGCGAGTAAACCAGGTGCCCGAGAAAAACCGCCCCGCCCAGGCAGAAGAAATAAAGTTCCAGTGGATTTTCCCGGCGGTGTTTCCAGAACGCCACCATGGCCCACAATGCCGCGACAAAAAAAACCGGATTCAGCAGGGCCATTTCCACGAAGAAAAAATCCCGGAGATACCGCAAGGTCGGGTGCCAGGCGGAAGTCATTCCGGCGTTGGCGGCGACATGGCGGATGGTGATCCAGCCGTTTTGCGAGTTCCAGATGATGGCGGGCAGGGTGCAGAGCGCGAAGAGCAGCAAGGCGAGATACGGGCCGGGTTTTTTGAGCTGCACCCGCGCGGGAGGCCAGAGCAGAAAGAACAGCGCCCAGCAGACCAGGAGATACACCGCGCTGTATTTGCAGAGGAAACCCAGGCCGGCGGCCAGGCCGGCGGCCAGCCAATGTTTCGTCGTGCCGCCGGGTTGCACCGCGCGCCAGCCGGCGATCATCGCGATCGTGCAACACAGCACCAAGGGCGGGTCAATGGTCATCAGGATGGTGCCGCCGGTCAGGAGCAGTGTGCTGGTGACGATGAGCAGGAGCAGAAAAGCCTGGCGTGCGCCAGCCTCGCGGGTCATGAATCGCAGCAGGATCACGCTCAGAATGGCGGCGAAGACCGGCGAAAAAAAACGCACCCCGAATTCCGTGTCGCCCCAGAGCCAGGTGCCGGCAAACTGGATGAACGCGATGCCCGGCGGTTTGCTGAAGTACGACAGGGCCAGATGCTTGGACCAAAGCCACTGGTAAGCTTCGTCGTTGCTTAACTCGATGGTCCCGGATGCGATGTAGACCAGGCGGAACAGCAGCAGGGCGGCGGTCAGAATGTAGCCAAGGAGAAGCCAGGGCGGTCCGGATTGCACCTTCGATTGCTGGCTGTCCATGAGATTCAAGTCCCGAAGTATGTGGGTCGGGGAAGAAGGCTGCAATCCAATACAACGGCGCGGCGCCCGGACGCGAAGGTCAAAACAAGATGGGCTGGAACCGTCCGGTGATCTGGAAATTAAATCTTGTCATTTCGTAAATATTACCAGCACCTTATATTTCAAATTAACAGACAAACAACGCCGTCTTTAATGGCCGACTCCATGCCAAGTCCAAAACCTTATCCGTTATCAAATGTGCAGGCTGAAACCGGAACGCCAGCCGCCTCACCTTCAAATTAAATGCCTTCCTTCCTTCGCAACATCAGCCCGACCCGGATCGCAGTTTTTCTCATTCTGGCGGTCATCGGTTACCGCTTCTGGTTTGTCACGCAGATCGGGCTGGTGGGCGACGAAGCCTACTACTGGCTTTGGTCGAAACATCTGGCCGCTTCGTATCGGGACAAGGGCCCGGCCATCGCGTGGACCATCGCGCTGGGAACGAAAATGTTTGGCGACACCGTGTTCGGGATCCGTTTTTTTGCCGTGCTGTTGAGCGGCGCCATAAGCTGGCTGCTGTTCGTGCTGGCGCGGCGGCTTTACGACGAACGCACCGCCTTGTGGTGCCTGTTGGTGTCCCTGGTAACGCCCATGCTGGCGGTTGGCTCCATCCTGATGACCATCGATTCCCTGAGCATGTTTTTCTGGGCGCTGGCCGTCCTGTTGTTCTGGGATGCCTTGCACAACGGACGGACTTCCACTTGGTTCTGGCTGGGGCTGGCCATCGGCGCCGGGTTTCTCGCCAAATTCACCAACGGCGTGCAGCTGGTCTGCATCGCCCTGTTCCTGCTCTGGTCGAAGGAACATCGTCCGCTCCTGTTCAGCTGGAAAACTTTTCTCATGGTCGCGGCATTTGGTGTCGCCAGCACACCGATTCTTTGGTGGAACATCCAGACCGGCTGGGTGCACCTCGCGGCGCTGCACTCGCGCAGCGGCGTGACCAATACGTTTCAGATTCATCCCCTGCAACTGCTCCGGTTTGTCGGCGAACAATTCGGCGTGCTCTCGCCCCTGTTCATGGCCGGCATCGTCGTGGCTGCCGTTGCCTTGGTGCTGAGGCGGGACGATGATGTGCGGCGGCGCTTCCTGTTGAGCCAGTTTCTGCCGGTTTACGGGCTGTTCCTCTTTTTCAGCCTTAACAGCGCCGGCAAGGCAAACTGGATCGTCCCGGCGCTGTTCACCGCCATCATCTTTACCGTGGTTTATTGGCGGGAACTGGTCGCCCGCCGGCCCCGCTGGCGCTGGGCCGTCGGCGCCGCCTTTGCCATCGCGCTGCTCATGACGCTCGCCATGCACGATACGGAAATCCTGCATCTGCCCCAAAGGCTGGACCCGTTGTTCCGCGCACAAGGTTGGCGGGATTTTGCGGCGCGCCTGGAAAAAGACCGCGTCGCGGAGCGGGCCAACCTGCTGCTGGCGTCCCACTATTCCATCGCCAGCCTGATGGCGTTTTATCTGCCTGACCAGCCAACAACTTATCTGGTCCCGGCGCCGTATGGCAGTTCGCAATTCACGCTCTGGCCGGGTTATCAGGTGACGCCGGACACCCGGGCGCTGTTCGTCACCTCGTCCATCCGGCCGTTGCCGCCGGCCCTGCTGCAACAGTTCACCCGGATCGAACTGGTGGATGATTTCTGGTCCCAACACCACGGCCATCCCATGAATTATATCCGCGTTTATTTCTGTACCCGGTAGCGGCCGGCGCGGGTTCAGACAAAATCCTCCGGCGCAACCCGGGCGCTCCAAAAGGAGAAGCCTGGCGGCCACGACGGGTTGTATCTTCTCAAACTTACGTCTTTCATTTTCCTTGGAAATTTTTACGCTGTCAGCCGATGAAAGGAATCATTCTCGCCGGCGGCGCCGGTTCACGGCTGTATCCGTTGACGCTGGTCGCCAGCAAACAGCTCCAGCCGGTGTATGACAAACCGATGGTGTATTATCCGCTGACGACGCTCATCGAGGGCGGCATCCGCGAGTTGTGCCTCATTTCCACGCCGCAGGATTTGCCGCGGTTCAAGCAATTGCTCGGCGACGGCAAGGCGTGGGGGCTGTCCATCGAATATCGCGAACAGCCAAAACCAGCGGGCATCGCGCAGGCGTTTTTGATCGCCGAATCGTTCATCGGCGGCGACAGCGTCACGCTGGTTTTGGGCGACAACGTGTTTTACGGCGGCGATTCGTTTCATCGCGCGTTCGCCGATTTCAAATCCGGCGCGACGATTTTTGGTTATCACGTCAACGACCCGGAACGTTACGGCGTGGTGGAATTCAACGCGCAGGGGCAGGCCATTTCCATCGAGGAAAAACCGAAATCGCCCCGGAGCAATTACGCCGTGCCGGGACTTTACATTTATGACAACAACGTCGTGGCCACCACCAAGGCGCTCAAGCCGTCGGCGCGCGGCGAACTGGAAATCACGGACGTGAACGTGGCGTATCTGCGGCGCGGGCAATTGCGGGTGCACCGGCTGAGCCGCGGCTTCGCGTGGCTGGACGCCGGGACGAGCAGCAGCCTGCACGAGGCGTCGGCTTACGTGCAGACGATTGAGAAACGCGCCGGGGTCAAAATCGGCTGTCCGGAGGAGGCGGCGTTCCGCGCCGGGTTCCTTTCCTTGCCGCAACTGGAGGAACTTGCCAACAAGATGCCGAAATGCGAATACCGCGAATATCTCGCCGAAGTCATCGGGGAGGCCCGGCGGCTGGCCGCAATTCACGCTTGAGCGATGAACGTTATCAACTGCGAAATTCAGGGACTGGTGATCATCGAACCGAAAGTGTTCGGCGACGCGCGCGGTTTTTTCATGGAGACCTGGAACCGCCAGCGTTATCGCGCCGCCGGGCTGGACTGGAATTTTGTGCAGGACAACGTGTCGCTCTCGCGACGGGGCACCCTGCGCGGACTGCATTTCCAGAATCCGGCGCCCCAGGGCAAGCTGGTCTTTGTGCTGCAAGGCGAGGTGTTTGACGTGGCCGTGGACATCCGCCGCAGTTCGCCCACATTTGGCCGGTGGCATGGCGAACGCCTTTCGGGCGAGAACAAAAAGCAATTTTACATCCCGCCGGGTTTTGCGCACGGTTTCGCGGTTCTGAGCGAGACCGCCTTGTTCGCCTACAAATGCACCGAGCTTTACAGCCCGCAACACGAACTGACGCTGGCGTGGAACGATCCTGACATCGGCATCCAATGGCCGTTGGAAAACCCGCAGCTTTCGGAAAAAGACACGCGCGGATTGCGGTTGAAAGATCTACCCCCGGACCGCCTGTTTGCCTGACCGGCGCCCACCCGCCATGAAGATTTTGCTCCTCGGAAAAAACGGCCAGGTCGGCTGGGAATTGCGCCGCACCCTCGCGCCGCTGGCGGAGGTGGCGGCGGTGGATTATCCGGAAATCAATTTCACCGACGAACCGGCGCTGCGGCAATTCGTGGCTGGAACGCGGCCGGACGTGGTGGTGAACGCGGCGGCCTACACGGCGGTGGACAAGGCCGAGACGGAAACCGGACTGTGCCGGCAGGTCAACGCGGTCGCGCCGGGAGTTTTGGCCGAAGAGGCAAAGAAGCTTGGCGCGCTGATGGTGCATTATTCGACGGATTACATTTTTGACGGGACGAAGACGTCGCCTTACGTTGAAACCGACACGCCCAATCCGCTGGGCGTTTACGGGCGGACAAAACTGGAAGGCGACCGGGCGGTGAAGGCTTCCGGCGCGGACCATTTGATCTTCCGGCTCTGCTGGGTCTATGGCGCGCGCGGCCAGAATTTCATGCTCACGATGCAGCGCCTGGCGCACGAGCGCGAAAAACTGCGCGTGGTGGGCGACCAGTTCGGCTGCCCGACATGGTCGCGGATGATTGCCGAAACCACCGCGCTGGCGCTCAAGCAGGTGCTGGCGGGCGCGAATCGTTCCGCGTACAACGGCGAATATCATCTCGCCGCCGGCGGCCGGACCAGCTGGCACGAATTCGCTTCCCGCATCATCGAGTTGATGCCGGATGCGGAACGGAAATGCCGCGCGGTGGAAAAGATCACCACGCCGGAGTATCCGACGCCCGCGAAACGGCCGGCGTATTCGGTGTTGGATTGCGGTAAATTGCAGAAAACCTTCGGGTTGCGGCTTCCGGATTGGGAGACCAGCCTGCGACAAGTCCTGGATCAACCATGAAATTGCTCATCACTGGCGGCGCCGGATTCATCGGCTCCAACCTCATCCATCACGTCATCGACCGGCCGGAGATTGAAAAGCTGGTCAATCTGGATTGCCTCACCTACGCCGGGCATCTGGAGAACCTGGAAAAAGTGGCCCGGCACCCGAAATACGTTTTTGAAAAGGTGGATTTGCGCGACAAAGCCGCTGTGCTGCGCGTCGTCCAACAACATGCCATCACCCACGTCATGCATCTCGCGGCGGAATCGCACGTGGACCGTTCCATTACCGGCCCGGGCGATTTCATCACCACCAACATCATCGGTACGTTCAACCTGCTCGAGGCCTGCCGCGAATTTTGGCTAAGTCCAAAGTCCAAAGTCCAAAGTCCAAAGTTCCATCACGTTTCCACCGATGAAGTCTATGGGTCACTTGGCGCGACCGGCTTTTTTACGGAAACGACGCCGTACGCGCCGAACTCGCCGTATTCCTCCAGCAAGGCATCGTCCGACATGCTGGTCCGCGCTTATCATCACACCTATGGCCTGCCGACGGTCATCACGAATTGCTCGAACAACTACGGTCCGTATCAATTTCCCGAAAAGCTCATCCCGGTGGTCATCCAAAGCGTCCTGGCGCGGAAACCGGTGCCGGTTTATGGCGACGGCCTGAACGTGCGCGACTGGCTTTACGTGCGCGACCACGACGAGGCGCTGTGGCTGGTGCTGACGCGTGGCAAGCTGGGCGAGACCTACAACATCGGCGGCCACAACGAATGGGCGAACCTGCGCATCGTGGAATTGATTTGCGACACGATTGATGAATTCGTTCCCCAGCTCGGCGGCGATTCGCGCAAGCTGATTACGTTCGTCAAGGACCGCCTGGGCCACGACCGCCGGTACGCGATTGACGCGGCGAAAATCCAGCGCGAGCTGGGCTGGACGCCCGCGCACAAATTCGAGGACGGCCTCCGGGAGACGGTGCGCTGGTATCTGGACAACCAGGCGTGGGTGAAAACCGTCCTGGCGAAGACGAAGGCTTGACTGCCCGACCCCTAAAAATGGCCAATTTTATTTAAGCGCTCGAATGAGGTCGTAAAGCCACGTAAAATTTCCAATTTCGCCGAGGCTTTCATCAAATCAATTCCGCTTCCAACCGTTCCAGCGCATTCCGCCGGGATTCCAAATCCGGCACCGGATTTTGCCGGCGTTCGGGAAATTCATCATAGGTGCGCTTGTCCAATTCCCGTCCGGCTTGCGCCTTGCGGACTCCACCCCATTGTTTGAAAAAGAAAGCGACTTTCGCCCGCTGGCATTGCGTGCGAATATCCCGCACCCAGTCGGCAGCCATTGGCCGCGCGCCCGGCCCGCTTTCGCCGCCGACAATCACCCAGTTGATGCCCTGCAAGTTGAGCAGGCCAAGATGTTCCAACAGCGGTTCGATGGAAAGGAAACGGACTTGCGCGGGCGAATCGCGGAGCAAATCAATGCGCGGAAGACCGTGCTGGCGGTTTTCCACGCTCACGCCCCACCAGATGTGAGATTGCTCCGCTGCGAAACGGAGTTTGCCTTTCAATAATTTCTGCATCCGGACGGCACGCTTGGTGAGAATCTGGTAGGTGTGCCAGTTGGCGGCTTTCATCACGCGCGCCACTTTGACAATGTATTCGTCCGGCACCTTTTCGTGGAATAGGTCGCTCATGGAATTCACGAAAATCATCCGTGAGCTGGACCAGCGCAGCGGGTCACCCAGCTTTTCGGGCACGAGGCGCAGATCAAAGCCGGATTCAAACGGATGGCCGGGCACGCCGCGAAAACGTTCGGCAAACGTCTCGGCGTAGCAATGCAGGCAGCCGGGGCTGACCTTGCTGCACCCGCGCATCGGATTCCACGTCGCATCCGTCCACTCGATTTTTGATTTGTCGCTCATTTAACGTCCTGCATGGCCACGATACTTCTTAAAAATATGTTCCGCAATTTTATTGCCGGTGGGATTTTGTGAAGCGAAAAAGAGATAATAAACCACCGCGCCGCGAGTGTTGCACATCGGCAAAGGCTCCGGCACATATTTGAAACCCGCGACTTCCTTGAGGCGTTTCCGGTAGGCCGCAACAACAGACTCGTTTGGTGCCTTCTGTTCAAATGTCCCAAATAAATCTTGTTCAGTCGTATAAGCAGCAGCATGCCAAGAATCATCACCCCAAAACTTCGTCATTCTCTGAGCTTGATCTGGCGCGACGGAATCAGGGTTCTTCCAAAGAACATTCATGTTCGCATCCATGATCATAAAATTGAGAAAGATTTCGATGCTGCGCATTCTGCCTGCGGTTTCGACCACTTCCCAATTCGGATTAAGTTCATACGGATCCAAAAGGCACAACGCGCGCCGATAATCTTCATAGCGGCATTGCGGAAAAACTTCCTTCAAGAGCACCTCGTTGCAATCTCCCGGATAAACCGTCACATTTTTCTCATCCCCCATGCCTTGCAGGCGTTTCGCGCGTGCCGCATCCATTTCCACAAAATGATAATGGGAAAAACGCGGCTGAATGGATAATGCACGAGCGGGGCTGCCGGCAATGAGTTCGCCGCTTCGCTTTGAAATGTGAGCGCCGGCACCAGCAAAACCATCAATGTAGGCAATGTGCTTGATAGAATTTTGATTCTGCAAAATCTGTGCATAGGCGACTGCATATTCTTGCAAAATTTGGAGTTTAATTTCAGTCCAATGGCCGACCACATCGAGATGTACTTTCATTGGTTGCCTTTTTGTGTGGTCGCCAAAAAATATTTTGCATGGTGTTTTGAAGCCCGGAATTTCCAACTGGTCGCTGGATACGCCCATTTCAGAACCTTGTCGAGATTTTTTGATTTGGGCCATTCACGGGGCTGGTTTCTTGCTTGTGTAACTATGGGAACCGGAAGCTGCGTCTGCGTCTCCCTTTACGAAACGCCATTTTCAGGCGAGAATAGCTGGGTGAACATACGCCTGCGCCTTGCGACCGGTCTGGTTGTTTTGCTCGTTTCTGCCGGCGACCTTATCGCCGGTGGCAGCGGGTTGAACGTTGTCGTGGTGGTCAACCAGAACAGCACCAACTCGGTCCAGCTCGGCAATTACTACTGCGAAAAGCGCTGCGTGCCGCCGCAGAATTTTCTCCGGATCACCAACTGGACCGGCGGAAATGTGCAATGGACCTCATCGGACTTCACCAATTCACTGCTCAACCCGTTGCTGGCCATGCTGTCCAGCCGTGGCCTGACCAACCAGATTGATTACATCGTGTTGAGCATGGATTTTCCCTACCGCGTGGTTCAAACCAGCGCGCCATCCGGCGGAAACAGCACCACGGCCGCGTTGTTTTACGGGTTCAAGCCCGATATTTCGGGTGATTCCTGTTCACTTCCCAACTCCAGTTCCAATTCCTATTCGTGCAGCGAGGGCATCTTCCGCCAGATGCCGCCGGTCACCGCCGGCAGCAACTCGTGGCTCGTCACCATGCTCACGTCCAGCTATCTCACGCAGGCGGAGGCGATCATTGATCGGAGCGTGGCTGCCGACGGCACCTTTCCCACCCAGACGGTCTGGCTGGCCAAGACCACCGACCTGGCCCGCAACGTCAGGTACTGGGAGTTTGACGACACGATTTTTGACGCCCGGGTGGCCGGGGATTTTTCCATCCAGCGGACCAATCAGAATTCGCCATACGGGCTGACGAACCTGTTTGGCTACCAGACCGGTCTGGCCGGGTTCAACCTCCTGTCGAACGCGTTCGTGCCGGGGTCAATTGCCGACAGCCTGACGTCGTTTGCCGGGGAAATCTATGAAAATAGCGGTCAGACGAGCTTGCTGGCTTTCATGAACGCCGGCGCCTGCAGCAGTTACGGCACGGTGGTCGAGCCGTGCAATTATCTCCAGAAGTTTCCGTCACCCCAGGATTATTTCTATCAGGCGCGCGGTTTCAACCTGGCGGAATGTTATTATCTGAGCCTGGTCAATCCGTATCAGGGCCTGATCGTGGGTGAACCGCTGGCCGCGCCGTTTGCCCGGCCGCCGTCCGGCGCCTGGGTCAATCTGCCGGCCGACAGCGTGTTGAACGGCATCACCAATCTCACGCTCCAATGCACCGCCAGTGCGTCAAACCGCCCCGTTCAACAGGTCGATTTGTTCCTCGACGGC
>Ga0187851_10002012_pt1 | contig 18565 bp, 18 predicted proteins | sample June2016WEW_6_10_FD_132997 | JGI IMG/M metagenome (GOLD analysis project Ga0187851, IMG submission 132997) | Peatland microbial communities from SPRUCE experiment site at the Marcell Experimental Forest, Minnesota, USA - June2016WEW_6_10 | ecosystem: Environmental > Terrestrial > Soil >...
CGCGTAGGCACTGGCTGAACCGGTCCGGTCGGCGACCAGCGACCCGGTCGGACGCATCCGCATGTCGCCTGACCATGGCTCGTATCCGTCGAACACATGATGCGCGATGCCGGTGCCGCGGGTATCGGTGAGGAACTGGGTGCGGAAGCCGATGAGGCCGCGGGAGGGGACGATGAAGTCGAGCCGCACCCAGCCGGTGCCGTGGTTGGTCATACGCTCCATCCGGCCCTTGCGGAGGGCCAGCAGGGTGGTGACCGCGCCCAGGTACTCCTCGGGCACGTCCACGGTGAGCCGCTCGACGGGCTCGTGCAGCTTGCCGTTGACCTCGCGGGTGACCACGGTGGGACGGCCGACGGTGAGCTCGTAGCCTTCCCGGCGCATGGTCTCCACCAGCACCGCCAGGGCCAGCTCGCCGCGGCCCTGCACCTCCCAGGTGTCCGGCCGGTCGGTCGGCAGGACCCGGAGCGACACGTTGCCGACCAGTTCCCGGTCCAGCCGGTCGCGCACCATCCGCGCGGTGACCTTCGAGCCCTTCTCCCGGCCGACCAGCGGCGAGGTGTTCACCCCGATGGTCATCGAGATGGCGGGCTCGTCCACGGTGATCAGCGGCAGCGGGCGCGGGTCATCAGGATCGGCCAGCGTCTCGCCGATCATGATCTCCGGGATGCCGGCCACCGCGATGATGTCCCCGGGCCCGGCACTCTGGGCGGGCACCCGGTCCAGCGCCTCAGTCCGGAACAGCTCGGTGATCTTCACCCGCTCGATGGAGCCGTCCCGGCGGCACCAGGCCGCCTGCTGGCCCCGGATGATCTCCCCCGACTCCACCCGGCACAGCGCGATCCGGCCCAGGTAGGCGGACGCGTCGAGGTTAGTCACGTGGGCCCGGAGGGGCTCGGCCGGGTCGTAGGTGGGCGCGGGCACGGTGTCGCGCAGGGCAGTGAACAGCGGCTCCAGGTCCGGCGAGTCCGGCAGGGTGCCATCGGCCGGGCGATTCAGTGATGCACGGCCGGCCCGGGCGGACGCGTACACGATCGGGAACTCGATCTGCTCCTCGGTGGCGTCCAGGTCGAGGAACAGCTCGTAGCAGGCGTCCACTACCTCGGCGATCCGCGCGTCAGGACGGTCTACCTTGTTGATCACCAGGATCACCGGCAGGCCGGCCTCCAGTGTCTTGCGGAGCACGAAGCGGGTCTGGGGCAGTGGTCCCTCGCTGGCGTCCACCAGCAGCAGCACGCCATCCACCATGGACAGGCCGCGCTCGACCTCACCGCCGAAGTCGGCGTGGCCGGGGGTGTCCACGATGTTGATGGTCAGGCCGCCGTGGGCCACCGCGGTGTTCTTAGCCAGGATCGTGATGCCCTTTTCACGCTCCAGGTCACCAGAGTCCATGACCCGGTCGGCGACCTGGGCGCCGACCCGGAACGCACCGGACTGCCAGAGCATGGCGTCGACCAGCGTCGTCTTGCCGTGGTCGACGTGCGCGACGATCGCTACGTTGCGCAGTTCATCACGGGTGGCGAGCTGGGACTGGCGAGCGGGCATACGGGAATCTCATTTACCTCGGAGGTGGGAGCGGCACACACTGGCGCCGGCCCCATTCTATTAGGTGCTGACCACCGAGCCATCCGGCGAACGCGGCGGGCCCAGCCCGGGGTCGTGCGGTCCCGGCCGACCGCCGCGAGCAGTTCCTCCCAGGGCCCGGTCAAACGTCTCGCCCGCATAGAACGTGTTCAGCACGTCGAGCCCGGGCCGCGCCGACGAACCAGGGCGCCGCAAGGGCCACAGTAGATCGAACGTTGCGGAACCCGAAATCATGCCGGACGGAGCGGGCCAGCTGCGGATCGAACATGCGCAGCACCAAGGGCGTGCGCTCCCAGCGCGCCCCGTACAGCTCGCGCAGCGCGCGGCCGGACAGCCCCGCCACTTGCGCCTGTGGTGCTAGCCACCTGGCAAGCGTGGTGCAGCCCTACCTGCCGATCCGCTGCCGGGCCGGGCACAATGACTGAAATGCGTACAAGTCCGGCGTCCTGGCTGCGGAACTGACCGCGATGAGAGCTGCCCTGTACTGGTGCGCGGCGACCCGGAGGAGTTCATGGCGGGCCGTTCTAGCCGTGGCTCTCATCGGTGGCCTGCTCGGTGCCGTGGCCCTGGGCGCGGTGGCGGGCGCGCGCCGCACGGCGTCCGCCTACGGCCTCTATCTCGGCTCTATCCGGGCCAGCGACGCGTTCGTCAACATCCCCGGCGTCCTGCCCGGGATGCCGGCGGCACAGGCCCTCACCATCATCTCCCGGCTGCCCGGGGTCGCCGCGAGCGCGGGCTACCTGGGGCTGAACGCCAACCCGGTGGTGCACGGCAAGGTCGACGACTCGTTCCTGACCGACGACCTCACCGGCAGCTTCGGCGGCCCCGGCTTCACCGCCGACGGCTTCGGCCAGGACCGGATGACGGTCCTGGCCGGGCGGTTGCCGGCGGTCGGCTCGACCGGCCAGATCGCGATGACCCCCAGCGTGGCCCGGACGTTCGGCGCGGGCGTCGGCGGGCGCGTGACCTACCAGCTGTACCACCAGGACCCCCGGACCGGCCAGAATGTCCCCGCGGGTCGCGTCACGTTCCGGGTGACCGCGATCGTGGACATCCCGCCCGTCCTCACCGACGCGTCCGACCAGGAGAATGGCGCGGTTCTCCCGCCCGCTGCCACCCGGCGGCTGCTCAGGGCCGACCAGTACGGGTGGGTCGGGGTCCGGCTCGACCGCGGCGTGGCGGGGATACCCGCGCTCCAGGCCGGGCTGGCCCGGCTGGCGCGCCGGGTGGAGCGGCAGGTCGGGCAGAGGGAGCACCTCAATCTGGACGGGCTGACCTTCAACATCAACAGCGCTGAGGTCACCCGCCGCCAGGTGCAGCAGGCGATCCGGCCGCAAGCGGTCGCGCTGACCATCTTCGGTGCCTTCGCGGCCCTGGCCATGCTCGTCCTGATGGGCCAGGGGCTTATCCAGCTGCTCAGCCGGGCCGGGCCGGACATCGCCGCCATGCGGGCACTGGGCGCCACCCGGACCCAGGCCGGGCTGGCGGCCGGCCTGCCGGGCGCGGTCGCGGTCATCGCCGCTGCGGCCATCGCCGTCCTGGGCGCGATCGCGCTCTCCCCGCTTTCCCCGGTCGGCCCGGTGCGCAGGTTCGACCCCGCCCGCGGGATGCAGGCTGACGGTCTCGTCCTGGGTGCGGGATCGGTCCTGCTCGCGGCCGCCTTGCTGGGCCTGCTGGCTGTCATGGCGGCGCGCGCGGTGCGGCCCCCGGCCGGCCGGGAGGCCCGCCAGTCCCCGGGCATCTCGCGCGCGGCCGCCGCGGCCGGCCTGCCGGCCCCTGCCGTGGTCGGCAGCCGCAACGCGCTGGAGCCGGGCTCCGGCCCGCAGGCGGTCCCGGTGCGGGCGGCCCTTGCCGCTGGCTCTCGGCCGCTACTCGCTTGGGCCAGATCACTAGGTACCGCCGCGCAGGCACTCCGCCCGCCTAGGTATCCCGTTTCCGGGCCGAGATAAGGCATCTGCCCGATGCGGCACTGGGGGCCTTACGGCGAGCCTCGATGGTGTGCGGTCATGACCGTGGCCGCCAACCAAGGAGGATGTCGTGCATTCAGTGATCCAGTCGGCCCTGGCCGCCGAGCACGTCAAGGACATGCTCGACCACGCCGCCCAAGACAGCCGGGCCCGTGAGGCCCGCCGCAACCGTCCGGGCCGCCGCTGGCGGCGGCACGCTGGCGTGGCTGCCTCGTCCGGCGCCGACCGCCGCGGCGCGGCGGCCACCCAGTGCTGCCCCGACTAGCCAGATGGCCGGCCAGCCCGGTCCCGGTTCTCCGGGCCCTCCACGGGGGGCCCGGAGAGGCCGGCGCGGCCCCAGGGAGCGCGGCCGGTCCCCCCGTGGAGCGCGGCGCGGCCCCGAAAGTGCATGAACGTTACTTTCAGTCACTTCTGGCTCTTGTGTGCGACATGTGCTGGAGGAGATCACTACCCGTACATGTCAACCACGCTTCTCCTGCCGTGAATCGTGGGGCGGGCCACCCCGGCCGGGGACACCCGCACCTGCTTCCATATCCGCGACTACGACGCTGGGTTCGATCCGTCCAGGCAGCCATGGTTTTCAGGCCGATCCAGCGGCTTCATACGACGAGCGAGTTTCCTGGCACCGGCATCGGACTCGCCAGCGTCCGCCAGATCATCGAGCACCGCCCCGGTTCCGCCGGGCCCGCCGGGCTCCATGATACGATTGTGTTATGTCTCAGATGCCTGCCGCCGAGGAGCTTCCGTCGCCATCTTCGGCTCTCCTGCAACTCGCCAGGCTCAAGGCCGGCATGAGCCAGCGGGAACTGGCCGAACGGGCGGGAGTCCCGGTCACCATGATCTCGGCGTATGAGCGTGACCTGCGGCAGCCCACCTTGGCCACGCTGCTCAAGCTGCTGCGCGCGGCTGGGTTCGACCTCCGCCTGCATCTGGCCGCCTTCGACCCGCACGACGACATACTGGCCGAACTGGAGGCTGGCCGCTCCGAGTCCGAGCGGCAGCAACGGGATCGACAGCTTCAGGCATGGCGCCAGGCCACTCCCGCGGAGGATGTGGCGTGAGCGACCAGGAGGCTGTCGGCGAACCAGAACTGAACGCCGCCGCCATCGTCGCTGCGCTGAACCGGCACCAGGTGCGCTACGTCGTCATCGGCGCGTTTGCCGCTATCGCGCAGCAGGCCCCGATACCAGCGACCAGAGACATCGATTTCACGCCGGAGACGGGCAAGGAGAACCTGGCCAGGCTGTCGCTGGCACTGAAGGAACTTGGCGCGCGGGTCCGGACCGAGGGGGTACCGGACGGGCTGCCGTTCAGCCACGATGCCATATCCCTGGCGGCAGCCGAGATATGGAACCTGATCTGCCCGGACGGCGAGTTCGACATCTCATTCCATCCGTCAGGCTTCGCTGGGGGCTATGCCCAGCTTGTGGTCAACGCGCATCGCCTTCGCGTGGGCGAGGTGGAAGTCGTCGTCGCCGACCTCGCAGACGTGATCCGGTCCAAGGAGTCGGCCGGCCGCCTGAAAGACCTGCGTGTCCTGCCGCTGCTCTACCGGCACCAATCCGCGCGCCATGGCGGCCCGGGATGACAGTGCATTCACCACCTCCGGCTGGCTCTCACGGCAACGGCGGTGCAGGCCACGGCTAGATCAGACCGCAGGCACGCACCCGGGACTAATGACTGGCAGCGGGGCACAACACCCGCCGAGAAGCCTGTCACCTATAAGTCAAAAGCCCTGACCGTGTGAGAGTTTCACCCATGTCGTGGCCGGCCCGGAGGGAGCGGCCATCGGGATCCCGCTTGGAACGGGTGTTCGATTATTTGCTATTGTCGTGGCATGGCAGCGTACGTTCCGCCTGGCTGGCCGACGGGGGTGCACCCGCCAGGCAGTACCGACTTCGAGGCCACCGCGGTGGCCTGGCTGCTCGACGTGGTGCCACCCGACTACCGGCTGTATGGGGTGCTGCGGCGCCATCCGATCGCGCTGGCCACCATGGCCCGCCACCACGTGGCTGCGTGCGTGCAGGGAGCCCGCGAGGGATACCGCAGCGCCCGGACCGAACTGGGTGGGGCCCTCCCCGCGCACGGGGTCGACGCGGTGCTGGCGGCCTACCGCAGCGAGGGCCGCCGGCTCGTGGACACCGCGCGGGCCGTCGATCTGATCGGCCGGGCCCTGCGCGGCGAGGTGTTCAGCCCGCGGCTCCGCGCCGAGTAAGCCCGCGCCGGGCGAGCACGCCTAGCCAGTCCCCGCGGGGTAATCCGCACGGGTAAGGCGCGCGCTGGGTGAGCCGCGCCCGGCTGGACCGGGGCGTTCAGGGGGTGGCGCGGATGACCAGCACGGCCATGCCGTCCATCGCGGGGTGACCGCCGAAGGTCCGGACTTCCTCGTGGACCTTGTCCGCGACCACGTCCGCGGTCAGCCCGGCGCATGCGGCGAGCAACCGCGCCAGCCCGTCGTCGTCATCGAGGAGCCGGTCGCCGTCGCGCCGCCTGGTCACCCCGTCGGTGACGCAGAGCAGCAGGTTCCCGGGGCTGAGCGTAACTTCCTGGGCGGTGAAGCCCTGCCCCTCGATCACGCCGAGCACCGGCTGGGGGGCCGCGACGCTCTCGGGGCGTCCCTGGCCCCGCAACGCCAGCGGCAGCGGCTGGCCTGCGCAGGCCAGCGAGATCCGGGCCGGGGCACCCGCCACGATCTCCCCGTGCTCGATCTCCCCGTGCTCGATCTCCCCGTGCACCAGGGTCAGGAACGTGCCGGGCACGCGCTCATCGAGGACCAGCTGATTCAGCCGGTCCAGCACGGCGGGGATACCGAGCCCGGCTGACCCCAGGATGCGCAGGGCGTTGCGGGCCAGTGAGGTGACCGCCAGGGTGGCGGGGCCCGTCCCGCACACCTCGCCGATGGCGAACCGCCAGCGTCCCTCGGCCACCGGGAACACGTCACAGAAGTCGCCGCCGCCCGCGTCGGCCCTGGAAAGGCCGGCCCTGGTCAGGTCGGTACTGGGCAGGTCGTGCGCGAAGGCCAGCTCGATGCCGGGGACCCGGGGCAGTTCGGGTGGCACCAGGCTGGCGCGCAGGGCGTCGCAGGCCTGCCGGTGCTGCGCGGCGAGCCGGGAGTTCTCCAGAGCCAGCGCGATCCGGCCCGCCAGGTCTTCGGCCAGCCCCTGCACCTCGCGGGATGGCCGCCCGCCGTGCGGGCCGCCCAGGATGAGCAGCCCCAGCGGGCCGGCCTGAGTGGTCAGCGGGAAGCACCAGGCACCCCGCGCGGCCAGGTCAGCCACGCCTGGCGGGGCATCCGCCGGGACCAGCGCGGCCAGCGGCCATGAGCGGGGGCCACCGGCCCGCGACCCGGTGCTGCCACCCCGGGCGGCTCCCGGGGCGCCACCCGGGGCGATGGCCGGCGGCGCATGGTCGCAGCCGAGGTTCAGCAGCCAGGTCAGCGACCCGGCTTGCGACTCGTCCGCGTGGCGGGCCACGGTGAGCCGCAAGTCACCGCCGGGAACGGTGAGCAGGACCGCACACCACGCCGCGAGCCGGGGCACGGCCACCTGCCCGGCCACGGCGAGGATCCGCTCCTGGTCCAGCGGGCCGGCCAGCAGCGCGCTGGCTTCGGCCAGGACCCCCATCCGGGCGCGCCGGGCCCGCTCCAGCTCGGCCAGGCGGGCGCGTTCCAGGACCGGCCCCATCTGGTCCGCCAGCTGCTTGAGCCGCTGGACGTCACCGTCCGCGAATCGGCCAGGACGAGCGGCCGCGACCGCCAGCACCCCCGTCACCCGGCCGTCCACGATGAACGGCACGGTCGAGACGGACGGTGCCGTGCGCAGCCACGCAGCCGGGCTGAGCCCGCTGGCGGCGCGTACCCCCAGATCCCCGTCCTCGTCCGCAGCCAGGGCATACGCACTGTCGGCGGATGCGATCACCCGGGCCGACGCCACGCACTGGCCCAGCAGCACGTCATAGCCGGACTCGGCCGGCATGCTGCTCCTGGTCCCCGTCGCCGCAGGCGCGCCACTGGCCGGCACGGTACTGGTCAGCGCAGTACTGGCCGGCACAGTAGTGGCCGGCACGGTACTGGCCGGCACGGTACTGGCCGGCACGGTGCCGACGCTCCACGGGCCGGCCGGCACCACGGCGTCCAGGGCCTCCGGGCCGGCGCCGGGTGCCCCGGCCGGCCCGCCGGGAAGGCCCATCCGGAACCAGACCGCCTTGGCGTCGGTCCCGTAGCTGACCCCCCAGGCGACGGCCAGGGCGGAGGGCAGGAGCAGGCCGCGGCCGCTGGTGCGCTCGGCGGGAACGGTGTCGTTGGGCGCGGGACCGGGCACCATCCGGGCCGGGTGACTGTCCCGGACCACGACCTCCACCGCACCCGCGGCGAGTTTGCAGGTGACCTGGACCTGGGTGCCGGCGTGCACCACCGCGTTGGTTACCAGCTCGCTGGTCAGCAGGACCGCGTCATCGACCAGTCCGCCGAGTGCCGCCGCGTCCGCGTCCGCAGCTGCTCCGGCCCCCGATTCCAGCCAGGAACACAGCGTGTCGCGCACGAACTTGCGGGCCGCCGCGACGGCGGCAGGCTCAGGCAGGTACGCCGCGCTGGCGACGAGGTCCTTGCGTCCCTTCACGTGCCCTCTTGGGTTTTAGACGATCAAGCACGGTCGCCCACGATCGGCGCCGGCCGTGACCAGCCATCGCCAGCTCTGTACTCCCGCACCACTTTCGCGGGGACGCCGGCGATCACGCAGCGGTCAGGCACCATCCCGCGGACCACCGAGCCCGCGGCCACCACCACATTACGGCCGATCTGCGCGCCCGGCAGCACGATCACGCCAGCTCCTAGCCATGTTCCCGGGCCGATGGAGACCGCGGTGTTGCTCGGCCACTGACGCCCGATCGGCAAGTCCGGGTCCGTGTACCCGTGGTTCTGATCGGTGATGTACACGTACGGGCCGGTAAACACATCATCACCGATCATGATCGAATGGTGCGCGATGATGTGGCTGCCACGGCCGATCACGCAGCGGTTTCCGACCCGCAGCACCGGCGTGTCGCCGAGATGGTGTCCCGGAACCAAGCCCGCGGTCAGGCTGACCTCGGCCCCGATCAGCGTGCCGGTGCCGATCTCGATCCACGCTTCGCCATAGAGCGTCCCGATCGGGAAGGACATGATCGAGGCTGGGCCGAACGCGGCGAACCGGCGGCCGGCCGGGGTGGCCTCGGTGATCGCGCCTGCCTGCTGGGCGGTCTGCCAGGCCCGGTGCACCAGACGCCACGCCAGCTTGCGGTAACCCCTGGCGAGAGCTTCCTTGGCCGGCATGAACGACTACGGTACCCGGGCGCTGATCTGGAGTGTCTCAGGCACCCGGGCCCCGGGTGCCAGCGAGGGCGCGGCGAGCTGGCCGCAGGCCCCGTCGATCTGGCTGCCCCGCGTGTCGCGCATGGTGACCGGGATCCCGCGGTCCGCCAGCCGGGCCTGGAACTCAGCGCTAGAGCCCGGCTCGGACGCCGTCCAGCGGGAGCCAGGGGTGGGATTGAGCGGGATCAGGTTCACGTGCGCGAGCCGGCCCGCCAGCAGCCCGGCCAGCGCGTCGGCCCGCCAGGCCTGGTCGTTGATGTCCTTGATCAGCGCATACTCAACGGAAACCCGCCGGCCGGTCGCGGCCGCATAGTCCCACGCGGCGCCGAGCACCTCGGCCACCTTCCAGCGGCGGTTGACCGGCACCAGCTCGTCGCGCAGCCCGTCGTCGGGGGCATGCAAGGAGACCGCCAGCCGCACCTGGAGGCCTTCCGCGGTCAGCCGGCGGATGGCGGGGACCAGCCCGACGGTGGAGATGGTCACCGACCGCTGGGAGATGCCCAGGCCGTCGGGCACCGGGTCGGTGATGCGGCGCACGGCCCGCAGCACGCTGGCGTAGTTGGCGAGCGGCTCGCCCATGCCCATGAACACGATGTTGGAGACCCGGCCCGGGCCGCCCGGCACCTCGCCACGGGCCAGGGCCCGTGCGCCCGCGACCACCTGGGCGACGATCTCGGCGGCGGACAGGTTCCTGGTCAGCCCGGCCTGGCCGGTCGCGCAGAACGGGCAGGCCATCCCGCAGCCCGCCTGGGAGGACACGCACATGGTGGCCCGCCGCGGATAGCGCATCAGGACGGACTCGATGAGCGCGCCGTCGAAGGCCCGCCACAGCGTCTTGCGGGTCGTCCCCTCGTCGCAGGTCAGTTCCTGCTGCGGGGTGAGCAGCCGGGGCAGCAGGCTGCCCGCCAGCTCCCCGCGGGAGGCGGCCGGCAGGTCGGTCATGTCCGCGGGATCATCGGTCAGCCGGGCGAAGTAGTGCCGGGCCAGCTGATCGGCGCGGAACGCCGGGCCGCCCAGCTCAGCAGCGGCAGCGCGGCGCTCCGCCGGATCCAGGTCAGCCAGATGCCGGGGCGGTCGGGCGGGGGTTACTCTGCCAGGCACCTGGTGCTCCGTTGGGAAAGGCCGTTTCGAACGCTTAACAATATCCCGGGTGCGGCCGCGGTGAACTGGGGCGGATCAGTAGATTTCGGTTATGCCGACTTTGCGCAGGGGCGGAAGAGAAGGCAATCTCGCCGCCAGGCCGGGTCGGCCCGAGATCCTGCTCACCAGTGACAGCCCGTATGGCAGCCGCAGGCTGGTCGTGGAGTACGACGGCGTTACCACCGCCGCGTACGTGTACGACCAGACGGCCGTGATCGCCGCGGTCTGGCTCGCCAACCACCAGCCTGCCCCGGCCGCCGCCGACCCGGTGCAGATCGAGGCGGGTCAGGCCCCGGTGATGCCGGCTGGGCACACCAAGCATCCCGGCGGCGTTCCGCCGCTTGACCCGCGCATCCTCCGCCCGCTGTGGTTCGAGGAGGGTGACGGCGTCGCCCTGGTAGAGGGCGGCCGGCTGCTCGCGGTGGTACCGGGCTGGGCCGACATGTCCCGCGGCATGCCCGGCTACAGCAGGGAATGCACCGGCCAGACCCCGTTCGCGTGGTCACTGGACGACGCCATGGAAGGGCTGGGCCCGCGGGCGGACCGGGCCACGGCTTTCTGGCGCTGGCGGGCCAGTGAGGGCTCGTGGACCGGATTCCAGAAGGCCGCTCTCGGGCACCTGCTCGGCCGGCTCGGCCCGGGTGCCCGGTACTGGGACGTCAGCGGCGGCCGGCAGCCGCCCGCAGGGGTGTCCGAACGGCCGCCGACCCGGAGCCGGCCGTTCACCGTGCTGTCCACGCTCGGCATGAGCTGCCAGCGGATGCCGGTCGTCGAGCAGTTCGCCGAGGATCCCACGTCCTCCGGGCGGATCGAGCTGGCCCTGGCCACCACGATGGCCAGTCCTGAGGCGGCGCGCATCTTCCTGTGGCTCGCCCACTATCCCTGGCGCGCCCTGACGTGGTTCGGGCCGGGGCACACGATCAGGTGGTACCACGAGCCCGGTACCTTCCCGCTCGGTGGCGGGAACACCGCGGTGCTGCTGCTCGATGATCCGGCCCAGCTGCCCGGACCGGAAGTGCCGGACCTGTCCGGGTTCTCCTTCGGTGGCGACCCGGTGCGCTGGCTGTGGGTCATGCCCATCAGCGAGCGGGAACGGCTCTTCGCCAAGGACCGCGGGTCGGCCAGCCTGGTCACGCAGATGGCGGCGCGGCGCCGGAACTGGGTGGTGACGCCATAGGGCGCGGCCCGGCGGCCGCGCCCTATGGAATGACGCCGGGAGCCCGGCCGGTCAGTGGATATGCAGGTTGACTCCCAGCAGCGCCAGCCACCAGAGCAGGATTGCGAGCAGGGCGGACAGTACACCCTTGAGCAGGCTCACCGTGATGTAGTGCTTTTCCCAGGCGACCACGAGCCCGATGATGATGTAGACAAGAAAGACCAGGCCGAAACGACGTCTGAACATCCCGCTGTGCCCGCATCTCCCCCGACTGATAGGTACGAGTCGCCCGCCAAGTCCCTAAGGCGGATGCGGCCAAACGCCAGTGCTGCGAATCAGTGCGAGAAGAAGATCACCAGCAGCAGCCACACCACCGGCGCGGTGATGAGCAGGGAATCGATCCGGTCCAGGATCCCCCCGTGGCCGGGGAGCACAGTGCCCATGTCCTTGATCTGAAGATCCCGCTTGATCATGGATTCGGACAGGTCCCCAAGGGTCGCCGCGCCGACCGCGGCCACGCCCAGCAGGACGCCCTGCCACCAGGAGCCGTGCAGGAGGAGAGTCAGCAGCAGGACACCGGCGGCGATGCAGGCCAGCGCCGAGCCGGCAAAACCCTCCCAGGTCTTGTGCGGGCTGATCACCGCGGCCATCGGGTGCCGTCCCAGGAGGCTGCCGACCAGGTAGCCCCCGATGTCACTGCAGACCGTGACCACGAGCCAGGCCAGGATGCGGCGCGGGCCGTCCGGGGCGGCCAGCATCAGCCCGACGAACGACGCCATCAGGGGCAGGTAGACGAGGGTGAAGAGCCCAGCGGTAACGTCCCGCAGGTAGCCGACGCTTCCACCGGGCATGCGCCAGGCGAGGACCGCGATCGCGGTCGCGGCCAGGGCGGCCACCAGCGGCCGCTCCCCGATGTCGTAGGCGAGGGCCAGCATGACCGCACCACCGGCGGCCACCGGGACCAGTGGCAGCCGGATGCCCCGCGCCTCCAGGACGCGGGCCAGTTCCCACATCGCGAGGGCCACGACGGCGGCCACGTAGATCAAGAACGTGACCTTCACGGTGAACAGGGAGACGAGAGCGACAGCGCCCATGATCACGCCGACCGCTATCGCGGCGCGCAGGTTGCGGCCGGCCCGGGAGCGTTTCGGCTCCGCACCGTCCGGCCCTGGCCCCGGATGGCCGGGACTCATCCCGGCCACCTCCGGCGCCTGCTGCGCGGGGCCGGGCCCGAAATCCACCGCGTCTAGTTCTGCCGTCCCGGGCCCGGGCCCGGGCTCGGCCGGGTCCCGCTCCGGCCCGGTGAACTGGCCCGGCTGGCTGGCCTGGCCGGGGTTAGCGGCCTGGCCGAAGCCGTTGGTGTGCCCGGGCTCGCCGCCCTGCTCGGGAGCCTGGCCCGGCTGGCGCAGCTCGTCGGGACCCAATCTCAGACCTCGAGGAGCTCGGCTTCCTTATGCCGCAGCAGTTCGTCCACCTGCCCCACGTAGGTGTGCGTGAGCTCGTCGAGTTCCCGCTCCGCCCGGTGCACCTCGTCCTCGCCCGCCTCGCCGGCCTTGACCAGCTTGTCCAGCGTGTCCTTGGCGTGCCGCCGGATGTTGCGGATGGAGACCCTGCTGTCCTCGGCCTTGTGCCGGGCCACCTTGATGAAATCCTTGCGCCGGTCCTCGGACAGCTCCGGGAACACCACCCGGATGATGGATCCGTCGTTGCTCGGGTTGACCCCGAGATCACTGTTGCGGATCGCCTTCTCGATGGCGGCCAGTGACGACTTGTCGAACGGCTGGACGATCACCATCCGGGGTTCGGGGATGTGAAACGAGGCCAGCTGGTTGACAGCGGTCTGAGTTCCGTAGTACTCGGCAGTGATCTTGCCGAACATGGACGGGTGCGCACGTCCAGTCCGGATGGTGCCAAAATCTTCCTTGGCCACCACCACGGCCTTTTCCATTTTCTCCTCGGCTTCGAAGAGAGTGTCGTCTATCACGGCGGCTCCTGTGCGTTCCTGTGCCTTCACGCTTCCGCGGCTGACGGGTCAGTAATCCCCCGACCGGCATATCAGGGTGCCGATCCTCTCACCACGCACCGCCCGCGCGATGTTGCCCTCTTCCATCAAGTCGAACACGACGATGGGCAGGCCGTTGTCCATGCACAAGCTCACCGCGGTCGCGTCCATGAACTTCAGCTCGCGGCGCAGCACCTCGCCGTAGTCGATCTGGGTGAACCGCGTCGCACCGCGAATGGTGCGGGGATCCGCGTCGTAGACGCCGTCTACCTGCGTTCCCTTGAGCACCGCTTCCGCACCGATCTCCAGGGCGCGCTGCGCGGCGCAGGTATCAGTGGAGAAGAACGGAGCGCCGAGCCCCGCGCCGAAGATCACCACGCGCCCCTTCTCCAGGTGCCGGATGGCCTTCCGGGGGATATAGGGCTCAGCCACCTGCCCCATGGTGATCGCGGTCTGCACCCGGGTTTCCACGCCCAGCTTCTCCAGCACGTCCTGGAGCGCCAGGCAGTTGATGACGGTCCCCAGCATGCCCATGTAGTCGGCCCGGGCCCGGTCGATGCCGCGCTCGGCCAGCTGCTTGCCGCGGAACATGTTGCCACCGCCGACGACGGCCGCGAGCTCGACCCCGTCGGCCACCACGGCCGCCATCTCCTTGGCCAGGCGGAAGACCACATCCGGCGAGATGCCCAGCGGCTCGTTCCCGGAGAAGGCCTCCCCGGAGAGCTTCACGACCACGCGGCTCCACCGCCGGTGGGCCTTCGGCGCCTCGGGCCCGGGGCAGCTATCCACCTGGGCGGATGCGTGCCCCTGACCGGCCGCACCATCCGCGCGCACGGCAGCGCCCGCATGGTGCGTGGCGCTGCCGTCCACGTGATGTTCTCCTTCGCCCCCGCTCACCAGTTGGCTCCGGCCCTCATCCGGCCTGGCCGACCTGGAACCGCGCGAACGCGCGGACGGTAACCCCCTGATCGGCGAGCAACTGCTTGATGGACTTCTTCGGGTCCCGGACGAAGGGCTGCTCGGTCAGCACCACGTCCTTGAAGAACGCGTTGAGCCGGCCCTCGACGATCTTCGGGATCGCCTGCTCCGGCTTGCCCTCGTCCCGGGTGATCTGCTCCATGATGCCCCGCTCGTGCTCGACCACATTCGCGGGCACCTCGTCGCGGGTCAGGTACTGCGGCCGCATCGCGGCCACCTGGTGCGCCACGTCCCTGGCCGCCCCGGCCGACGGCTTGTCCAGCTGGACGAGCACGCCCACCGTCGGCGGCAGCCCCGGGTCGGACTTGTGCAGGTAGGTAGCTACGTAGCCGCCTTCGAGCAGCGCATACTGGCCCAGCTCCAGCTTCTCCTTGAGGGAGGCGCTGGCCTCATCGATGTGCTGCTGGACGGTGATGCCGGGCCGGACCTCCAGCCCGAGCAGGGTCAGCCGGTCGGCGGGCCGCTGCCGCAGGGCCACGCTCGCGATCTGCGCCGCCACCGCCTGGAACACGTCGGTCTTCGCGACGAAGTCGGTCTCGCAGTTGAGCTCGAGGAGCACGCCGGCGTCCGTGCCGTCGAGCTCCGCGGTCACCAGACCGTTCGCGGCGGTCCGGGACGCCCGCTTGCTCACGTCCTTGGCGCCCTTGAGGCGGAGGATCTCTACCGCGGCGCCGAAGTCGCCGTCCGCCTCCTGCAGGGCCCTCTTGCAGTCCATCATTCCCGCGGCCGTCTGGTCACGCAGCCGCTTCACGTCCGCGGCGGTGAAGTTCGCCATTTCCTCATCTCTCGCTATGTCTTTGTCGTGGGCGCAGGGTGGGTTACCCCGCTCCGCGCACCCGCTGCCTCAGGCCTCGCGCGGCTCACCGGCACCGGCGGACACGCCTGCGGCTTCCGGCTCGGGCTCGGGAGCGTCACCCTGCTCGGGCGCCGTCCCGTTCGCCTGGTCACCGGCCGGCGCCTCGGGGCTCTGCCCTTCGGGGCCCTGGTCCCCGGCGTCCTGCGCCTCTGGGCTCTGGGCCGCGGCATCGTCGCTGGCCTTGCCCTCCAGGACCGCCAGCTCCCATTCGGCGAGCGGCTCTTCGGCACCGAGTTCCCCGGTCGTGGGCGCCGCTGACGGCTTGGCCTCGCCGTCCGCTGCCCCGGCCCGGGCGATCAGGCCATCGGCCACGGCATCGGCGACGACCCGGGTTAGCAGCGAAACGCTGCGGATGGCGTCGTCATTCCCGGGGATCGGGTAGGTGACCTCGTCGGGATCGCAGTTGGTGTCGAGGATGGCGATGACCGGGATACCCAGCTTGCGGGCCTCGCTGACGGCGATGTGCTCCTTCTTGGTGTCCACCACCCAGATGGCGCTCGGCACCCGGGACATGTCGCGGATCCCGCCCAGCGAACGCTCCAGCTTGTCGCGCTCCCGGCGCAGCTGGAGCAGCTCCTTCTTGGTCATCCCGGAGCCGGCCACGTCGTCGAAGTCGATCTCCTCGAGCTCCTTGAGCCGCTGCAGGCGCTTGAAGACCGTGGAGAAGTTCGTCAGCATGCCGCCCAGCCAGCGCTGGTTGACGTAAGGCATGCCCACCCGGCGGGCCTGCTCGGCAACCGCCTCCTGGGCCTGCTTCTTGGTGCCGACGTAGAGGATGGAGCCGCCGTGAGCGACCGTCTCCTTGATGAACTCGTACGCGGTGTCGATGAAGTTGAGTGACTGCTGGAGGTCGATGATGTAGATGCCGTTGCGCTCGGCCAGGATGAATCGCTTCATCTTGGGGTTCCAGCGCCGGGTCTGGTGCCCGAAGTGCACGCCGCTCTCGAGCAGCTGCCGCATAGTGACGACCGGAGCCATGCCCGCGGTCCCCTTCCTGTTACGCGTCGTGCCTGATCGCACCGACGCTCTCGGTTGTTGCCTGGCGCCCGGGCGCAACCCGCCGCGGTGTGGGAGACCGCGGACCGGTGGGATGCGTCCCGCCGGGAGCCGAATCAGCACCTGGCGGCGAGCGGACGCGCGAATTAGCCGGGAGGCCGTCTGCATAACGCGGGCAGACTCCACGACCTGATGCCCAGTCTACTCGCTGCGCTCAAGCCCGCGGATGCACTCACCGCGCTGAGGCCCTCGGCCTGCTCAGGCCCCGGGCTCGCCCCGCCGCTCTGCCCTGGCAGGCTCCCGCCCCCTTAGGCAGCCGTCCTCTCACCCACCCGCCCTCTCACGCAGCCGTCCTCTCACGCACCCGCCCTCTCACCCCCGCTTTCACGCACGGGGGTGCGCCTGCCGGAACGCGGCCGTGAGCCGATCGACGGAAACGTGCGTGTAGATCTGGGTGGTGGCCAGCGACGCGTGGCCGAGGATCTCCTGCACGCTGCGCAGGTCCGCGCCACCTTCCAGCAGGTGGGTCGCGGCGGCGTGACGCAGGCCGTGCGGGCCGGTGTCGGGCACAGCGGGCACGGCAGCGAGCCTCGTGTGCACCACCCGCCGTGCGGTCCGCGGATCCAGCCGCCTGCCGCGGGCCCCCAGGAACAGGGCGGCCGCGCTGTCCGGCGTCACCAGCACCGGCCGCCCGCCCCGGGCCCAGCGCGCCGTGGCCCGCTCGGCGGGCAGGCCCACGGGTACCGTGCGCTCCTTCCCGCCCTTGCCCAGGACCCGCACGGTCCGCCGGTCATGATCGAGGTCGCCGAGATCGAGCCCGCACAGCTCGCTGACCCGGATCCCGGTGGCGTACAGGAGCTCCATGATCGCGGTGTCGCGCAAGATCAGCGCCTGATCCCGGGGATCCGGCTCGCCGCCGCCCCGTGGCTCGTCGCCGGGCAGCGGCTGCCCGTCTCCCTCCAGTGGCTGCTCGCTTGCTGGCGCCTGGCCGCGCCGTCCCGGCCGGCCGCCCGGCTCGGCCAGCACGGCCGCTATCTGGTCTTGCCGGAGCACCTCGGGCAGCTTGCGGCGCAGCTTCGGTGTCCCCAGCAACGGTCCCGGGTCGCTGGGCAGCCAGCCCCGGGCGTGCCCGAACGCGGTGAACGCCCGGGCCGACGCGGCCCGCCGGGCCAGCGTGGCCCGGGCCCGCCCGGTGGCGTGCTGGCCCGCCAGCCAGCCCCGGAGTACCGCGATATCCAGGTCATCCGGGCTGGTTACGCCCGCCTGGGCGGCGTACCCCAGGAGGGCACGGACATCGCCCAGGTAGGCCCGGACCGTGTGCGTGGACACCCCGCGCTCCGCCGCGAGGTGGCGCCGGAAGGCCTGCAGCGCGGCCTCGAGCCGGTCCGGCAGCGGTTCAGCCGCGTCCTGCCCGGGCTCATCAGCCATGAGCCCAGTCTGGGCCAGGACCGGCACTCACTCCACCGCGACACTCACCGGCACTCACTCCACCACGGCACCCTCGGCCGTGACTCTCACCGGCGCTCACTCCACCGTGACGCTCTTGGCCAGGTTGCGCGGCTTGTCGACGTCGTTGCCGAGCGCCACCGCCGCGTGGTACGCGAGCATCTGCAGCGGCACCGAGAGCAGGATCGGGTCCAGCTCAGGCTCGTTCTTCGGCACCCGGATGACGTGGTCGGCGAGCTTGGGATCCAGGTCGGTGTGCGCGACAGCCACCACGGGGCCGCGGCGGGCCCGGATCTCGCCGAGTGTGGACAGGTTCTTGTCGAGCAGGTCGTCGTTAGGGACGATCGCGACCGTGGGCATGTCCGGGTTCACCAGCGCGAGCGGCCCGTGCTTGAGCTCGCTGGCCGGGTAAGCCTCCGCGTGCAGGTAGGAGACCTCCTTGAGCTTCTGCGCCCCCTCCCGGGCTACCGGGTAGCCGCGGACCCGGCCGATGAAGAACATGCCCGGGGCGCCCACCAGCCCGGCGGCGACGTCGGCCACGTGCTGCTCCCCGGCCAGGATCTCCTCGATCTGCCCGGGGAGGGCGTGCAGCCCCGCGATGATCCGCCGGCCGTCCGCCGGCGAGAGGTCGTGGATGCGGCCCAGGTGCAGGCCCAGCAGCGCGAAGGCCACCGCCGTGGCGGTGAACGTCTTCGTCGAGGTGACCGATATCTCCGGGCCGGCGTGCAGGTACAAGCCGCCGTCGCACTGCCGGGCGATGGCGCTGCCGACCGAGTTCACCACCCCGAGTACGCGGCCCCCCTTGCGCTGCAGCTCCTGGATGGCGGCCAGCGTGTCATACGTCTCGCCGGACTGGCTGACCCCGATGTACAGCGTGTCCGCCTCCACTACGGGGTTGCGGTAGCGGAACTCCAGGCCGGCTCCGCGGACGCGGGGATCCGGGCCAGGTCTTCGATGAGCTGGGCGCCGACCAGGCCCGAGTAGTAGGCGGAGCCGCAGCCGAGCACCAGCACGCGGCGGATCTCCCGGAGCTCGCGCGCGTCCATGTTCAGCCCGCCGAGGTGGGCGGTGTGGAACCGGCTGTCCAGGCGGCCGC
>Ga0187851_10002013_pt1 | contig 18553 bp, 10 predicted proteins | sample June2016WEW_6_10_FD_132997 | JGI IMG/M metagenome (GOLD analysis project Ga0187851, IMG submission 132997) | Peatland microbial communities from SPRUCE experiment site at the Marcell Experimental Forest, Minnesota, USA - June2016WEW_6_10 | ecosystem: Environmental > Terrestrial > Soil >...
AGCTGCTCGGCCATGGTCTGGCGAACCGCCACGGTCGGGTCGGTGGCGAAGTCGAAGTAGCTGCCTCGGTCGTGGCGGGGCTGCACCGGCCGGCCCAGCTCGTCGCGCTCGAGCAGGTAGAACTCGATCTCCGGCCCCACCCGGTATTCGAAGCCGAGCGCCGCCGCGCGCTCGGTCGCCCGCCGCAGCGCTCGCCGGGGATCGCCCGGGTAAGCCTCTCCCTCGGGGGTCGTGAGCCAGCAGATCATCCGCCCGGTCGGCGCCTCAGCCCACGGCAGGACGGCAAACGTGGTCGGGTCGGGTACCAGATACATGTCCGACTCTGCGGTGCGGGCGACCGACTCCACCGATGAACCGTCGAACCACACCCCGTGCTCCAGCGCCGAGGCCAGCTGGTCGGCGGGAATGGTCACCGTCTTGACCGACCCGGTGACATCGGTGAACTGGAGATCGAGGTGGCGGATGCCGGCTGCCTGGGCTGCGGCGACTGCGTCGGGGATCTCGGGGCGGTGGCGGGGGGAGGCCATGAGCACCTCGGATGGCAGAGGCTCCTGACCAGAGCCTCCTGATTCGTACCCTGCGCCTAAGGATATCGGACGCCAGCTCAGGATGTCTAGAGGGAGCCCGGCCATCTTGCGCCGTCCCGCGCACCAAATGAGACGGGACGCACAAGGCCCTCACGCGCCCGTGCCGGCGGGGGCGCTGCGACGGCCCCACATCCGTCCGGTGACGGCCGGACACCGCGGGATGACGAATCGCACCAATGGGTGCAGGTGCACTACAGAACTTTGGCGTCCGTTGCTCTTGGGCGTCCCAGACCGGCCCCGGAGAATGAACCCATCCAATCGCGCTCCACGAAAGAAAGAGACGTGAGCCTCCCCCATCCGACCCTCCTCAGCCCCCCCATCTCCCCGCCCTGGGCGCACCCCAGCCCGCGGGGTTCCCGTCGCGGCAACCGCCTGGACCGGATCCTGGAGGCCATGACCCGGATCAGCGCGGAGAGGGATGTCGACTCGGTGCTGGCCGCCGCGGGCGGAGCCGTCGTCGAACTCCTCGAGACCCGCAGAGCGTCCCCGGTGATCGCCCGGGTGTACAGGATCGAACGCGACAGGATGATGGTCGTCAGCGAGCACGGCGCAGCAGCCGATGCCACCACCGTCGGGGAGAGCCGTCTCCTGATCGCCGATCCACTCATCCTGGCTGCGGTCACCGGGGACCGCATCCTGGCCGAGGCGGGAGCCTCCCCCCGCCGGATCGCAAGCCCCGTCCACGCCGGGACCGTGATGCGGGCAGTGGTGCTCGCCGAGCGGCGGGGCCGGGCGTTTCGAGACTCCGAGGTCACCATGGTCGAGGGGCTGAGGGGGATCGTCACCCTCGCGGTCTCCAACCTGGTCCACTCCCGCGGGATCGCCGGGGCAGCGGAGGAGCCGCCCGATGCGGTCACGGGCGTGATGGGCCGCGCTGCCTTCGAGCGGCACTGCCGGGAGGTGCGCGAGTCCTTCGCGATCATCTCGGTCGACGTCGACCATCTCAACCAGCTCAACAACGCCCTGGGTTGGGAGGCCGGCGACAACGCCCTTCGCTCCGTGGCCCGCGCTCTCCAGGCATCGACGAGGGAGCGTGACGTGGTCGGCCGCACCGGCGACGATGAGTTCACGATCCTCACCATCGGGGCGGCCACCGCCGTGGTTGGCAGCGTTGCCGAGCGCATGCGTGCCGCGGTGTCCGAACTCGTCACCGGAGCCCTCCCGAGTCGGGTCAGCGTCGGCTGGGCGGTGGGCGCGGCCGGCGAGGACGCCGGCGAGGTGTGGACTCGGGCGGACGCAGCGCTCGGCCGCGCCAAGCGCCAGGGACGCAACCGCGTGGCCGGGTCGATCACCGGCCGCCCGGGGGCGGCCCCCGGAAGAGGATGGACAACCCTGCTCAGCCGGACCCTGGCCTCACAGCAGATCCACCCTGTGTACCAGCCGATCGTCACCCTCCCGGAGGCGCGCATCGTGGCCTACGAGGGGCTGGCGCGGCCCGTCAACCTGGACGGGGCGGACAGCGTCGAGGAGTTCTTCGCCACGGCGCAGCGGCTGGGCGTGACCAATGAGCTGGACTGGATCTGCAGGCGCGCCGTGGTCCGCGGTGCCGAGGGCATCCGCAGCGACGCGCAGCTCTACCTCAACATCGACCTCTCCGCGGTCTCCGACGTTGACGAGGACGTCGAGCAGATGCTCAGCCTTCTGCGCTGGATCGGCCGGCCTCCCGCCAACGTGGTCCTGGAGATCGCCGACGCCGGCCGCTTCACCAATCTCGGTCAGCTCTCCGCTCGCGTCGACGTCTACCGCCGGGCGGGGTTCAAGATCGGCATCGACGATGCCGGCCGGCCCGGGATTGGGGTCGACCTGCTTTACGCGACGCGCCCCGAGATCATCAAGATCGATGCCAGCGTGACCAATCGCTGCGAGGAGGTCGGGGCCCGGTCGCTCATCTTCGAATGCATCGCGCTCGCCGAGCAGATCGGCGCCGATGTCGTGGCCGAGGGCATCGAGCAGCTGAGCGTCGCCACTGAACTGATGAAGCTGGGAGTGAACCGAGCCCAGGGCTTCCTCTTTGGCAAGCCGGAGTCGCTCACCGGACCGAACCGCGAGCTCGAAGGGGAGCCCGCGTTCCTCCGGGCGGTCGCCGTCACGCGCTGAGGCAGGCCCGACGAGCGGAGGACCCACGCGGGTGCTCCGGCGCGGGGATCACGCCGGCGCGGGGATCACCCCGGTGCGGCAGATGCCGGCGAAGACCTCCGCGCTTGGCTTGGGCCGGCGCTCGAGGGTGGCTCGGTCGACCGCCACCAGACCAAACTTGGCTCCGTATCCCTCCAGCCACTCGAAGTTGTCGAAGCCGGTCCAGTGGAGGTAGCCGAGCACATCGACGCCGTCGTCGATCGCCTCGACCACCGCTCGCAGGTGGTCGACGAGGAACTCGGAGCGGAGCTCGTCATCCTCGTCGGCGACCCCATTCTCGGTGACCATCACCGGCAATCGGAACTCCTCGCTCAGCGAGACCAGGGCACGGCGCAGGCCCCCGGGGTCGATGCTCCAGCCAAGGCTGTTCCTGGTCAGCGACGGGTCCGGAACGGGGCTCACGAAGAGGCGCGAGGAGGCGCGCCAGTCGAAACGGACCCGCTCGTCGGCGTAGTAGTTGAGGCCCAGGTAGTCCAGGGAGCCCCGTAGTCCGGGCACCACCTCGCCGCTGCCGGCAGGCGGAAGCACCCGGCCGCGCATGCAGCTCCAGAGGAACCAGCGGTTGAAGAGGAGGTCCGGTGCCCACGCCACGGAGCGGGCGGCGAGGGAGCCGGGAACTGGCCGGAAGGGCCGTTCGTGGTGGGCGATCGAGACCATCGCAGGCCGGCCGCGGGCGGCACCGCTCTGATGGAGGGCGGTCGCCGCGGCGGCGTGCATCCGGAGCATCCCGGCGGCGGCCCGCAGGGCGAGCGCCTGCGACCGGCGGTGAGGCGGCCACTGCCCCTCCGCGTAGCCGAGGGCCATCAGGACGTTCGGCTCGTTGAGCGTCAGCCACCAACGGACCTCCTCGCCGAACGCCTCGGCGCAGGCAGCCGCGTAGCGGGCAAAGAGGCGCGGCGCTTGCGGGTCGAGAAGGCCCCCGCGGTCCGCCAGCCAGACCGGCAGCGTGAAGTGGTGAAGAGTGACCACGGGTTCCATCCCCAGCTCGCGGCAGGCGGCGACCACGGCGGCGTAGTGGCGGAGCGCGGCGAGATCGAAATGGCCCGGCTCGGGCTCCACGCGAGCCCACTCCACCGAGAACCTCTGAGCCGTGTGACCCATGCCGGCGAGCAACGCCAGGTCTTCGCGATAGCGGTGGAAGTGGTCGATGGCGACCGCCGCCGAGTCGCCGCTCTTGACCCGCCCCGGCTCGTCCCGCTCCATGCGCATCCAGTCGTTCCAGAGTCCGCCCTCAACCTGGTGGGCCGCGCTGGCGGTGCCGATCAGGAAGCCGTCTGGGATGCGCAGCGAACGGCCGGGCACCACGGCTCAGGACGCTGAGGGCGCCGGACGGCGGAGGACGAGCCGGGTGCGTTCACCCTCCGTCCGCTCCTCGAGGACCTCGCCGCCCACCCTGCGGCTCCAGGCCCGGATGCCGAAGAGATGCTCGGCGACTCCCGTCACCACCTCCAGGCGCTGGCCCGGTGCCAGATTCCCATAGGCGCGACGCACCCGGCCCATGGCACTGTCGCCGCACTCTTCCTCAGCGGTGGCGAGATCGAGGTGGGACGTTTCCATCATGGGCAGAGTCTACGGCCGCGTCAGACTAGGACTGACCCTGCAGCCTCGGCGCCAGGCTTTTCCACCGGGACACCCACCGCGTTGCCCCACTCGCTCCACGAGCCGTCGTAGTTGGCGACCCGCGGGTAGCCGAGCAGGCAGGTGAGGACGAACCAGGTGTGGGAGGAGCGCTCGCCGATCCGGCAGTAGGTCACGATGCTCTTGTCGGGGGTCACCCCTCTGCTCTGGTAGAGCTCACGGAGCTGGTCCGCCGGCTTGAAAGTGTCGTCATCCTGGATCGCCTGCGCCCAGGGGATGTTGACGGCGCCCGGGATGTGACCGCTGCGCTGTGCGCCCTCGTTCTGATACTCGGGCGGCGCGGAGATCGCCCCGCTGAATTCCGCGGGAGAGCGGACGTCGACCAGACCGTGGTCGGAGCGGCCGAGGATGTCGCGGACCCCGGGAAGGAACTGCCGGAGGCCCGCGATCGCCTCCGGAGCCGGGTACGAGGCCGCCGCGAACGCCGGGACGGTCTCGGTGACCGGCCGATCCTCCTCGAACCACTTCCTCCGGCCGCCGTTGAGCAGCCGGATGTCGGCATGCCCGTGGATCCGGAAGGTCCAGAAGGCGAAGGCGGCGAACCAGTTGCGCATGTCGCCGTACAGAACCAGGGTGGTCTCCGGGGTCACCCCGAGGCGCTCCATGAGGTTCACGAACTGGTTCCGGGAGAGGATGTCGCGGCGCACCGTGTCGTTGATGTCCCTCTTCCAGTCCACCAGCGCGGCGCCCGGGAGGTGCCCGAGCTCGTAGGCGGATGCGGGGTCCCAGTCCACCTCCAGGATGCGGATGGCGGGGTCCTCGAGCCGCGCCGCCAGCCACTCCGTGCTGACCAGGACCTCGGGGTGGGCGTAATCGGTCACCGTGGCTCTCCTCAGACTGTGGTCTCCACCAGAATTCCGACGATTCTAATGACGTTTTCGTGAGCGGGGGTCAGCCGTTCGGGAAGACGCCTCGACGTCGCCCGCGGCGCCCATTGGCGGGGCGGCGGGCCCACGGCCCGGCGACGGCCGAGCAACCGGCTCCGCGGGGGTAGGCGCGCATCGTCTGCGCGCCGAAGGGGGGCGAGAGCCCCCCTGAGGGGCGGCGAGCCCCTGTCAGAAATGGAGGGCCCCCGCCGCCACATGCGCCGCGGGGAGAAGCCCCCGCGCGGCCTGCGGCGTGGGGAAGAAGCGTAGGATTGCGCGGCCCGCAGCGCTTGGGGAGAAGAGCGATGGAGATGACGTCCGCGGCGGCGAGTGAGCCGCCCAAAGAGACAGAGGTGAGAGGTACGGTCGATCTGGTCACCGAGCGACCGATCGTCCTTCCCCGTCAGGACGGGCCGCGCGCCCGCATCGAGGACTTCCTCGGCCGCCGCCCACTGCTGGTGCCCGCGGTGCTGCTCGGAATCGTCGCTCTTCTCCTCCTGCGCCGGGGACCGCGGATCGTCGTGGTCCGCCCTCAGAGCCAGCGCGACTCGTAGCCCGGCGCCTCGCCGGGCGCGCCAGGCCCCTGCCCGCCCGGGCTCAGGCCCCGATGCCGACCGCCGCGAGCAGGGCTCCGTTCTGCTCGGGCGACCCGATGCTGATTCGGAGCCGGTCGCAATGGTCACCGTCCGGAAAATGGCGGACCAGGATGCGCTGCTGCTTCAGTTCGATGGCGACACTCGCGGCATCGCCCCGCGGGGGCCTGCCGAGGACGAAGTTGGCCTGTGACGGGATCACGTCCCATCCCGCCCCACGCAGCGCCGCGACCAGGCGCTCGCGCTCGCTGACCACCATTCCAACGATGCGCGCATGGTGGGCCTGGTCGTCGAGAGCGGCGGCGGCGGCCGCGAGGGCAAGCCGGTCGACGGGGTAGGTTTCGATCACGGCAGCGACGTCGGCGATCACATCGGGATGCCCGAGCGCGTAGCCGACACGGAGCCCGGCCAGCCCGTAGCTCTTGGCGAAGGTGCGCACCACGAGCCAGTTGGGGTGGCCGGCGAGCAACGGGACGCACGACTCGGGGGCAAAATCGCAATACGCCTCGTCGATGACAACGACGGAGTCGACCCCGACCAGCGCCTCGGCCAGACGGACGGGCGGCGCCCAGCTCCCCGTCGGTGAGTTGGGATTGCAGAGGAGCCGCATCACCCCCGGGATGGTGGCGAACGCCTCCGGGATCGAGCCTCCGTCGTCCAGAGGAACGGAGACGACTCGGGCTCCACTGAGGCGGGCGAGCACCGAGAGCAGGGAATACGTCGGCCGGGTGAGCACGACGGCATCACCGGGATCGGCAAACGCCCGGAAGCAGGTCTCCAGGATCTGGTCGGCACCGTTGCCAAGGACCACGGACGAGGGGCTCACCCCATGGTGCCGGGCCAGCGCCGAGCGGAGCGGCTCCCCCTGGGGGTGCGGGTAGCGGTGAAGCGCGGCCACCGCCGCCTCGACCGCCGGGCCCACGCGCGGCGATGGGGGCAGGGGAGATTCGTTGGTGTTGAGCTTGATCCAGTGGGTACCGTCGGGTGGCTGCTCGCCGGGCACGTAACCGGATCCGGAGCCCAGAGACGCGCGCCGGTATCGGGACATGGTCGGAGTATGCGAGAGCCGGGGCTGACGGGGTGCTGAAGAACCCCGCCGCAGCGTGATCGGGACGGGTCCCGGTTTGAAGCTTCCTGGAGACATCGCCCCGGGCGAGGAGACCGTCGGCCGGGGCAGTGGGGTCGCGCGGGTGGTCCGGCTGCCAGATGGGCTTGCCCCTACCCCTCGGCGAAGCCCCAGTACACGTCGAGGCGTCGCACCTCACCGGTTCGCTCGAAGATGGCGCCACTGGTCGCGAGGTCCAGAGCCAGGCTGGTGATCACTCGACAGGGGCCTTCGCGAGGAGTGAGCTCGATCCGCGACGGCCCCGCCCGATGGGCGAGAACCGGGACCTGGCACAGGGTGAAAGCCAGCGTCCCGACCTCGAGATGCAGGCTGGTCTCCTGGCCGTCGACGTCGATGAAACGGAAGGTCCGGGCCTCCGAGAGGAACTCCGCCCGGGTGGCGAGGTCAGGCTGGAAGATCAACCGCCCCTCCTCCACCCCAACCCCCATCTCGCCGCGCCTGATGATGAGGTCTTCCTTCACCTGCCCGGTCATCCCCGGCTGCTGCGCCCCGGCGAAACTGGGCGTGTGGGAGTAGGGATCGATCGGCATGGCACCGTAGACCTCGGGAGGCTTGTGGAGACCAAGTCCAGATTTGATTCCGGTGTACTGCTTCCACAGCCGCTCAACCAAAGCCTTCTCTTCAGGGTCGTCCGCGACCGAGGCCATCACCTCCTGAACCGACAAGAGCAGCTTGGAGACCATGTGCCAGTAGATGCACCCGAGACCCTCGTATTTGTAGAAGGCTCCGGAGCGGCCCGTGAACGCCCGATGATGAAAGACGGACTCGTACAAGGCCAGGATCTCCGCGACCTCAGCCTCCGACAGGTCACGTTCGGCCAGGGCCCGGGCGAGGAGGTGGCCGTTGTGCAAGTCGGCGCGGAAGTGGACGGCTCCGTTCACGTCCCGTACCAGGATCGGGTCGTCACCGTCTTCAACCATGCTCGCCACGATTGCCGAGCCCAGCACCGCATCCGGCGCCAGGTTGTTCTTCTCGAGGAACCCGGGGAGCTTGCGGTCGGGGTAGAGGAGATAGCTGTCCTGATCGGCGCGGTACAGCCTGCTCTCCCGAAGCGCATCGAGGACGTCGGCACACTCCCGCGCGGAGAGGGCGCCAGACCCGAGCACCGCCGCCTGACCCTCCAGCATCTCGTCGAGACGGCGGATCGCGATCCCGTCCTCGGAGACCTCCATGAGGTTGTAGGCATGGTAGAGGCCGTCGCCACGCCGGTTGGCACGAATCGAGTGGTCGATGTGACGCAGGGTAACGTCGCAGAAGGATCCGAGCTCAGCAACGGTCAGGTAAGCTCGTTCACCCGAGAATCCCCCCGCGTAGATTCGCTGTCGATATTCGTCGCCCGCCGTGCCCAGACCGTCGAGCACGCTCCTGCGCTCGCGGTCGGAGGTCGGGCCGTCAGCGCGCGCGGGGTGCCGTCCGAGCACGTCGGCAACCTGCCGCAGCGCATCAGCCACCTCCGACGCCACCTCGAACTCCCCGAGATGCGTCGCTCGGAAGAACCTTTCGCAGAAGGCCACGAGACGGCGCAACTGGCAAAGCGTCACGACCGAGACGCCGTTTCCGACCAGGGCGTTGTTGGCATCGTTCCACTCCGGTCGCTGAGTGTTCATCCAGATGCCGGCCTCGGGTACGTAGTTGAACAGCCTGGCCAGCATGGAGATGAGCAGCTTCTCCGCAAGGTTCGCGTGGTAGGGCGTCCCATCGGGTGCGGGAAGCAGCTTGCCGTCAGATCCAAGGCTCGCGGCGCGACTCCGGATCTGCTGATCGAGGCTGACGTCGAAGTCGATGGTCCTGAAGGGGTCGCGAAGCATGGACGTGTGGGGCTTGATGCGATAGGGGAGGTCTGCGAACGCGAAAACGCGTCGATTCAGCAGTCGCTCGAGCGCTCCGGTGTGATGGCGGGCCGAGACCTCGAGCAGCCGCAGCAGGTAGACGACTTGATGGTCTCCCCAATACCCGATGTGCGACCACGGGTCGGCGGGATCCACCACCTGCCAATCGAACCCCACGCGTGCGATGTGGTACGGGTTGTAGCCGTCGGCCGTCGACGCGTCGAGGAACTTGAAGATCATGCTTTCGACATAGCCGGGGAATGACAGGGCCAGCGCCTCCCAGTTCTGGAAGATGTCGCGCCAATTCCCCTCATAGTTGAGAAGCCGGCCACCGTCCGCCGCCTTCAGCTCGATGGAGAACAGGTTCCAGGGGCGGCTGGGATCGCCGTGCCGTCGGCTGAAGCTCAGCGGCAGGTACTCATTGACCAAGCGCTCCAGGTCAGGATTCTCGGCCACTCCCGGCAGCTCGAGCAGGCTGCGGTGCGAGAGCATCTCGGGGAGCCCCTCGAGGAAGGCCGCGCTCCGCGCCGATACCGCCTGGCTCGCTGAACGAAGATACGACCTCAGATCCGAGCTCGAGATCTCGTATCCAGTGCCTGGTACACCGCCGCGCATGGCGTTGAACAGGGCATTGGAGAAGTGCCGCCAGCTGGCCAGCTCGTCGGCGGTGAGTTGAAGGCCGTCGACGCCGGCCACGATGCGCATCAGGTTGTGGGTACCGAGCTGGATGTCCCCCTCCAGCCCGGCGCGGAGGTCGGCATTCGACGTGAGGAGCCGGATGAGCTCGGCGACTGACGTCGCATCCTGCCCCACGTCGGCCACCATGTTCCACCCGCGCTGTTCGTCTTCCGACAGCTCGATCCGCGCGCCGACCAGGTACGCGCCCCGCCGACCGCGGATGAAGGTCTCGTCCTCGAGCTCATGGCCCTCGCGGAACCGGTCTAGCTGTGCCGAGCAGAGAAGCCGGTGGGCGGGGTGGATGCCCTCGGACCAGACGGTGGTCGTCCTCAGTGCCTCGTTCGGCTCATTGCGATCCGTGGGGATTGCGCTCAGCCGGAACAGGGCCAGCCCACTCGAGGGGTCGAGCTCGCTCTCCTTGTAGGCATCCGCGAGAGTGCTGAACTCCATTTGGAACGCACGCGTCAAGCCATCGGGGAGTACGTTCTGGATACCGTCCACCACGTCGAGCTCCACGGACCCCGGTGCCACGTTGAGGATGGCCGTTCGCCGGACGAAACCGAAGCGTTCGCTGGTCAGCCAGGCGGCGGTGAAGGAGAGGCCGAGGTCGTGGTTCACCTCCTCGAACACCACGCGGTTGCCGTACACGCTCTTGGCGACACTGCGGGTGATCTCGTAGAGCCCCGCGTATCGTGGGGAGAAGGGCTCCCAGAGATGAACCCGGCCCCGCCGCCTGACTCGCAGGATGGTCTTGCCGCCCACCTGGTCTTGACTGTCGTGAATACGGTCGTCGGTCTGGTAGGGGAAGAGCGCGTGATCAGGGTCGCCACGCCCGGCGGTGAGGGCGCCGTTGCTGGAGAGAAAGATCCAGTGGTTGGAGTCGCTCACCATGCTCATCAGGAAGGGAGGCATCGCATCGTGATTGGCGATGCGGTAGAACACCTCGCCACCGACCTCGACCAGACCTCCCACCGGGTCCGCGGTCCGGAACTTGAGGCGTGAACTGCCGGCATACTGGCGTGTCATCGGTCCCCCTCGGTTGGGCATCACTCCCCGACGACCGCTTCGACGTCCACGGTGGCTCCGGCGGGGGCGAGGGGCATCAGGGTGCCCTCCACCCTGGCGCCGCCGACGATGAGATGGGTGACGCGCCCGGTGGTCCCACCCTGCTTGATGACGGCGATCCGGTAGGTGGCCCCGCGGAAGCGCCGGGTGGCGCGGAAGCCCGGCCAGTTCGCCGGGATCACCGGATCCACCCGCAAACCCCCGTGCTCGGGCCTGATCCCAAGGATCCACTGGGTGATGGCCACGTAATTCCAGGCGGCGGCGCCGGTCAGCCACGAGTTCTTGGCCTCACCGTGGCTGGGGGCGTCGCGGCCGGCGATCATCTGCGCGTAGACGTAGGGCTCGCAGCGATGGACGTCGCTGATCGCCTCGCGCGCGGAGGGATTGGTCCGCCGGTAGACATCGAAGGCGCCATCCCCGTCACCGGTCATCGCCTCGGCGATCATGATCCACGGGTTGGTGTGGCAGAAGATGCCGGCGTTCTCCTTGTACCCGGGCGGATACGAGGAGATCTCTCCCAGCTCGATGCGGTAGCGGGCGTAGGCGGGTTGCTGCAGCATCACCCCGTGTTCGGTGAGGAGCCGGTCGCGCACGCTGTCGAGGGCCTGACGGGCACGGCCATCCTCGATCCCGACCCCGGCCATGACGCAGATCCCCTGGGACTCGACGAAGATCTGTCCCTCGTCGCACTCCTTGGACCCGACGGGACTGCCGAAGAAGTCGTAGGCGCGCCGGAACCAGGCTCCATCCCAGCCATGCTCGGCGATGGTACCGGCCATGGCGGCGGCTCCGGCGAGAAGCCGTGAGCCCTCCTCGACCTCACCGCGCAGGCTCACGACGGCGGCGAGCTCGCGCGCAGCCATGACGAACTGACCGGCGATGAAGATCGACTCGGCGACCCCTCCGCTCTTGTTCTCGGTGGTCTGGAAAGGCTCGCCCGGGGTGTCGGAGAAGCAGTTGAGGTTCAGGCAGTCGTTCCAGTCCGCGCGCCCGATGAGCGGGAGGCCGTGGGGGCCGAGCCGGTCCAGGGTGTAGGCGACACAGCGGCGCAGGTGGTCGAGCAGGGGGGCCTCGGAGCCCTCGAGATTGTCGTATTGGACCGGCTCGTCGAGGACGGAGTGATCCCCCGTCTCGCGCAGATAGGCGGCGACGCCCAGCACCAGCCAGAGCGGGTCGTCGTTGAATCCCGACCCGATGTCGTCATTGCCGTGCTTGGTCAACGGCTGGTACTGGTGGTACGCGCCTCCGGTCGGGAGCTGGGTGGCGGCGATGTCGAGGATCCGCTGCCGTGCGCGCTCCGGGATCATCTGAACGAAGCCGAGCAGATCCTGAGCGGAGTCGCGGAAGCCCATCCCCCGTCCAATCCCGGACTCGTATGACGAGGCGGACCGGCTCAGGTTGAAGGTGACCATGCACTGGTAGGCATTCCAGACGTTCACCATCCGGTTGGTGTGTTCGTCCGGGGTGCTCACGTTCACATTCGAGAGCAGCTCATCCCACCGCTCGCGCAGCCCGCGGATTCCGGCCTCGACGTTGCCCGATTGCAGCCAGTGGTCGATCACCGGCCTGACCGTCCGCTTGTTGATCTGCTGGCTCCCGGGCGGGTCGAACTTCTCAGCCACCGGGTTCTCCCCGTAGCCGAGGAGGAAGACGATCTCGCGCTCCTCGCGGGGGCCGAGCTCGAGCCGGACGTGGTGAGAACCGTGCGGGGCCCACCCATGGGCCATCGAGTTGCCGGCGCTCCCCCGCTCGACCGCGATCGGACGATCGAAGCCGCGATAGGGACCGAGAAAGGCTTCGCGGGCCGTGTCGAACCCGGCGAGGGCCTCCGAGCAGGCGAAGTAGGCGAAGTGGTTGCGGCGCTCGCGGTACTCGGTCTTGTGATAGATGACGCTCCCCTCCACCTCGACCTCGCCGGTGGAGAAGTTGCGCTGGAAGTTGGTGGCGTCGTCCTGGGCGTCCCAGAGGCAGAACTCGACGGACGAGAAGATCGAGAGCGGTCGCCGCTCCGCGGTCAGGTTGGCGAGCCGGAGCCGCCATATCTCCAGGGTCTGCCCCAGCGGAACGCAGTAGAGGGTCTCGGACCGGATGCCGCCATGGCTCGCGGCGATGCTGGTGTAGGAGAGCCCGTGCCGGCACTCGTAGCTGTCCAGGGGAGTTTGGGTCGGTTGCCAGGACGGCGACCAGCTCTGGCCCGTTGCGTCGTCGCGCAGGTAGATGTAGCGCCCACCAAGGTCAAGGGGGGCGTTGTTGTACCGGTAGCGGGTGAGCCGGCGCAGCCGGGCATCGCGGAAGAAGGAGTAGCCGCCGGCGGTATTGGAGATGATCCCGAAGTACTCCTCCATCCCCAGGTAGTTGATCCAGGGGAGGGGGGTGTCGGGCCGTGAGATCACGTACTCCCGCCGCTCATCATCGAAGCGTCCGTACCGCAACGTCATCTCCCATGACGCCCACGACTGCCTGCCCCGCGTGGAGCGTCAGCCCGCATCAGGCCGCCCGCGACCATGTGACACTACCACGCCAGTCTGAAGGGTACTGCGGCATGGGGCTGATGGAGCGCCATCGGGACTGCGACCACGTCAGACCGCTGGGGCGTGGCCGGGCGGGAAAGCTCATCCGAGGCAGTAGAATCCCCACAGTGACGCAGTTGCAAGACGACGTCTTCGCAACCGACAAGGTGCTGCTCGCGCAGCTCAGCCTCGAGCGAAAGATCCGTCTCCTCACCGGGGCCACCCACTGGTACTTCCATGGCGATGACCAGGTCGGACTCCGACCGATAGTCGTCTCCGACGGCCCGGCCGGGGTCCGTGGCGTGCGCTTCCGGATCGACCGCCCCGTCTCCTCGCTGCCCGCCCCGATCGCACTGGCCGCCACCTGGGACCCCGCGCTGATCCACGACGTCGCCGCCGCCCTCGGCCGTGAGGCCCGCTCTCTCGACGTGGACGTCCTTCTGGCCCCCAACGTGAACCTGGTGCGCACGCCGCTCGGCGGGCGCGCCTTCGAGTGTTTCTCCGAGGATCCGTGGCTGACCGCGGGCATCGCCGTCGCCTATATCCGGGGAGTCCAGGAGGTCGGAGTCGCCTGCTGCCTCAAGCACTTCTTGGCCAACGAGTCCGAGACCGAGCGCAAGATCTACGACGCCCGGATCGACGAGACGACGCTCCGGGAGCTGTACCTGGTCCCCTTCGAGGTCTGTGTCCGCGAGGCGGATCCGGCGATGATCATGGCCGGTTACAACTCGGTGAACGGATTCACCATGACCGCCAACCGTCCACTGATTCGGGAGCTGCTCAAGGACGAGTGGGGTTACGGCGGGGCGGTGCTGTCCGACTGGACCGCGACCCGGGACACCGAGGCGTCGGCGCTGGCGGGCCTGGACCTGGTGATGCCCGGCCCCGACGGCCCCTGGGGGGACCGCCTCGTGGCCGCCGTCGAGGCCGGTCGGGTGCCCGTGGCGGAGATCGACGACAAGGTGCTGCGCCTGCTGCGTCTGGCCCGGCGAGTGGGGGCCCTGAGCACCCCCGAGAGAGCGGCAGCGACGTCGCAGGGACCGACGCCCGCCCCGGGCGGCGGCTCATGGGCGCCCCACAGGGTGGACCCCGCCCTCCTGCGTCGGGTCGCCGGGCGCTCCTTCGTCCTGTTGCGCAACCGGGACGCACTGCTGCCCCTCGAGGGCGACGCCCGCCGGCAGATTGCCGTGGTGGGACCAAACGCTGCCTGGCCGAGGATCCAGGGAGGGGGGAGCGCCATGGTCCTCCCGGTCAGGCGACCCGGCCTGGTCGACGCTCTGCGCTCCGCCGCCGGTGACGGGACGGTGGAGCTCCATCCCGGCTGCCGTCCCTGGTCCATCGTCCCGGAGGCGGAGGAGGGGACGCTGCACGACCCGGTGAGCGGGGAGCCCGGAGTGCGCCTCACCGTTCGTGCCGAGGACGGAGCCCTCCTGTACGACGCGCGGTATGAGCGCAACGCCGTCACCTGGTGGGACGACCTGCCCGACGCCGTCCACGCCGGCGCGTCGAGCATTGTCATTCGTGGTCGCTACCGGCCTGCGGTGAGTGGACCTCATCTCATCGGCGCGGCCGGTTTGGGCCGGATGGCGATCAGCGTGGACGGGCGGCGGGTCGCCGAGGCGACGACCCTGGCGCCCCCGGAGCTGGTGGGGCTGATCGCGCGACCTCCCGAGCTCCGCGTCCCCGTCGACCTGGAGGCCGGTCGGGAGGTCGAGATCTGGATCGAGAACCATCTTCCGGCCTCCCTCGAGTCCGGCCGTGAGGTCGAGGCGCGGCCCGCGGCCGAGGGCCTCCCCACGACCCGCGTTCACAGCGCCCGTCTGGTCATCTTCCGTCTCGGCATCGCGGCTGCCCCGGACGAGGAGGTCATGATCGCCGAGGCAGTCGAGGCCGCCCGTCGCTCCACCGCCGCAGTGGTCGTGGTGGGCTCGGCGGAGAGCGGCAACAGCGAGGGGTACGACCGCGATTCGCTGGCCCTGCCCGGTCGCCAGGACGAGCTGGTCCGCCGCGTTGCCGCCGCCAACCCACGAACCGTGGTCGTCGTCAACTCTGGGTCGGCAGTGCTCATGCCCTGGGCGGACGAAGTCGCTGCGGTGCTCCAGGTGTGGCTTCCCGGTCAGGCGATGGGCGAGGCGATCGCCGACGTCCTGTTGGGCGTCGTGGAGCCCGGGGGACGGCTCCCGGTGACCATGCCCCGGCGTGAAGCCGACTGCCCGGTCCTCGCCGCCGAGCCCCACTTTGGCGAGCTCGAGTACTCGGAGGGGCTGCTGATTGGCTACCGCGGGTACGACCGTGCCGGCACCGAGCCACTTTTCTGCTTCGGTCATGGGCTCGGCTACACCGACTGGGAGTACGTGGCCCTGCGGCCTGCCCTCGCCGAGCTCAGCGCGGGAGAGGATCTCCCGGTAGCGGTGACGGTGCGCAACATCGGCACACGCAGCGGCCGCGAGATCGTCCAGCTCTACCTGGAGCCGGCCCCCGGTCGCGGCGATCCCGGCCGCCCGCAGCGGGCCTTGGCCGCCTTCGCTCCTGTCGATGCCGGCCCGGGTGAGGAGGCGACCGTCCGCATCACCGTGCCATCCCGTGCCTTCGCCCGATTCGACGGGAGCCCACGGGGATGGACCTGGCCGGCGGTCGGGTGGCGGCTGCGCGCGGGCCGCTCGTCGCGCGACCTGCGCCTGAGCGAACCGATCCAGGGCCGCTGAGGGCTCGACTGCCGGTCAAGCTCCGCTGAGCATCCGGGCGCCACGCGGGGGGACCGTCCAGCGCAGTCCCTCACCCAGATGGGTTCGGCGGCGCTTGCGCACCACCGGACGCCGCATCACGGCAGAGCTGCGACGCACCCCGCGGCGGTCGGTCCGCGGAGCCGGGTAAGCCCGGCCGGCGCGCTGCCGGCCGGGCCCTACCCGCCCACCCACGGGGGGTGGGGTTATTCAGTTGTTCTCCGCTCTGCTCGACGGAGCGGAGTGATGGTGATGGGTTAGGAAGCCAGCGGCTTGAGCTGCATCAGGATGTAAGGCATCTGAGGATCGCTCGGGCTGGGGTCCATGTAGGGGTGCGACTGGTTCGGCCAGTTCGTGTAGTCAGCGCTGCTGAACACGTTCCAGTCGGCGCCGTAGAGCAGCGGCACGTAGGGAACCTGAGTCGACATGATGTTCTCGAGCGACTGGACGGTGGTGTCAATCGTCGAGGTGTCGTTGGGGTTGGTGGCGGCGTACGTGGTCAGGGCTGTTGCCGCGGCCGCGTCACCGGAGAAGTCCTTCATGCCCGTGTAGGCAGCCGAGTTGGTGGAGCTGGTGGCGTCGAACCAGTCCTCGTACTGGATGTACGGGATGCTGCCGCCGCTGCCCCAGTGGATCAGGGTCTGCCAATCGCTGGTGCTGGCGGAGTATCCGGAGAACCAGTCGGAGTAGCCCTGGGCGGGCTTGGTGGTCACGTCCATGCCCACTGCCTGGAGGGCAGACGAGATGAGGGCACAGTCTTCCCAGTAGTCAGAGAAGGCGATCGGGTCATAAACCGAGAAGCTGATGTCCTGACCGCCCTTTTCCCAGCAGTTGGTCGGGCTGTTGCTGGTGCAGTTGCCGCCCTTGGTGTACGTCCCCGTGCTGCTGTCGTAGCTGGAGCTGGTCGGAGGCGTGTAACCGTCCGCGGTGAGGATGTCGTAGACGTCATCCCCGGTGGGCAGGTTGTCGGCCTTGGCAGTCGCTGCGTCCGGGACGTTGCCGCTGGTCGAGAGATCGCCGGTGAGAGCCCCGCTCGACGGAAGGTACGACTTCTGCGCGGGCAAGATCAGCCCACTCGAGGAGCTCGCCGGCTCCTCGTATCCGGACTCACCCAGGAGGCCGAGGGCGTTGCGGTCGATGCCGTAGCTGACCGCCTTGCGCACCTGCGCGTCCCCGATCCCGGTGGCCCCGCCGTTGCCCGTGTTCAGGTTGAACCAGAGGGTGACGGTGCTACCGGCGGCGAACCAGGCGTTGTTGGTCTGGGGGTTGAGATCGACGTAGTTGGAGTAGACGTTGGGGATGTCGTTGCCGGCCCAATCGAGCTGGCCGCTCACCAGTGCGTCGCTCGCGGCGGCGTTGGTGGCAAGCGAGGGGGTCTCGATCTCGGACTCCGGCGGCTTACCGCCCCAGTAGTAGGGATTCGGCTTCCACTTGATGAGAGAGCTGGAGTAGCTGTCCAGCATGAAGGGCCCGGTGCCGACCGGGTCGGTGACCTTCATCGTGGGATTCGCGTTGATCGCGGTCGCCTCGGACGCCGGCAGCATGTACTCGTTGCCGAGGATGGTGTACAGCGCGGTGTACTGCGCCGTGGCGAAGGTGAGGGTGACGACGTTACCCGAGGCGGTCGGGGCCGCCGACTGGGTCGGCATCCCGTTGATGTTCGCCTTGGGGTTCATCAGCATCGCGTAGGTGGCAACAACGTCAGCCGGCCCGAAGGACGTGCCGTTGTTGAACTTGATGCCCGTCTTGATGGTGATCGAGAGCTTGGTGCCAGTGCTGTCAAAGCTGTAGCCGCTGGCCAGCCAGTCGTGTGTGCCGCTGGCGGTCGGGTCCAGGGTGTCGTACTCGATCAATGGCTCGTTGACCATCGACCGCGTGCCCATCTGTTCCGCCACCGAGTTGCCGTCATAGGGGTTGAAGTCGTCCGAGAACGTCACCCCAGTGGTGGGCTCCGCGATGAGCGGTGGGCCCGCCGTCGAGGCCGTCGACGGTGACGACGACGAGGTGCTGGTGCTCCCGCAAGCGGCAACGGCCACGGTCAAGACCGCCGTCCCTAGCAGGCCTGTCAATGTTCTGCGATTCATAAGCTCGCAATCTCCGTAAGGCACAGCCCGGGGGGGGCGGTGCACATTCTGCTGATAGATGCCGAGGTGAGGCACCGCCGCCAAGAGCGGTCGCATCCGGGCTCACCGAGCGGTGAGCCGCACGCGCCTCTCCACGATGCCTCCCGGGCTCCGGCGAAGCCCGGAACGCTGTCACCCATGATCCGGTCCTCCTTGGTCCTCCTTACCCTCCTAGCCCTCCTCGTGGATGGTGCTGCTCATCGGGTCGTGCTCACGATCAGGTGACCCGCCGGCAGGGCCCGGTCGGTACTGGGCGCCGTCTTCCGGCGGGGCCTCTCCACCACTGCTGCCCGTCCGGCGCTGGGCCGGGTCGACGTGCAGCCAGCAGGCGGCAACGTGCCCCGACGAGATCTGGACGTCGGGCGGTACCTCCCGGCTGCAGATCTCCATGGCGTGGGGGCAACGGGGATGGAAACGGCATCCGCTCGGGGGGGAGATCAGGCTCGGCGGCGCACCGCTTCCGGCCAGGCTCGGCGGCTCCGCGCGGTCCGGGTCGGGAGCGGCCGAGAGCAGGAGCTGGGTGTAGGGGTGGGCCGGGCTGTCGGTGAGGATCGCGCTCGGCGCCGACTCCACCAGCTTGCCGGCGTACATCACCATGATGGTGTCGGCCAGGTAGCGCGCCGAGCCGATATCGTGGGTGACGTAGAGGATCGCCAGGTGGTCGCGATCGCGCAGGTCG
>Ga0187851_10002015_pt1 | contig 18530 bp, 17 predicted proteins | sample June2016WEW_6_10_FD_132997 | JGI IMG/M metagenome (GOLD analysis project Ga0187851, IMG submission 132997) | Peatland microbial communities from SPRUCE experiment site at the Marcell Experimental Forest, Minnesota, USA - June2016WEW_6_10 | ecosystem: Environmental > Terrestrial > Soil >...
ATGCCTTTGCCGCGCCGTTCGTACCAGTAGACGTAGCTTTTTTCTTCGCTCTCCAGCAGGAATTCGAATTCGCGCCGCAAGTCCGCGCCGCGCCGCGCCAGCGTCACCACTTCCTCCGGCTTGGGATTCAGCGCGGAAAGTTCCGTCTCGATTCGTTTCACTGCGGCGGACAAATCCTCGAACGCTTCGTGATTCTTTTCAAGAAACGATTTGCGTTCCGCCGGGCCGAACGGGTAGCGCCCTTCGCGCTCCGGAAAATGCTCGAAAAATCCGCGCGCCCGCTCGCGCACGCGCAGCAGGTGCTTGCGCAGCGGCGTGGCTTCAATTTTCAGCAGGCGCAACATGGCTTCGGTGTCGCGCACCAGTTCTTCGAATTGGTAACTCGATACGCGCCGGCCGAAATAATCGCTGGCCACGTCTTCAATCTCGTGAGCTTCGTCGAAGACTACTGCGGAATATTCCGGCAGGATCGAGCCGAAATCATCCTGGCGAATCGCCAGATCCGCGAAAAATAAATGGTGATTCACGATGATCAGGTCCGCTTCCTGCGCGCGTTGTTTCATCGCCGTCAGGAAGCAGCGCTGGAATTCCGGGCACTTTTGTCCGGTGCAAAGGTCGCTGCGCGCGTCAATGCGATGCCACAATTCTGCGTCGTCCGGCAGAAAAGTCAGCTCGGAGCGGTCGCCCGTCTCCGTCAGCTTTTCCCAGTCGCGGATCTGCGCGAACCAATCCACTTCGTCAAGGCCTTTCAGCAGCGCTTGCCCCTCGAACTGGTGCACTTTCTGCCGGCACAAAAAATTGTTGCGGCCCTTCATCAGCGCCACCTTCAGGTTTGGCGCAAAATGTTTCTGCAGGAACGGCACATCCTTGTTGAACAATTGTTCCTGCAAGGATTTCGTGGCCGTCGAAATCACTACGCGCCGCCCGCTGCGTATCGCCGGAATCAGGTATGCCAGAGTTTTGCCAGTGCCCGTTCCGGCTTCGATGATCGCGTGCTGATGCTTCCGGAAAGCCTCATCGACGATTTCCGCCATCGCGAGTTGCGACGAGCGGAACTCGTAACCCGGGTGGCGGCTTTCCAGCAATCCGCCAGCCCCAAAGATCCCCTCGATCGTCACGTCCTCGGATTTTGCAGCAGCAGCTTTTTTCGGCATTGGGTGAGCTGGCACAACTACTCGTGGCACAGCCACTCTTGGCTGTACGGCTAGAAGGTTAAGATAACACACGCGCATAAGCCGACGCCCTGCAGAGACCGGCGTCGTGGCAGCTGGCGGATTTATCCCATAACGTGGGGAGCCTCGCCGAGAATGCAGTCAGGAGGAATGAACCGTAGATGTTCTTTCTCAAGAAGCCCGGTCCGGAAAGGATTCGCGAAATCCTCGCCGCGCAGAAACAGCAGCAATTTTCCTACGAGCACGTTGGAGCATCGCGTACGGAAGCCCCCAAGGGCTACGTCGTAGATCACAACCGAATTCAGTTGGGCGAGGGCCGCGCTGCGTTTGACCGAGCCAAGAGCGCGGTCAAGCAATGGAAGATGTTCGATATTCCGTGGATCGAATTATTTTGGCCGGACACTCCCATCGAAGAAGGCGCGACGGTTGCCGTCGCCGCGTCTCATCTTGGATTCTGGTCGCTGAACGCGGCCCGCATCGTCTATACGATTGACGAACGCGGCTTGCTAGAACGATACGGATTTGCTTACGGTACATTACCCGACCACGCAGAAAGGGGCGAAGAACGCTTCACCGTTGAATTTCATCCCGACGACGAAACCGTTTGGTACGACCTCTACGCGTTCTCTTGGCCACACACCCTCGCGCGCCTGGCATTCCCATACACGCGGTCCTTGCAGAAAAAATTCGCAACCGATTCGAAATTGGCGATGCAGAGAGCAGTGCGGCAGGCCTGAAGGTACACATAGATCACGCGAGAGATGATAGAGTAGTTAGCCTGCCTAGCGGCGTGCCTTTCAATGACCTCCAAACTCCCATCGATCGTAATCGTCGGCCGCCCCAACGTGGGCAAGTCCACGCTCTTCAATCGCCTCACCGGCACGCGCCGCTCCATAGTCACCAATGAGCCGGGCATCACGCGCGACCGCATCTAAGGAACCGCGAACTGGGAAGGGCGCAGTTTCGAAGTGGTGGACACGGGCGGGATCGTCCCTGAAGACAAAGCCGGCATCCCCGGCGAAATTCTGCGCCAAGCCAGCGTGGCAATTAAAAACGCGGCGCGTGTGATTCAGATTGTTGACGGACGCGTCGGCCCCACGCCTCTCGATCAGGAACTGGCGCAACTGCTGCGCCGCGCCGGCAAGCCGCCGATTCTTGCCGTCAATAAAGTAGATACGCCGCAGCAAGCCGTGGATTTTTCCGCGCCATTCTACGAATTAGGCGACGAAGTTTTCCCCATTTCCGCCGAACACGGTTTTGGCGTGGACGTGCTGCTGGATGCCATTACCGAGGAGATTCCGAAGGGCGAGCCGGAGCCGGAAACGCCCCACGTCAATATCGCGATCATCGGCCGCCCCAACGTCGGAAAATCTACGCTGCTGAATCAACTGGTCGGCGCGGAACGCTCCATCGTTTCCGCGGAGCCGGGCACGACGCGCGATGCTGTGGATACCGTCGTCGAGCGCAACGGCAAAGCCTATCGCTTCCTCGACACCGCTGGAATTCGCCGCAAGGGCAAGACGAAGCTGATCGCCGAAAAATTAAGCGTCATCATGGCGCGCCAGCACCTGGAGCGCGCAGACATCGCTCTGCTCGTCGCCGATTCCGCGCAAGGCATCACTTCGCACGACGCGACGATCGCGAGCTATGCCGAGCAGTCCGGGCGCTCGGTGATCATCGTGATGAACAAATGGGATCTGGCGCTGGAAGCCGCGCAGGATTTGTCGTTGGAGAAAAAGAAGCGCGGCGGGAAGTTCGTGGCGTTCAACGCCAATAAGCTGGTGCAGGATTACGAGCCGCTGGTGCGCGCGCGCCTGAAATTTCTTTCCTACGCGCCGGTGGTATTTCTTTCAGCGAAGACCGGCGAAAATATCGACCGGCTCTACAACCTGATTGACAAGGTCGTCGAAGCCCGCAACAAGCGCATTTCCACCGGCGAGCTGAATCGCTGGGTCGCGAAAGTGGATCTCACGCGCGGCACTTCGCCCGCCAGCCGCGAAGTGAAAATTTTCTACATCACCCAGGCCAGCACCGCGCCGCCCACTTTCGTGCTGTTCACCAATCAGCTCAAGCCGCTGCACTTCAGCTATCAGCGTTTCCTGGAAAACGAGCTGCGCAAGGAATTCGGCTTCCTCGGCACGCCCATCCGCTTCACGCAACGCCTGAAAAAACGCGGCACGCGCCACCGCGAGCGCAAAGACCCGCGCAAATCATGACTCCTGACCAGATTGCAGGGGTTGACACGGCGGGAAATCGGCCTACGATACAAATTGAGATGGCCAGCGCTATTCCAGCACCGGATGCTTCGCCCATGGATGAAAGGGAAGAGAAGAGCCTGTTCCGCATCGGCGAAGTCAGCCGCTTGACGGCTACCAAGGCCTTCGTCCTGCGCTATTGGGAAACCGAATTTCCCATGCTGCAGCCGGTGAAGAGTCCTAGCGGCCATCGCCTCTACCGCCGCGAAGACATTGAGACTGTTTTTGAAATCAAGCGCCTGCTTTACGAAGAGGGCTTCACGATTGCCGGCGCGCGGAAACATTTCGAAGAGCGCGGCCAGGTACACGGCGAAGAATCCCCCAGCAGCGCGGCCGGTGGTAATGGCAGCCCAGGCCGCTCCATCGTCGCACACAATAGCGCTTCGGCATCCCGCCGCGAAGCTCCCACGCAGCGACAGCGCAAATTCCTGCTCGATTTGCACGAAGAACTGCTCGCTGTCTTGACCCTTCTCGAACGCGAGTGATACGCTACAAACGTTGTAAGCGGTCGGGACGTAGCGCAGCCTGGTAGCGCGCACGCTTGGGGTGCGTGAGGTCGCTGGTTCAAATCCAGTCGTCCCGACCATCTTCCTTTCTGCTGTTCAGCCGTGACGAACTTTTCGAAAGGCGTTCCGTCCGCAGCGAATTTTCATGCCGCATATTCTGATCACCAACGACGACGGCATACACGCCCCCGGCCTGCGCGCGTTGGTGGATGCGCTGAAGGACGAAGCCGCGCTCACCGTCGTTGCGCCTTCGCGCGAACGCAGTGCCGCCGCGCAGTCGCTCACTTTGCGCCAGCCGATTTACATGGACCAGATTGCGGAGAACGAATATTCAATCGAAGGCACGCCTGCGGATGCCGTGATTCTCGCCTTCAACGCAATACTGAAAGAGAAGCCCGACTTGGTCGTCTCGGGAATTAATCGCGGCGGAAACATGGGCGAGAACATCTACTATTCCGGAACCGTGGGCGCCGCGATGGAAGGCGCTATCAACCATGTTCCGTCCATCGCAATTTCCGTCGCCTATCGCGGCAAGGAATTCGATTTCAAGCCCGCCGCGCAGTTCGCGCGCATTTTGATTCCGCTGATGTTGACGGAAGGCCTGCCGCCCGGGATTTTGCTGAACGTGAACGTGCCGCAAGCTTGGAACGGCTCGGTGCGTTTCACACGACAATCGTCGAAGATCACTCGCAACCTGCTACAGCCGGGCACCGACCCGCGCGGCCGCAAATATTTCTGGCTGCACGAGCAGCAACGCATCGAAGACATCGAGCCGGATACCGATCTCGCCGCCATCCGCGACGGCGCCATTTCCATCACGCCGCTAGAGCTCGATCACACTCACGCCCCGTCGCTCGAACACCTATCGCACTGGACGAAGCTGCTCGAATCCGTCGTCAAGCCTTGAACCTGCGCTGCTTGGCAGCCGCATGTTTTGTCGGCGAGCGGGGGCCGACCGGCAACATCTCGATCACTTATTCTCGTGTGGATAGACCACATCTTTCGCGCCGAGCGGCAGCGCCGGAATCAGCCAGCGGAAGAGCACCGTCGCGGCGATTGCTCCGGCAATTTGCGCGACGATAAATCCGGGCGCGTCGACTGGCCGAATCCCCGAAAAAGTGTCGCTGAGCGATCGCGCGATCGTCACCGCGGGATTCGCGAACGACGTGGATGCCGTGAACCAATACGCGGCTGTGATGTACGCTCCCACGGCGAAGGCCGTTGCGTTCGAACGCAGCCGCGAACACCCCCAGATCACCGCCAGCAATCCGAACGTCGCCACGAATTCGCTGAACATTTGAGCCGCTCCACCCCGTGCGTGCCGCGACAGCGACGCAAGCGGCAGGCCAAACATTAAATGCGCGACGATTGCGCCGCCGATTCCGCCTGCGACCTGCGCGAAAATATATGCGGGGGCTTCCTTCCAGGAAATTCCGCCTTCCATCGCGTCGGCCAGCGTCACCACGGGATTCAGATGCGCTCCCGAAATTGGCCCGAACGCCAGAATCAAGGCCACCAGGACAGCTCCTGTTGCGATTGTGTTCGCCAGGAGCGCAATCGCCACATTTCCGGCCGCCAGTCGCTCGCCCATGATTCCAGAGCCCACCACTGTTGCCACGAGAAATAGTGTCCCGAGGAATTCCGCCGTGACTCGCCGCATTCCTGACGATTTCATTGCGTCTCGCCAATTTGCATGTTTCCGACACGTCCGATCCGGTCGATTTCTTTCTTGATTGCCAAATTGTCGAGGCTCGACAGTGGCAAGGAAAGAAATAAACTGATTCGACGGTCCAGCATCATGAAGGCGTCACGAAAGGCGCGTTCGATCTGTTCCGGCGTGCCTTGCACCGCTGCTGGATCGGGAACGCCCCAGTGCGCCGTCGTCGGTTGCCCGGGCCAGAAAGGGCACGGCTCTCGAGCGGCGTTGTCGCAAACCGTAATTACGAAATCCATTTGTGGTGCGCCAGGCGCCGCAAATTCGTCCCAGCTCTTACTGCGCAGACCATCCGTCGGCAAATTCGCAGACTCTAATTGTTTCAGCGCTTCAGGCCGCACACGGTCGCCCGGTCGGCTTCCCGCACTGTACGCGGTGTACGCCAGCCTCCCTTTGCGGTTCAAGATCGCTTCGGCCATAATCGAGCGGGCGGAATTTCCGGTGCACAGAAACAGAACGCTGTAATGCGTTTTCCCAACGCTCACTGTTTCTCGCCTTCCGCGGGCGGGCAGCATGCCGGTCCGCAGCATTCCCGAGGTGCCCCGGTTTGGTTCGCAGCGGGTTTTTTCGCGCGCACGAAGGCACTGGCGAATTTGCCCTCCACCAGCGGCGCGATGGCGTCCACGTCAATTCCTTCGGCGGTCAGAAATTGCCGCGCGTCCTCCACGCTGTAAATGCGCGTCGGTTCGATCTGAATACCCTCGAATCCAGCAGCTTTTAGCTTCGCTCGGTACTCGGACTCCTCCATCGCGCCTGCCACACATCCCACCCAGAGCTCTACACTTTTTCGCACTTTCGCCGGCACCTCGCCGCGCACCACAACGTCGGATACTGCGAATCTCCCACCCGGTCGCAGCACCCGGAACGTCTCGCGCAGGACGCGGTCTTTATCCGCTGAAAGATTGATCACGCAGTTCGAAATCACGACGTCCACGGAATTGTCCGGCAGAGGAATGTTCTCGATTTCTCCCTTTAGGAACGTCACGTTCGTCGCGCCGGCCTTGCGCTGGTTCTCGCGGGCCAGCGCCAGCATGTCGTCCGTCATGTCCAGGCCATAGGCTTTTCCTGTCGGCCCTACACGCCGCGCGGAAAGCAGCACGTCAATTCCGCCGCCCGAGCCGAGGTCGAGTACGGTTTCTCCGGCGCGCAATTCGGCCAGCGCCGTGGGATTCCCGCAGCCGAGCGACGCGAGCACCGCCTGCTCGGGAAGCCCGGCGGTTTCGCTTTGCTGGTATAGGTTCGAGGAAATCGGGTCGCAGCAGGGAATCGCGCTGGAGGAGCATCCGCAACCGCCCGCCTCTCCGCCGGCAAGCCTCCGTGCTGCTTCGCCGTATTTGCTTTGCACCGTTTCCTTGATGCTCTTGTCGCTCATGATCTGCCTCCGTGTTGATATTCATTCAATATTGACGATATTCGATGGTGTGCGGGAGCAATGCTACCGCGCAATCTCGTTCATGCTATACGTCCATGATGAGGCGCGCCGCGTGCGGGAATTCTCCCAGGCACTTCAAGTTCACGCGATAGTACATGAACGTGCCGCGACGCTCTGCGAATACGAAGCGCGTGGCGCGCAGAATCTTCAGATGGTGCGAAATTGTCGGCTGGCCGATCGGAAAGTGTTTCACGATGTCGCACACACAAACCGGATCGCGGTTCGCCGCGAGTAAGTTCAAAATCCGGATGCGCGTGGGGTCGGCCAGCGCCTTGAACCATCCCGCGTAAGCTCGCGCGCGCAGCGTACCGAGCTTCGGCGACGTGCCGGTGCGACAGCAGGCAGCTTCGCTTCTCCGGGTTTTCAGCTGGCGCGCCATCTCAGCTCTCTCCTCTTTCGATCGTGATTCAGATTAGCACATACATCGAAGAGTATCAATGAATGTGTATCGCCACGACTGCAAGTCAGACGACACGGCCGATTGCACAGAATGTTCGCAGCGTCGCCCTGAGTGACACGCTTCCCGTGTGATAGCCTTGCATGCGAAGAGGAAACCGCAACGTGAGCAGACCTACAAGATTCCTCGTCGTGGCACTGAGTCTGTTGACTGCAACGATTCTGGTGTGCTCTCCGATTGTTGTTCGAGCCGTTGCGAATGCGCCGCTTCAATCGCAGACGGGAGGCCGGACCGTAACCGTTCTCGGCAAGGTCACTGATGAATCGGGCGCGATCGTCCCCAAGACCATATTGATATTCACCGCGGGTGAGACTTCGTATTATGCAGAGACCGCCGTGGATGGTACTTACGCCGTTACTCCGACCCCTGGTTTGTATGCAGTTCACGTCGAGCATGCCGGGTTTGGTCCCATTGATGAGTCAGGAGTGGAAATCAAATCAGGCGCAGACATAAAACTCGATTTCTTGCTGAAAGTAATGACGGGACACGGACCGGTCTACGCCGTGCCGCTCGCCGAGCCAACCGTACCTCGACTGCCGAAGAACTTGTCTGGTTCACCTCCAGCCCCAACGCGGATGCAAGGAGTTTACCCAGATCCGGCAGCTATGAAGCCTGTACCGGAACCATTGCTGCCCCGCGTCCCGAAGGCTTCTGTCGATACATCCCCGGCCGCGGACCAAGATGCTCCTTATCCGCCGCAATACGCTTCCGTCAAAACCGTCCAGGCGTGGATACCGGTGAAGGATGGCGTGCGCCTTGCCGTTAGCCTTTATATGCCCGATGGCCCGCTTCCCGCCGCGCATCCCGATGAAAAATTTCCTGCGATCCTCGAGTACTTGCCCTACCGCAAAGACGACTGGACACTGGCGCGCGACTGGGATCTGCATTCTTATTTCGTGCGCCGAGGATACGTGACCGCGCGGGTCGACATTCGCGGCACCGGCTCGAGCGAGGGCGCGCCGCCGGATCGTGAATACTCGGATCAAGAGCAGCAGGACGGTTTGGAAGTAATCGCGTGGCTCGCAAAGCAGCCATGGTCAAACGGCAACGTCGGCATGACCGGCATTTCCTGGGGCGGCTTCAATTCCATTCAGCTCGCGCGGCTGCATCCGCCCGCGCTGAAAGCCATCCTCGCGATGTGCGCCACCGAAGAATTATTCCACGACGACATCCATTACATCGACAACCTGATGCACCTGGACGAATTCGAGCTGGGCATGGACCTGCAGCTCGGTCTCACACGCGCGCCGGATTTTCCCACGGACGAAAAATCTCTCGCCGCGCGGTTTGACGCCAAGCCGTGGGCTTTTCTCTACCTGCATCATCAGCGCGATAGTGAATTCTGGCGCCGCGCTTCGGTCGCGCCAAATCACTACGATGAATACAAGGTTCCATCGTTTATGATCGGCGGATTTCTCGACGGCTATCGCGACAGCATTCCGCGCTTCTTCGAACATACAAATGCGCCGATCAAAGCGCTGATCGGCCCGTGGAATCACACTTTTCCACACGAAGCCGAACCCGGCCCTTCGATCGAATGGCGCGTGGAAGCGGTGCGCTGGTGGGATTACTGGCTGAAGGGAATGCAAAACGGAATCATGGACGAGCCGCGCTTGGAAGTGTACATGCGCCACAGGTATCCACCTGAAACCACCATCGGCGAAATTCCCGGAGAGTGGCGCGCCGAAAAGGCTTGGCCGCCTGCGAACACGCACGTGCAGACACTCTTTCTCGAACCGAATCACACTTTAGGCGACGAGGCCCCGCCCGCTTCGCCGATCGTGTCTCACCAGCTGAGTTACGTGCCATCCATCGGCAATGAAGCCGGGTTTTGGTGGGGCGATCTCACGGCGGACCAACGGCCGATTGACGCCTTCAGCTTGATTTACGATTCCGCGCCGCTCGCAAAGGAGACCGCGCTGCTCGGTTGGCCGAAGCTGTTCATGGAAGTTTCAGCGGATACACCGCTGGCCGATTGGTTCGCGCGACTGTCCGACGTCGCGCCCGACGGCACGGTGACGCTGATAACGGGCGCAGGACGGAGCGGAGCGCAGCGCGACTCCGCCGAGAATCCGAGTCAGCTTCCGCTCAATCGCAAGTTTGAGCTTCCCATTGAGCTCCACCTCACCAGCTGGGTTTTTCCGCCCGGCCATCGTATTCGCCTGGCAATTTCCAATGCGATGTGGCCCATGATTTGGCCGACGCCATATAAGACGACCACCTCGCTGTGGCTAGGCGGCGCGAACACGGCTCGCTTGGAACTTCCGCTCGTTCCAGTTGAGCCGCCCGGCCGTCCGCACTTCACCGCACCCGAAAAAGAAACGCCGCTCGCTGGCGTGAAATCTGAAGGCGACACTTGGCCGCCGCAGTATTGGACCTTGACGCATGACTTGATCACCGGAAATGCGCGCGTGGACTGGGTTGGAGATGACTGCAGCGAGTACCCCTGGGGGAAAATGAAGGATCATGAACAGATGGGCTACGAAGTTCTGGACTCGAGCCCTGCAACCAGCCGGGTGTTCGGAACCGCTTCCACAACGGTGGAACTGCCCGGCCGCACGCTGGTGTGGAGCGTCGTGCTCAACCTGCGCAGTGACGCGCAGAATTTCTATTATCATTTCGAGCGCCATCTGACTGAAAATGGGAAGCCGCTGCGCGATAAAACCTGGGAGGAAACGATTCCGCGTGACCATCAATAGCTCCCACATCCGGCGGAGCGCCCGGTGAAGCACACCGCCATCCTGCTCGTCAGCTGCCCTGACCAAAAAGGCCTGAACGCCGCCATCCACGATTTCATCTATCGCGGGAACGGCAATACCCTCCACGCCGACGAGCATTTGGATTCCGAGCGCAATCTTTTTCTAATGCGCGTGGAATGGGACTTGGCGGACTTCGCGCTGGACATGCGCGAATTCGCGGAACATTTTCAGCCCATCGCCGACCGCTTTGCCATGCAATGGCGAGTGGCGCTCTCCAGCTATCGTCCGAAAATCGCGATTTTCGTGTCGCGTTACGATCATTGCCTGGTGGATCTGCTCTATCGCCAGCGCGGCGGGGAACTGGCGTGCGAAATTCCGCTGATAATCAGCAATCACGCGGACGTGCAGCGCTGGGCCGATTTTTACGGTGTTCCGCTGCACGTGATTCCGGTGACGAAGGAAAATAAAGCGCAAGCAGAAAGTTGGCAGCTCGAACTGCTGCGACCGCACGGAATTGACTTGATCGTCCTTGCGCGTTACATGCAGGTGCTATCCTCGGATTTCATCCGCCAGTATCCGCCGCATCACATCATTAATATTCATCACTCGTTTCTGCCTGCGTTCGTTGGCGGCAAGCCGCACCAGCAAGCTTTCGATCGCGGAGTGAAACTGATTGGCGCGACCAGCCACTACGTTACCGAAGTTCTCGACGATGGACCGATCATCGAGCAGGACGTAGTGCGCATTTCGCACCGCGATACCACCGAGGATTTAATTCAGAAGGGCCGCGATCTGGAAAAGGTCGTGCTATCGCGCGCCGTGCGCTGGCACATCGAAAATCGCATCCTACTTTACGGAAACAAAACCGTCATCTTCGACTAAGGGTTCGGTTGGTGTCGGGCTACCGGTTCGCTGACTCGCTTATCGCGCGACCGCGGACCGCGTGTCATTCAAATCCGCGGCCAGCAAACGATGAAACAAATGCTCACCCGCTTCGCGCCGCACCGATAGCCGCCCGGCCTGGTACGCGCGTGAGCTGAGCCCGCGCTGCACGCCGTCGCAAATCACGATGTCTTCCTGCTGCACGCGCTCGCTGACGCCCATGCTCTCGCGGATGTAGGGCATCTGCGCTTCGCTGGTATCGCCAAAATAAAAGTCAAAAATCACTTCGCAGCGATCCACACCGAGCGGAATCACCAGGTTGGTATCGAGATATCCTTCGTACCAATTCAGCATGAAATTCGGATACTGCCAGAAATAAAAGGCTCGATCGCCTTTGCGTGTGGCGGCGGCGCTAGCCTCGGAACCGTTGTCCACAGCCACGGGGCTGGACTGCACGCAGCAGCGGTCCACGTTTTCAATCGTGTAGTTCGTGTAATCCAGGACGCTGTTGAGTCCCTTGTGCATGTGCGGCACGTGATAGCCGCCGTCCAGAAAATTATCCACGTACACTTTCCAGTTGCACTGCTGTATATAGCTGCGGCGCTCGACGAATTTCAGTCCGCCGAAATTCAGCGGCTTCGCGAGCCCCACCAGCGCACCCAAAGAATCATGTAACGGCGCGGCGTGCGGGTCCAGATTGACGAAGATAAAATTGTCCCAGGTTTCTACGCGCACCGGCACCAGCCCGTTTTGCGCGCGATCGAAATTGCAGACGCCTTCGAACTCCGTCATGCCGCGCAGCTCGCCTTCCAGGTTGTACGTCCAGCCGTGATACGGGCAGCGCATATGCTGCGCGTGGCCGCACGGTTCGTTCATTACCGTCATGGCGTGGTGCCGGCAAACGTTGTAAAACGCGCGCAGTTTCCCATCGCTGCCGCGCACCGCGACGATTGGCTCGCCCGCCACCGTCGCCGTCACATACTGCCCCGGCTTTTCCACCTGCGCCGTGCGGCCCACCGGTTGCCAAGTGCGCGAAAACACGTTCTGCAATTCCAATTGCGCGATCCGCGCGTCGGTGTACCACGGCGCGGGAATTGTGTAGGCATCCTGAAGCGGTGCGGCGGCGTTATAGGAAGCGAGAATTTCCTTCACCGTTGGTTCCATGCGATTCACTCCTCAAGAAGTCCGACATTCGTGGGCGGAAAACGGCCCGACGTGCTTTCAAATTCCGATCGCGCCGCGCAACACGAGCAAAAATTGATTGATACGCGCCTGATTCTTCGCCGGATCGGCGGGATGCGGAAAAAGTCCGGGATCGAGCTCTTCGGTGAGCAGCGCATCCTGAAACCGTTCCATGGTCCAATCCAGAATCGAAACGATCAGCGGTGCATCGATGTCCGAGCGTACTTCGCCGCGCGCAATTCCCAGCCGCACGAATGCGGTGCTGCCGTAGGGATCTTCCGCCAGCAGGAACCGATTGATTTCCCGCTTCAGCGCCAGGTCCACGCCGTAATTTCCCAGCAGCGCCACGCGATAGGGAATCCAGTCTTCGCGCACCAGGCGTTCGGTGCGCAGCAGCCAGTAGCGCAGAATTTCAAAAAATCCTTTTTCGCGAATCTGCGACGGGCAATCCAGATACGCCGGGAAGGAACGCACCGCTTTTTTGTAAGCTTCCAGGAACAATCCCCCCTTGCTGCCGAAATATTGAAAAATCGAACCCTTAGCGACGCCCAGCTGCGCCGAGAGATCTTCAATGCGCGCGGCGTGATAGCCGTGCTCGGCAAAATGGCGCAGGGCCGCGTCCACAATGCGCGCGCGCTTGGCTTCCAGGCGCGGACCAGGAGTAGCCGCGCGCACGTCCGGATTCAGGACGCTGCGTGGAGCTTTGATGCGTTGGTGTGACCGCAGGTCATGGCTGGACACCGTCATTGGATTATTTCTCCAGTTATGCTATCTATTTCTCGGCCATACTGTCTTGACTGGCGGTCATACTAATACTGGATGCCTCCACAACGCAAGTCCTATGATGCGATCCTCATCGGCGCAGGCCACAACGGCCTGACGGCCGCTGCTTATCTTTCGCGCGCGGGATTTTCCACGCTCGTTCTGGAGCGGCGCGAAATTGTGGGCGGTTGCTGCGTCACCGAAGAAATCGCGCCGGGCTGCCGTGCTTCCACCACTTCTTATATCGCAAGCATGTTGCGGCCCACAATTATTCACGATCTCGATCTCGGCGCGCACGGATTGAAGATGGTGCCGTGCGATCCCGGCTTGCTGGTGCCGTTTCCAGATGGTCAAGTGGTGCCGTGGTGGGCCGAGCGCGAGCGCGCCATCGCTGAATTTCGCAAACTATCGCCGCACGACGCGGACACTTTCGTACGCGTAGACGACGAGCTGAAAAAACTGGCGCGCTATCTGCAGCCTTTCTTTCTTGAGCCGCCACCGGATCCCGGGCGTCGCGGCGCCGCGGGCTGGCTGGAACTTCTGCGCGTCGGGAAAAGATTTCGCGGGATGCAGGGTGATGAAGCGGCGCAGCTCGTTTCATTCCTCACCGGAAGCCTGGGCGATTTTCTCGATCGCCATTACGAATCGGAAAAAATGAAGACGATGTTTCTGGCGAACAATGTTTACGGCAAGCATGGTGGGCCATACGACGCCGGCTCGGCTTTGGGATTGTTGTTTCATCTGCTCAGCGGTGGCGATGGAGAAATTCAAGGCTTCTATGGCCACGTGATTGGCGGCATGGGCGCGATCACACAAGCGCTAGCTTCGGCTTGCCGAAAACTGGGCGCGGAAATTCTTACGGCGGCGCCGGTCGCGAAGGTGGATGTGCGCCAGGGCCGCGCGCGCGGCGTGGTGCTTGACGACGGCTCGGACATTTCCGCGCGCTTCGTGCTTTCGAACGCGGATCCCAAGCGCACGTTCCTCGGTCTGGTGGAAGCGCGCGAACTTCCCGCCGATTTTCGGCGCGCGGTGGCTGGCATCAAGATGGACGGCCCCTGCGCCAAAGTAAATTTTGTGCTCAGCGAAGAACCGCGCGTTACAGGCATGCCGCGCGAATGGCCCGCGGCGCAGCGTTCGCTCTTCACGCTGGTGCCTTCGCTCGAATTCGCCGAGCGCTGCTACGACATCGCGAAGTTCGGCGAAATCCCGGAAGAGCTGTGGGTGGATTGCGTCGTCGCTTCGAACGTGGATTCGACGCTCGCGCCGGCTGGAAAACACGTGCTGACCGCGTTCATTCAATACGTCCCTTACAAGCTGCGCCAGGGAACCTGGGACGAAAAGCGCGAGCTTCTCGGCGATCGCGTCGTAAAAAAAATCGCGGAGTACGCGCCCAACGTGCCGAACTCCATCCTCGCGCGACAGGTGCTCACTCCGCTCGATCTGGAACGCACCTACGGCCTGACCGAAGGAAATATTTTTCACGGCGATCTCTCGCTCGATCAGCTTTTTTTCATGCGCCCCGTCGCCGGATGGGCGCAGTACCGCACGCCCATCGCCGGACTGTATCTTTGCGGCGCGGGCGCGCATCCGGGCGGCGGCGTCACCGGCGCGCCGGGATACAACGCCGCGCATCAAGTGCTGCGCGACAACAAGCGCGGCAGAGTAAGAACAGCCCATGCGTAAGGCAGCGTCCTTGCGTAGTGATTCTAGATTTTCGTAGGAGCTGCGTAACGACGCGGCTCCTAAGGAGCAACAATGGCCAGTACCAACAAAAAAGGAATTCTCGAAAAATTATCCGAAGGTGTGGTGCTCGGCGACGGCGGTTACTTGCTCGAACTGGAAAAGCGCGGCCGGGTGCGTGCAGGCCCGTTCACGCCTGAAGTCGCGCTCAACAACCCCGAATCCCTGCTCGAACTGCATCGCGAATTTCGCGACGCGGGCGCCGAAGTGCTGCAAGCGCTCACGTTCTATGCCAGCCGCGACAAGCTCGCGACAGTCGGCATGGGCGAACGCGTCGAAGAACTAAATCGCGCTGCCGTGCGCATCGCCAAACAGGCCGCGGGCCACCGTTGCCTGGTCGCGGGGAATCTGAGCCTCACATGGATGTACGAGCCCAACGACAAAGCGGCCGCCGACCGCGTCCGCAAGACTTTCGACGAGCAACTCGACGTGCAAGTCGCCGAGGGCGTGGACTTCATCATCGGCGAAACATTTTCGTTTCTCGGCGAAGCGCTGCTCGCGGTCGAACGAGCCAAAAAAACGAAGCTGCCGGTGATGGTCACCGTCTGCTTCGAAAATGAGGACATCACCACCGACGGCAAGACAGCCGCGGACGTCGCACGCGCGCTCAGCGATGCCGGTGCGGACGTCGTCGGCATCAACTGCCTGCGCAGCCCTGAGCACACCCTGCCGCTAATGGCTGAAATGCGCAAAGCCGTGCCTGGCTACATCGGCTGTCAGCCAGTCGCTTACCGCACGACGCACACGCACCGCGATTTCACCAGCTTGCCCGCGTTTCCGGACCAGCTGGAGCCGTATCAACTCACTCGCCGCGAGATGGCCGAATATGCCGTGAAGGCGCGCGAGCTTGGCGTGAATTACATCGGCGCATGCTGCGGCGCAGTTGCCACGCACATCCGTGAAATGGCGCGCGTGCTGGGAAAACTTCCGGCGGACGATCGTGTGTGGAAAAAAGGCGGCGAGAAACCGATGTCCGCCTACGAATATTACGGCCACGACCAGAAAGCCAAAGCGGGCTCGTAGGAATTCGTCGAAGCAGCGGCGCGCAGCGCAAGGTTTTTGTGGAGTGCGGCGGCTCGCCGCCGCCTTTGTGGAATGGATCGCCCTCGATAGGATTCACGAGGCGAGGCTTGCCTCGCCGGTCGACCATCGCGCGCCACGAAACGCGCTCGCTTTTCGGTCCCGTCTCGGCGCATGATGTGCGCCTCATGCAGGCGCCACGCGGAGTTTTTCGCTGATGAGTGAAACGCCCGGTCCCCAACGCCCGCACCGCGCCATGGGCTTTCGGGATCTGGTGCTGTTTTATATCGTCACCGGCATCAGCCTGCGTTGGATCGCAACGGCCGCAACCGTCGGCGCCAGCGCCGTCGTTATCTGGCTGATTGCCTGGTGCGCCTTCTATCTTCCGCTCGCGCTTTCCGTGATGGAGCTTTCTTCGCGCTATCCGCAGGAAGGCGGCATGTACGTCTGGACCAAGCGCGCCTTCGGAGAATTTCCCGGCTTCATGACTGGCTGGACCTACTGGGCCAGCAATCTTCCGTACTATCCGGCCGTGCTCTATTTCGCGGCCGGCAACGCCCTGTACATAGGACCAGCGAGCTGGCAGTCTCTTTCGAGCAACAAGACGTATTTCCTTTTGTTCGCGCTGCTGGGCCTGGCGCTCGGCACGTTTCTGAACGTCATTGGGCTTTCCGTCGGCAAATGGCTGCACAATCTGGGCGCGATCGGCACCTGGTTGCCAATCGCAATTCTTTTCGCGATCGCCGCTACCGCCTGGCACCGCTTTGGTTCTGCCACAAAATTCACCGCCGCCAGCATGACTCCGCACATGCATTTCCGTGACGTGCTGTTCATGGCGACGATAGTCTTTGCGCTCGGCGGCTCGGAATCCGCATCTTTTCTCGGTGACGAAATAAAAGACGCACGCAGAAATCTTCCCCGCGGCTTGCTCGCCGGCGGCGCGTTCGTCACCAGCGGCTACATTCTTGGCACTGTCGCTGTACTGATCGCGTTGCCGGCCAGCCAGGTGAGCGGATTGCAGGGCATCATGCAGGCAATCTCGCAATCCGCGGAGCGCGTCGGTTTTTCCGGCATCGGCCCACTCGCGGCGCTGCTGATCACAGTCAGCAACCTGGGTGCGCTCGGCGCATGGCTGGCGGTTTCGGCGCGACTTCCATTTGTGGCTGGCCTGGATCGTTACTTGCCGTCCGCATTCGCGCGAGTGCATCCGAGATGGGGAACGCCGCACGTGGCGCTCCTGGTGCAAGCAGCCTGCGGCGTGATTTTTATTGTGCTGGGTCAGGCAGGAACAAGCGTGTACGGCGCTTACGAAGTTCTGGTGAGCATGGGCATCATCACTTACTTCATTCCTTATCTTTTTGTGTTTGCGTCGCTGATTCGTTTGCAGCGCGAGCCTGTCGGCCGCGAAGTGATGCGCATTCCCGGCGGCCGCCCCGCGGCGATCACGCTCGGCGTGCTGGGATTTACCACTACGCTCGTCACTATCGCGTTCTCGGTGATTCCGGCGGACGACGAGCCTCACAAAGTTTTGGCTATCGTAAAAATTGTGGGGCTCACGGCTCTGTTACTCGCGATCGGAGTGTTTGCGTTCGCCTGGGGAAAATCGCACGCCGCGAAAAATCCCACGTGACGGCGCGCGCTTAGCTATCGGTCGCCTTACCCGCCGGATTGTGCCATCCGCCGATTGCGGCCGCCAGATGATTTGCCTCAACCGGCCCCCAAGTTCCAGGCTGATAAGGCTGGATCGGAACAATGTCGCCAAGAATCGGCTCGACTATCGCCCACGCCGCTTCCACCGCGTCTTGCCGCACAAATAGCAGCGAATCGCCTTTCATCGCGTCGGTGAGCAGCCGCTCGTACGCTTCCATTTCGCCGGTTTCCGATGACGACACGGCCGAAAGTTCCGTCTCCATCGTTTGCAGCCTCGGCCCCGGACGTTTCACCCGCGCGCCAAGGCTCAATGACAAATCAGGCCCTAACCGGAACCGGAAATAATTTGATCCCGGAGGCAATTTCGTCAGCGGCGGCTGGCGCAGCTTCACAAAAACTTCGGTCGCAGTTACCGCCAAGCATTTTCCCGCGCGAATTAAAAACGGAACGCCCGCCCAACGCCAGGAATCAACTTCCAGGGACATAGCCGCATAGGTTTCCACTTCCGAATTGGGAGCGACGCCGGGCTCCTTGTGATATCCCGCGAATTGGCCCCGAATCAGGTTGGTCGGATTAATCGGCGGAATCATGCGGAAGATTTTCACTTGTTCGTCGCGCAGCGATTCCGGATACATGCTGGTGGGCGGTTCCATGGCCAGAAAACCCACCACCTGCAACAGGTGATTTTGAATTACGTCGCGGATAGCGCCGGTCTCGTCATAGAACTTTCCGCGCCCCTGCACGCCGAAAGATTCCGCCATAGTGATTTCCACGCTGTGAATATAGTTGCGATTCCAGATCGGCTCCAGAAACGCGTTGGCGAACCGGAACAACAGCAGGTTTTCCACCGCTTCCTTGCCCAGATAATGGTCAATTCGGAAAATTCCAGACTCGGGGAAGACGGATTGCAAAATCGCGTTGAGCCGCTGCGCAGATGCCAGGTCATGGCCAAACGGTTTTTCGATAATCACCCGCGCATCGGTGGCGCAGCCCGATTTTCCCAGCGCCTCCACCACCGTGGCGAACAGGCTGGGAGGGATCGCCAGATAGTGCGTGGGG
>Ga0187851_10002017_pt1 | contig 18528 bp, 12 predicted proteins | sample June2016WEW_6_10_FD_132997 | JGI IMG/M metagenome (GOLD analysis project Ga0187851, IMG submission 132997) | Peatland microbial communities from SPRUCE experiment site at the Marcell Experimental Forest, Minnesota, USA - June2016WEW_6_10 | ecosystem: Environmental > Terrestrial > Soil >...
CCGACTATATCGCCCGCGTCGCGCCCGCGCCGGCCCAGCAGGCCTTGTGGCGGCGACCCGAGACCAAGCCCGATCCGGCGCCGCTCAGCGATGCCGAGCGCGCGTCGGTCGCGGCGGCGGAATCCGCGCTGCGCGCCCGGCTCGCCGAGCTTCGCCGCCGCTTTCCGCCGCAGGGCGAGGTGGCGATGACCGGCCACGCCCATATCGACCTCGCCTGGCTGTGGCCCTACGAAGAGACGCGGCGCAAGCTCAGGCGCAGTTTCTCGACCGCGCTGGCGCTGATGCAGGCCGCGCCCGAATTCCGCTTCAACCAGTCGAGCGCGCATTTCTATGCGCAGGTCGAGCAAGACGATCCGCAACTCTTCGCCGCAATCAAAGCGCGCGTCGCCGCCGGCCAGTGGGAGCCGATCGGCGGCCTATGGGTCGAGCCCGACACCAACATGCCGTGCGGCGAAAGCCTGGCGCGGCAGATTCTCTACGGCCAACGCTATTTCGAGCGCGTCTTTGGTCACAAGCATCGCGTCTGCTGGCTGCCCGACTGCTTCGGCTTCTCGCCGGCGCTGCCGCAATTGCTGCGTCAGGGCGGGATCGATTCCTTCCTCACCATCGAGGTCACCTGGTCGGAGACCAACACATTTCCGCACGACCTGTTCTGGTGGGAAGGGCTCGACGGCAGTCGCGTGCTCGCCCACACGTTCGACAATCCGATCGGCGGCTACAACGGCGAAGCGCGGCCGGGCTGCGTCGCGCCGACCTGGGCCAATTTCCGCGCCAAGACGCGCCATGCCGAGACGCTGCTGTCGGTCGGCTACGGCGACGGCGGCGGCGGCCCGACGCCGCAGGCGATCGGCAACGCGCGGCTGATGCGCGAATTGCCGGCGCTGCCGCGCGCGCGCTGGACGCGGGTCGACGACTTCTTCGCCCGCGCCCACGAAAGCGCCGCCGCGACCGATGCGACGCCGACCTGGCGCGGCGAGATCTATCTCGAACTGCACCGTGCGACGCTAACGACCCAGAGCGGCGTCAAGCGCCGCCATCGCCGCGCCGAGGCGGCGCTGATCGCCGCCGAGACCGCCGCTTCGCTCGCCCATCTCCTCGGCGCGCCGGCGCCGGAGAGCCTCGAGCCGCACTGGCGGGTTCTGCTCAAGAACCAGTTCCACGACATCTTGCCCGGCTCAGGGGTGCGCGAAGTCTATCAGGACGCCGAGGCCGAACTCGACGCGGTCGTCGCCGCCGGGCGCGCCGAACAGCAGCGTGCGCTCGAAGCGATCGCCGACAAGCTGCCGAAGGGTGCGCTCGACGACGCGCTCATTGTCGTCAATCCGTCGCTGTCGGCGCGGCCGCTGCGGCTGACGCTCGACGACGGCGCCTTCGTCGCCGCCGACGCGATCCTTCCGCCGCTCGCGATCACAATCGTCAGCCGCGCGGCGCTGAAGCCGCCCGCGGGCTTGTCGATCGACAACCGCCGGCTCGAAAACGCGACGCTCAGGGTCGAGATCGGCGACGACGGGACGATCGCCAGCCTGGTCCACAAGCCCACGCAACGCGAGGCGCTCGCCGGGCGCGGCAACCAGCTCTGGCTCTATCCGCAGGATAAGCCGCGCGCCTGGGACGCGTGGGACGTCGAAGAGGATTATTCCGCGCGAGGCGAGGAATGGCGCAGGCTCGATTCGATCGCCATCCTCGAAGACAACCCGCATCGCGTCGCCTTGCGCGTCGAGCGCAGTTGGCGGTCGTCGCGCATCGTCCAGACCTATGCGCTCGCCGCCAATGGCCGCCGGCTCGACATCGACACCTTCATCGACTGGCGCGACCGGCGCGTGCTGCTGCGCAGCCTGACGCCGGTCCACGTGCGCGCCGAGCGCGCCGCGTTCGAATGCGCGTTCGGCGTGGTGACGCGGCCGACCCACCGCAACACCTCGTGGGACGAAGCGCAGTTCGAAGTCGCCGGCCACCGCTTCGCCGATCTCGCCGAACCGGGCTTCGGCCTGGCGCTGCTCAATGACGCGAAGTACGGCCACAGCGCGCGCGACAACGTGCTGGGCTTGAGCCTCGTCCGTTCGCCGGTGTTGCCCGACCCGCTCGCCGACGAGGGCGAGCAGCGCTTCGCCTACGCGCTGATGCCGCACGCCGGGACGTGGCATGAGGGCGGCGTGCGCGAAGAGGCGGAGGATCTCAACCAGCCGCTGCTCGTCGGCCTCGCCGGCGGCCTCGCGCCCGGAACGGCGGCGCCGCTCGGCTGCGACGGCCTCGCCGCGGGCTTGGGCGCGCTGAAAATCGCCGAGGACGGCGACGGCCTGATCTTGCGCGTCTACGAGCCCGCCGGCGCCCGCGGCCGTTTCGCGCTGCGCCTGCCCCAAGGCTGGCGCGACGCCGGCCCGGTCGATCTGCTCGAACAGCCGGCCTCGCCCCAAGCCGAAGGCTGGCTGAGTCCGTTCGAAGTCCGGAGCTGGCGGCTCAGACGGGGGTAAGAAGTCCAAGTCGCGGTTTCGCCGAAACGTCCTCACCGTGGGGAGCCTCCGCGCTAGGCGCCTCGAACAGCCCGCCCTGAGCAACGCGAAGGGGCGAGGACGTCGCCGCCGAGCCACGAGCGCGAAACGCTGGCCCTCCTTGTCGCTCGAGACGCGCCGCCGAGGCGGCGCTCCTCACGATGAGGAGGACCGGCGCAGCCCTTTTTCCCCGAAGCGACGCCGCGGCGCCATCGCGCTTGTCACGGCGGGGGCGATTTGTTAGACGACCCGCCTCGCTTCGCGCCGTCCGCGCGACGCGTCAGCGGTCATGGCGGAACTGGTAGACGCGCTAGCTTGAGGTGCTAGTCCTTTAACCGGGGTGGAGGTTCGAGTCCTCTTGACCGCACCATTTGTCTCTAACTGGTTGGTTTAGTTGAGTTAATTTCTCCCCGCACCAGGGGGCAAAATTGAGGTGCGCAGCGTCCGCTTGACACGCGCGCAAGATTGTATTGCGCCTGCACAAACGGCCAACGACCAGGAGAAGCGCACAGCGACTCATTGCGAGGTGCGGTGAAGCGGCCGTCCGATCTCATACGAACAGCGGACACCGTGCAAAGATAATGTTATCCTTGCACCACCCTTGCCGAGGCGGGGGACCAAGCGATGTTTCATTTCGTCGCCAAACTCCATCCCGAAAATCACGCCGAAGTGCGAAAGGAAGGTTTCGAGACCGAGGAACTGGCCTTCGAGAAGGCCTGTAGTTTGCTAGCCTCCCGCGAAGTATTCGCCTGCGTGATCGAGGATGACTGTCGTTCGGCGCAGGATCCCGACGCCGATCGGCGTCGTAAACTTTTGACCACTAACGGTTTGAACGGATCAAAATTCGAGGCCGATCAACACTCCAACCGTATGAAGCTCGGATCGCCGCTCTCGAATGACCCGCCGGCAAGCAGACGCCGGAACTGGAATTTCTACAGGAATAATGGAGCGGCTACGCGATCAACTCAGCCAGATGAGCTGCCGAATTTGGCGGTGTATAGGCCAACGGCTCCTGCGCACTCTCGAGTCCGGCGGCGACCGCATCCTCAACATGCTCCAGCCAAACGAACTCCAATTGCCGACGCGTCTCCCCAGGAATGTCCTCGAGATCGCGACGGTTCCGCGCCGGCAGCATGACGCGCTTGATGCCAGCGCGCTGCGCAGCGATGACTTTCTCCTTCACGCCGCCGACCGGAAGCACGAGGCCGCGCAGACTTATCTCGCCCGTCATGGCCGTGTCGTTCCGGACGTTCCTGCCGGTCAACAGGGACGCTAAAGCCATAAACATAGCGACGCCGGCGCTTGGGCCGTCCTTTGGCGTCGCGCCGGCAGGCACGTGAATATGGATATCGAGCTTCGCAAATCGAACGGGGTCGATGCCCAGCGAACTCGCGCGGTTCTTGACAACACTTAGCGCTGCCTGGGCGCTTTCCCGCATCACTTCCCCGAGTTGGCCGGTGAGGATAAACCCTCCGGCGCCGGGGTTGCCGGTCGCCTCGATAAACAAGATATCGCCGCCGAACGGCGTCCAGGCGAGCCCAGTGGCGACCCCAGGCAGGCTGGTGCGCAACGCCACCTCATCCTCGAAGATCGGCGCCCCAAGGACGACGGCAAGATCCTTGACGCCGATCGTGATTGCGCCGACTTCCCCTTCCGCGATCCGAACCGCCGCATGGCGTAGCGCCTTGCCGATCTCGCGTTCGAGATTTCGAACGCCCGCCTCCCGCGTGTAGTGGGCGATGATGTCGCCTAACGCCTCGTCCGTAATCGCGACTTGGCCTACGAGCACGCCATTTGCCTCCATTTGACGCACGACCAGGTAGCGACGCGCGATTTCAAATTTCTCCGACGCTGTATAACCGGCGAGGCGGATAACCTCCATGCGATCACGAAGCGCGCCTGGAATCGTATCGAGCATGTTCGCCGTCGCGATGAACGTCACGCGGCTAAGATCAAACGGCACGGCCAGGTAGTTATCGCGAAAGCTGTTGTTCTGTTCGGGGTCGAGCACTTCGAGGAGACCTGAAGCGGGATCGCCGCGCGGCCCGGCGCCCAGCTTGTCGATTTCATCCAACATCATGACGCAGTTTCTGGCGCCCGCTTTGCGAATTCCCTGAATGATGTCGCCCGGCAAGGCGCCAATGTACGTGCGCCTGTGCCCCCGGATTTCCGCCTCATCGTGAATGCCGCCCAAACTGACGCGAACAAATTTCCGATTCATCGCCCGAGCAATCGACTTGCCCAAGGATGTCTTGCCCACGCCGGGCGGCCCGACAAAGCAGAGGATCGGCGACTTCCCGTTCGGCGCCAGCTTACGAACCGCGAGATATTCGACGATTCGCAACTTGATCTTCTCAAGTCCAAAATGGTCCTCATCAAGGATGCGGCGCGCCACGGCGATGTCGATCGTGGCCTCCTCAGGAAGCCCCCACGGCAATTCGATCAGCCAGTCGAGATAGCCCCGAACCATGCCGTACTCGGCGGCTGATTCCGGCATGCGCTCCAGTCGACGCAATTCCTTGCGCGCTTGATCCTCGACGTCTTTGGGCATCGCGGCCTTGGTGATCGCAAGACCGAGTTCCGCCATGTCGCTGGTCTTGCCTTCGTCGCCCTCGCCGAGTTGGCGCTGAATCGCCGCCATCTGTTCGCGCAGCAGTATTTCACGACTGCGAGCGTCGAGGGACGCTTTCGTCTCTCGGCCGATGGCTTGGGTTACTCGCATGACTTCGACGCGATGCGCCAGTATCCGCGAAACTAGGTCCAGACGGGGGCCAATTTCGACAGCTTCGAGAATCTCCTGCTTCTCCTCGGAGGTCGCGTCCATGTAACTGGCGACCATGTCGGCAAGCTGGCCAGGCGACTCCACCGACTGGATGGCCACGATCATTTCGGGAGGCGCTTGCGGCAGCAGTTGCAAGGCCTCCAACGCCTGCCCCTTCAAGAAGATGAAACGCGCTTCGATTTCGGTTGAGGCCTGAGCAGGCTCCGACTCCAAAATCGGTCGAACCCGCGCCACGAGAAACGGGCGCCCTTCCAGGAACTCGACAATCTCGAATCGCTGCACGCCTTGGATCACGAGATGATGCGCTCCATCGGGAGTCGTGACGTACCGCGCGATATTAGCGATGGTGCCGACACCGCGCATCTCGGTAGCCAGCGGCTCGTCGATTTCGGCGCTCTTCTGCATGAGAACGCCGATTTGCCGCTGCTCGCGCATCGCCTGTTGCGCGGCCCTCACGGAAAGCGACTGCTCAATCGTGATGGGGAGCAGGGTTCCGGGGAACAAGACCGCGTTGCGCACCGGTACGATGATAAGCGCATCCTGCGGTGTGGAGGACGCGTCCTCGGACGTTGCCGGCGCGATGTCGTCGAGCCGCCCTTCAAGCTGACTCTCAGTCACCGAGCGCCCCCAATTTTTCCAATACTATGGTGAGACAGCCGTCGGCCGCCGAGCTGCGGACCGCGGCGTATGGGCCCGGCGGAAGCGACACATGACGTTCGAATCGACCCTGCGGAAGTTCGAGACGATGAATCCGCGCCGCATCAAGTTCTCTCGGAAACGATCGAGTTCCCGAGAGACTTAGAACGTCGCGATCGAGTGAGACATCGATTCTGCCGGGCTCGACCCCAGGCAAAGCGACCACCACAATCACCGCTCTCTCGGTTTCCATCACATCGACCGGAGGCTCCCAAGTGGGAACGCGGGAGCCGGCTCGGGCTGGACGAAACATCTCTCGATGCAAGCGTTCCGCCCGATCCAGCATTTCAATTGCTTCTGACCACATCCAATGACGCGAGAAGTTCGACCCGATTACTTTGTTTGCTGCTCGCATGTTCAAATCAGACCTGCTGAAGCGAGATGCCGATTGGAGGCGAATGGCGCCGGCGACGCCCGCTTTCCATTCAATTTCAAGCTCGGCTGCGTACTCGCAATCCAACCCGTCTGGGCGACGCGATCGACGATCCAAACCGACACCGCCCCGCCGCCCAGCATGAAAGTGGCGCCAATGAGCGCGTCTTCAATCGAGCTGTAGCGAGTCTCCTTGAGTGCAGTCCTCGGAGCCGTCAACGTAGTCACGGAAAAGCTCATCGCCATTATCGTTCCCCATGGGGAGACTGCCGGCAACGACAATGTGCGTCGGCGAACACGAACAAGCTCGCATAGCGCCGTCGGATTGCGGAGGGCCGGAAACTACCTATGCCGGCAGAGACGCGTCAGAAGCTACGGTCTCGCTCTCAGCAATCGACGCGTCAAATGATCGAATGCAGAAAGGCCTTCAGGGCACGAGAACGGCGGCGCCGTCGAAGCGACCGGCGCGGAGATCGGCCAGGGCCACGTTGGCGTTCCTGATCGGATAGGTCGTCGTGTGCGTGATGATGCCCATCTTCGGCGCCTGGCGCAAGAAGTCGATGCCGTCCTGCCGAGTGAGATTGGCCACTGACACAAGCTGACGCTCTTCCCAAAGCAGCGCATAGGGGAAGCTCGGGATGTCGCTCATATGGATTCCGGCGCAAACGACGCGCCCGCCCTTGCGAATAGCCTTCAGCGCCCGCGGGACGAGCTCCCCGACTGTCGCAAAGATGATCGCGGCGTCGAGTTGCTCCGGCGGCGTTTCGTCCGAATCTCCCGCCCAGGCGGCCCCGAGCGTTCGGGCGAAGGCCTGCGTGGCGGCGTCTCCGGGGCGCGTAAAGGCAAACACCGATCGCCCCTGCCACCGCGCGACTTGGGCTATGATGTGAGCGGCGGCGCCGAAGCCGTAGAGACCGAGATTCTTGCCGTCGCCGGCGATTGCCAGCGACCGCCAGCCGATCAGCCCGGCGCACAACAACGGAGCAAGCGACACGTCGCTGCCGACTTCGCCGAGTGGAAAAGCGAAGCGCGCATCGGCGATCGTCGCCGTGGCGAAGCCCCCATCACGGGTATATCCGGTGAAGACCGGATGGTCGCACAGGTTTTCCCGTTGCATGCGGCAATAGGGACAGACACCGCAAGTGTGGCCGAGCCACGGGACGCCGACGCGCTCGCCCATTGACAGCCCTTCCACGTCGGCTCCGATCGCATCGATCCGGCCGACGATCTCGTGACCCGGGATGATCGGCGCACGCGGGTCTGGAAGTTCGCCATCGACAACATGCAAGTCCGTCCGGCAGACGCCACACGCGACCACCTTGACGCGGATCTGCCCCTGCCCGGGCTGCCTGTCAGGCAGATCGGTCCATTCGAGGGGAGTCCTGGGTCTGTTCAGCACCATCGCCTGCACGGAATTCTCCTTTGCTTCCACGCTCGCTTGCCGACAGCGCGATAGGCGCCTCTGTCGGCGCCGGGACGATAACGCTTGGCGAGATTGAGCACGACGCCTGAAAAGACGCCGCCCAAGGGTTCTGAAGCGCGAGGCCGAGCACAATGGCGATAACGCCGGAGGCCGCCAACAGGCATATCAAAGACGTCGGCCACTATGGCGAGAACGGCGGTGACATAGACGGCCCCGACGACGAGGTCCCCCGGGAATCGCGTTCCGCGAGGCTGCCCTTTGAAGACCAGAACCGCACAGAAGAACCCAGCAGACAGCCACGCCGCCGCAAGCCACCAGACAATCTTGAAGACGCTAATTGCCAGGTACTCGAAGTTTGGATCGCCTTTTGGCGTTGCCTCGGACGGCAAGGCCCCGGCGGCGAACAACATGATCGTGAAGCCGGCGAAAGAGGCGAGTTGCGCGAGGAACCGCGCAACGGGGTTCTTGTCGAAGGCGATCCGCGTCACGAGAAATCCGGCGACGAGAAACGCGCCGGCCAGCGCCAGCGCGTTGGCGAGCTGCGAGTACCTGGCAATCGGCGTTTTCAAGATTGTCTGAGGTCTGGCGTTCTGCAGAGTGCCTGCCGGCCCGAGTCTCAGGCCGGCGGGACTCGTGGTCAGTTGCTGACGTTGATGGCGTTGTCGACCGAGATCGCGCCAGGGGCCGACCAAGCGGTCATACCCGCTAGTCGTCGGGCGTTCCAAGTCGTGACGTTTCCGGTCAGTTTGATCTTGCCGCCAAGGGCGTCAACCCGAATTGTGTCTGCGTCGTAGTACCACGACCGGCGCAGAGCCTGCTCGATGTTGTCCTTCACGCTTGAGGCGCTGACTGTCGGTTTCACCAGGACCTGATTGGAAACGCCAACGACGCCCGAAAGCGTCCGAATGTCCCGCTCAGCGGCCTCTTTCTCGAAGTGCCAGTCGACTGTGCCGGACAAGGTGACCCAGCCCTTCTCGACTTTCACTTGAATGGCGCCGTCGGGAATCGACGAGTTCCAGCCGAGACGATCAATCGCCGCCGCCGCGATATCCTCATCGCTGCGCTTCACGTCGTAGGGCAACTTGACCTCGATTTCCTCGGCCACCGCTTTGACGCCCCTAACCCGGCTTGCGGCTTTCTCAGCGCCGGCCTTGCTGCTGTAGTTGTCGACGTGACCGGTGAGAGTGATGACGCCGTCTTTTGCCGTTACGCCGATATGGGCCGCGTCCACACTGGGTTCCCAGCTCAATTCGTCGAGAACGACTTTCTTGAGTTCGCTGTCTTTAGACATGATCTTCTCCGGAGTTGCGGCGATGTGGCAACCTGATGGAAAGCGACGGCGCGTTTGGCTGACCGTCGCCGACCAGGATCAAATCAACCGCGGCCTGAGTAGGCTGAAACATCGCCAGTGGCCGATGTTCCGCGCTCTCGCGGCCGAACAAGAAAGGGTCGGAAAGTACTCAGCCGAATTTGCGCATTGCGAGGACAAGTTCCAACGGTCAGCGGAGAGACCGAGTCCGGCTGCGATGCAGGCCTGGATAGACCGATGAGCACGCATATGTCGATTTCGTAACATCGATCGGCGCCAGAACCCGTCACTGACTGCCGCTCCGGTTGTGGGTCGCCAAGAGGCCAGAATTTGCGAACCACAGATCACCCGTTAGTGTCTCAATGTTGGACCAGATAGTCTTCGATCGATTGGTCGAATTGGGACAGACCGTCCTGGAGGTAGTCGCTGACCAATGGGATTTCGCTGATGTAGCGCGCGGTTCGTTCCCGACCAATATCGGCCGCCGCTTGCCGCGCCTTGGTCCATTCGCCCAAGTTGAAGTCACCGCGTCCTAGCAGGATCAGTGCGATGAGGTCGCGCTGTTCGTCATCATTGAGATCATGGATCGCTGAGTCGAGTTCATGGTGGGTGTCGTCGGAGGGGCCAAATTCAAGCGCGTCGACGCTGTTGTCATCGCTCGGGTTGGAGCCACTGTCAGGGTCTGTCTCGGTGACTTTCGAGTCGAATTCTCGCGCCTTGATGAGGATCGCGAAGGCCCTATCGGGTGTGATTGTCAGCGTCGGCATGAGGGGGTTCCATTCGTATGTGAGCGATCGGCGCGCACCGGCCTGTGTGTCAATTCACTGGCCTGCGATCGAAGGCGACCCTGCCGACCGGCGTCGGCCGGGCGCCGCAGTCGCGATCCGATCAGCGAGCGAAACCATGCCGCGCGTTGGCCGATCGATCTAGGCGGGCCTTGACTTGGTCCGTCGGCAAAATCAGATGGCCGTCTCCATCGACAATCCAGGCGAATGCAGCTCCGCCACTGAGTTCAAACTCAGCTTCCCTGAGCGCCTCGTCTATCGTCGCGCGGGAAGCTTTCACCAACGGAATGCCCGCGCTCGTAGCTGCGTGAACGAAGTAGATCGTCGACATTTTGGCTCTCCGTCGCTGAGCCGTGGGCAAGGACCGCTGCAATCGTGAGAGGCTCGCATTGCGGCGTATTCTCGGCGAGAGTCGGAATCTACCCACGAGGCCCCGTCGCCTATGTCGTCAGTCTCAATCGCTTGGATGAAATGACGCCGGGCCGTACGCCGAGTTCGGACCGCCCGCCGCGGCGACGCTGCGGCCCTGCCCTATGTCGAAGGGAAACATTCGCGACCGGCGCGATCACGGGAACGCGCAACGCTGACGCAGCGCCCACGAATGAGTCTGTGGAGGCCGGAAGCCACACTCGATTGTCAGGCCACGCCCTCGCGCAGGGAATTTACACGATGTGATTCGATGGCGAGCACATCGGCGAAATCTCGCTTTGGTTAGAGCACAGCGTGAGAATGGCGTGCGCGATCCCGGCGAGTGAGGCCAAAGGCGGCCTATGAACTCGCGGACACAGACGACGATCAGGATGACGCCGACGACACCGACGACGCCGTGGCCATATCCCATGCCGTGGCCCCAAATTGGGGAGGACGCCGCCGCCCCCCAGACCGCCAAGCAGAAGCAAGAGCAAGCAGGAGCAAGAGAAAGGCGGACAAGGGCGAATTCCGGTTCGGCACGGCGGCCTCCGACGGCCCGGAAGACTCGAAGAAGCCGAAGCGATCCCGCCAGCGCCTTTCGGCGTGGCGGCCAATCTGTTGAACGAGAAAAGAAAAGCGGGCGATCGGATTGGATTTGGGGGCCGCTCCGACCGCCCGTCGGCAAGCGCCAGTCTGCTTGGGGAACAAAGAGACAGACGCTCGATGCAATTAGGAATGCGGCAGACCGTGCTCGCACGAAAGGATCGGATTCTACTTATTCGGCGCCATGGGCGGCCAATTCGCTAGGGACAAGAACGTGTTCAGCCGCGCGCCGATCCGCCTCAGCGTCCCACCCGAGTAGCGTCTCGGGTCGAAAAGGCGACGCGAACTGACAAACGCTGCGCAGCGCATCCGTCTCGGGATATGCTTAGCGCAATGCAGGAGGTGAGAGCATGCAGGATGCCCGAGCCGCCCAGTATCGCAGATCATCGAAAGCGTGCGCTCAAAAGGCCACGGACCGCGGTAGCAACGCTGCCGATTGGACGCGCCTTGCCGACGAATGGGAGAAGCTGGCGCAAGCAAGTGAGGGGATTCTCGTCATTTCCAACCACGTCAAAATTGGACGGGGCGGCAGACAAAGCGCCCTTGGGGCCTAAAGACGAGCAGCGCCCCACCGACGTGAACGCAAGCGCCGTCATGATCGCGTAGGCCGCTTAGCGTCGAGGTTGCCTCGACCCCACCTAGAAACGAATCCTCTGCTTCGACATTTCGATTGCGCGGGGCCCCCAGTCGAGACCTCCAAAGATCGAGCGCGACACAGCTTGTTCTTCTTCGTGGCGGATGGCGGCCGGAGCAGAAGAGAAGGCTGGCGCGCCGGCGCCAGAACGTGAGTCAGATTCACTGCGATATCGCGCCGCGACGACGGTCGACGCGGCGCGCGCGCCTACGCGCCCGGCGTCTTGGCGCTCTGCTCGCTCGGCGCCGGCGGCTGAGTCAGCGTGTCGAAGCTGACCTTTTGCGCGTCGCTCAGCGAAGCGTAGAAGTCCTGCAGCGGCGGCTTGACGAAATCGACGCCGCTCGACATCGCCTGCAGCCGCGCCTTGACCGCGTCGAGCCGCCCGTCCGGCGTCAGCGGCGCCTGCTTCGGGCAGGACGCGAGGATCGCGTCGTCGGCCTTCCCCGCGGCGGCGGTCAGCGCGGCGAGCGAAGTGCGCTGCGCGGCGTTAGGCTGCACGGCGCTGTCGATCTTGTCGACGGCGATGACCGGGACGGCGTTCTGCGGGCCGCACAATTGCGCGAAATCCGCCCCGGCGGCGGTATCCGCCGGCGTTCCGTTCTGGCCGAGCGCGTTGAAAGCGGCCTTCTGCTCGTCGGTCAAGGAAGCGTAGAAGTCGTCGAGCGGGCCGCCGACGGCCGCGGCAGCGGTGATCATCGCTTGCAGCCGCGTCTGCACGGCGTCGAGCCGTCCGACCGCCGTCGTCGGCGTCACGGCGGCGCAGGAAGCGGCGAGCGACTTTCCGGCGTCGGCTTCGGCGCTCTTGAGCGCCTCGAGCTTGGCGCTCTGGTCCGCATTGGGCTGGACCGCCTTGGCGATCGGGTCGATCGCCGCGCCGCCGCCGAGCGATTGGGCCGAGCCGCACAATTGCGACGTCGATTGCAGCGGAGGCGCGCCGGCGGACGGCGCCGCGCCGGACTGCGGGGCCGGCGCCGATTGGGATCGCGCCGGGGCGTAGCCGCCTTCGAGGAGAGCGTAGGCGTAAGGCAGCAGGATGCCGGCGAACAGGTCGTCGTAGCCGTAGGACCAGAACAGGCCATTGTAGGGTCCATAGGGCGAGAACGCGTAATCGAACTCGTCGTCATAGGCGTAAGGCCAGAACACCGGCCCGCCCCAGCCGACATAGCCGCGATGGTAGCCTTGCCAACCATACGCGCCATGGTGATAGGGCTGCCCCGCGGCGAAGGGCGTTCCCGCGCCGGGGCGGCTGAATGCGGCGACTCGCGCCGTCGGATGTCCCAGCAGGGCGCCGCCGAAGGAGCGCCCGAGCGCGAACCGCCCGGCGCCGAAGCGGCCGGCAAAGCCGCCTGAACGGAAGGAGCGTGGCCCAGCGAAACCACGCCCGCCGAAAGCGTGCGACGCGGAATGCCCTGAGCCTCCCCCACCGCCGCCGGCCGGACGGACGGTTTCCGCAGCGGCGAAATTGACGGCGAGACTGGCGCTGGCGACGATGGCCGCAGCGGCGGCGACGGCGAGTTTGCTCAACATGTCATCCATCCTTTCTGATGGCGAATGCGGAGCGAACCGCGAGGGCTCAAGCAAACCCCGTTGCCTGGATCGCTCGGTATTGCCGCAGGCTGGACAATCTGAATCGTCGCGCCTCGACGCGATAGAATCGGAATCTACTTAGCCGGCAGCTCTCGGATGGCCACCTGCTTCGGTGCGGGAAAGTGTTTGCGTGCGGAGTCGCTAAGCGGCTCCAGATGCGTTTAGATCCACCGCAAACGGGCGTGAGGTCCGAGCGCCGATCGGCGCGCTAAGCCTCTGGCGATGTCGGCTCGAGCGGGGTCGGCGTATGGAGCCGCTTCACTCGGCTTCAATAGGGTCCCAGTTCGCTTCTCGTAGGCGCCCTCATTGAACGCAAGATTTAGGCGTGTCCCCAGGTGATTGGCGAGTCTCTCAGCAGGGGCCTAGTTGGACACAAATCCATAGCCAGAAAGCGAATTGCAGCGTTCTTGGCTCGCAAACTCTTTGACGGCGCCGCGCACTCAGATCGGCGCGGCATTCGACGACCATTCGACTCAAGCCGCGAGCGGCGTCTGTAAGTTCGCCAATTCCATGTTCGCCGTCGCGACCAACGGAAGATGATCGGAGGCTTGTCGGGCGAGCGGCGTGTCGTGAACGGCGAGATCGTCGATCAGACTGCTCGGCCAGCCGAGGATGCGATCCAGCGCGAAAATCGGTCTCCGCGCGGGAAAACTCAGGATCGACGGAGCGGCGCCGAAGGTCGGCTCGAGTACGTCGAGCGACGAACGACGGCGACGGCGCCACTCGTTGAAGTCGCCGAGCAGCACGGTCGGCATCGGCGGCAGGTCCATGAACGCCGCCAAGAGCGCGCCAGCCTGATCGACGCGGGAGAGACGAAACAGCCCGAGATGAGCGGCGATGATGCGGAACTCCCCCTCGCCGAGGTCCATCTCGGCGACGATCGCGCCGCGCGGCTCCAGTCCGGGTAATTTGAGGCGCGAGCGACGGTAGGCCTGCGGCTCTCCGCGCACGAGCAAGGCGTTGCCGCGCCAGCCGTGGCGATGCGGCGCGTCGGATTGCATGAGGAGTTGCATTCCCGTTTGGCGCGAGATCGCGTCTGGATCGAGCAGGCCGCCTTTCTGGCCGAAGCGACGATCGACCTCCTGAAGGGCGATGACGTCGGCGCCGATCTCGCCGATGACCTCGACGATCCGGTCCGGCCTGACGCTACGGTCCGCGCCCCTGCACTTATGGATATTGTAGGATGCAACCTTCATCATGACCTCAGTTCGGACTCTGTCATATATAGGGCATCGTCAACCGCGCCGCAGCGTCGCGAAGCTTGACGACGAACCAGCGACCGTCGATTTCCGCCAAAGTGATGGGCCGCGTGCGGCGTGTGTCAATGATCGCGCTCAACCGGCTAGCGAAATCGGGATCGTAGGTCTCGAGCGTCAGCTCGAAATTGAGCCTGAGGCTGCGCATGTCCCAGTTGGCGCTGCCGATGAGACTCCACTTGCCGTCGATGGTCATCAACTTCGAATGGTCGAATGGCGGCGGAGCGCGCCAGAGACGGCAACCGGATTGCAGCAAGGGCCTGACATGCGTTCTGACCGCCCAGGCGACGAGCCGATGATTGTTCGCCGCCGGCAGAACGAGCTGGACGTCCACTCCGCGTAAGGCCGCCAGTTGCAGCGCGGTCACCAATTGCTCCTCGGGCACAAAATACGGCGTCGCGATCCGGATCGACTGCTGCGCCGAATTGATCGCCGACAACAGGACCAGAACCAACTGATCGACCTCTTGGTCCGGACCCGCCGCAATTGCGCGTGCAGCGCTGTTTTCGCCCGAGGCTGCGTCGGGCGAGGGATTCGACTCGGTCTGGGCGTCACCCGTCGTGAAGGACCAGTCGTCCTCGAATTGTTGCGCGATTTGCCGCACGACCGCGCCCTGAACGAGAAAGTGCAAGTCGCGGACCGGCGCCTTCGGCTGTGATTGGAGCAGGTTCTCCGCGCCGATATTGAGACCGCCGACGAAAGCTGAGGCCCCGTCGACAATCAGGCTCTTCTTGTGCAGACGCAAGTCCAGGAACGGCATCTGCCAAGGCAGCGTCGAATGGAGGAAGCGCGCGACGGGAACGCCCTGTCTGCGCAGGTGACGATAGGCGGAAGAGCGCACGAAACCTCCGCCGAAACCGTCGATCAGAACGCGAGTCGCCACGCCTCTGCGGTGCGCCTTAGCCAAAGCGTCGACGAATTGCAGTCCAAGGGTGTCGGTGCGGAAGATGTAAGTGGAGAGAGCGATGCTCACTTTCGCCCCCTCAATGGCGGCGAGCATTCGCGGGTAGGCCTCGTCTCCGCAGGCGAGCACCGCGGCTACCTTGCCGGTCGAGATGCCCTGGCTGGTGATCTTGGTGATCGCAATCTTGAGACGCTCGATCGGATCGGCGAGCGCCACACCACTCGCCTTGTGGGGATCGACATTCCGAAGCGATCCCTTCAATCGCCGCGCGCGGCGCTTTACGCGACTAATCCCAAAGCCGAGATACAGGAGCGCGCCGACGACAGGCGCGAGCCACGCCATTCCGATCCACCCGATGGCGGCGGGGACGTCGCGCTTGTTGATCAGTGTGTGAACGGTGACGGCGACGGCGATCAGGACATGGACCACCGCAGCAACGAACGATCGACTTGCAAGCCATGCCGATGGGACGACCAAATATTCCAATCCAGCCCTCAGGTATCGCAATCTCCGGCGCGCTGTTCCAGAATTCGCACGCCTTTGCAATGTGAACGTCGACTTTTGGATCAGCCGACAATGACTCCAAATCTTACTGTGTCACAAATTTGCGCGTTGGCGGCAGGGACATCTGGGCAATCGCCACAGTGCGTAGATTCCGAGCCTATCGTTCGAGCCTGATTTGCCTGATTCCTGGTTGTGCCGAGCGCCGGTCTTCTCTCCCCCGACCAGACTGGCTCTCGCTCGTGGGCGGTCGCCCGTAGCGATCGCCCGCTTTCTCTGTGCCGCGGGGACGTGGAGCGGCTTGAAGAGGCCGCGTCAGCAAATTCCGATTTGTGAATCGGCCCAACGCGTTGACCCCTGGCCCGGTTGTCATTCGGTATCGGGTCCGGATGCCGATCAGCGCGACAACGCATTGAGTTGCCTGTGGTCGGCAGGGTCAAATTCCTGATCCGATTCACACGCGGCTGATCAGCGACAGGCGCCCATGAAACGAACTCTCTTCATCGCAGCGGCAGTGATCGGGCTGGGAGCCGTCGTCGCTCTGGGCTTATGGATGGTCTTTCAACCCAAAGCGGCGACCGAAATCACTCTCTACGGGAACATTGACCTTCGGGAAGTGGAACTGCCGTTCAACGATTCCGAGCGGATCGAGGCGGTGCTGGTTAATGAAGGCGACCAGGTCGTCACGGGTCAGGTGCTGGCGCGGCTCGACACGGGTCGGCTGAACGCCCAGGCCGCCCAAGCGGCCGCTCAAGTGGCAGCGCAACTACAGGCAGTCGATAAATTACATTCCGGCTCGCGGCCTGAAGAGATTGCCCAGGCCAGAGCCAATGTCGCCCAGACTCAAGCCGACGTCGACGCTACGCGCACGAATTTCGATCGGGCGATGACGCTGAGCCAAAGCGCCGCGGGCAGCCGTCAAGATCTGGACAATGCAAGACAAGCCACTGAGTCCGCCGCCGCCCGACTGGAGGTCAACAAACAGGCCCTGCGCCTACAACTCGTCGGTCCGCGCCGGGAGGATATCGCCCAGGCCGAGGCTTTGCTCGACGGTTATCGCGCCCAGTACACGCTGGTTCAATTGGAGCTGGCCGACGCCCAGCTGATCGCACCCATGAATGGGGTGGTCCGCTCGCGGTTGGTCGAGCCGGGCGAGATCGTCACGCCCCAGAAGGCCGCCTTTTCGCTCGCAATCAACGATCCGAAATGGGTGCGCGCCTACGTCACCGAAACCGACCTTGGACACGTGCATCCCGGCATGAAGGCGGTCGTGACCGCTGACGCCTTCCCCAATCGCGGCTTCGAGGGCTGGGTAGGTTTCATTTCGCCTGTGGCCGAGTTCACGCCGAAGACGGTTCAGACGACGGATCTGCGAACCAGCCTGGTCTACGAGATCCGTGTGTTCGTAAAGGATCCCGACGACGATCTTCGTCAGGGCATGCCGACGACGGTGCATCTGCCACTCGCAGCCACGGCGAATGCGGCGGGACACGGGTGATGACGGACCCGCTCGCCAATGGTCCGGTGATCATCGGACGCGGCCTGCGCAAGTTTTTTCGCGGCCAAGCCAAGACGATCATCCGGGCCCTTGACGATGTCTCATTCGAAACAGCGCGCGGAACCTTGACCGCGCTGGTCGGACCGGACGGCGCCGGCAAGACCACCCTAATCCGGCTCATGGCCGGCCTGATGAGCGCCGATGAGGGAGAGCTGACAGTCCTTGGCGTTGACGTCAAAGCCAACCCGCAAGCGATCCAGGACCGCATCGGCTACATGCCCCAGCGGTTCGGTCTCTACGACGACCTCAGCGTTCAGGAGAACCTCGACCTCTATGCGGACTTGCACGGCGTTTCAGCGGCTGATCGGCGGGGCCGATATCCAAAACTAATGGAGATGACTGCGCTTGGTCCTTTCACCCGACGGCTGGCAGGCAAACTGTCAGGGGGCATGAAACAAAAACTCGGGCTCGCCTGCACCCTGGTGCGTTCGCCCGATCTGCTCCTGCTGGACGAGCCCACCGTCGGCGTCGATCCCCTCTCGCGGCGCGAACTCTGGGGCATCATCAACGGCCTGGTGCGCGACGAGGGTGTGCCGGTGCTGCTCAGCACTTCCTATCTAGACGAAGCCGCGCGCTGCGATCATGTGGTGGTCCTGCATCGGGGCAAGGTGCTGTCCGACGGGCCGCCATCGAACGTCATCGAGCTGGCGGAAGGCCGCGCCTTCACAGTCAAACCCACAGAGGATCAGGCCCCGCGCGAATTGCAGGCGCGCGTGCTGGGCGAGCCAGGCGTGGTCGACGCCTCGCCGGAAGCGGGTCTTGTCCGGGTCGTGCGCCGCAAGGGCGGCTCGGGCGCGCTTGCGGGGCTCCGCCCACTGCCGACGCCGGCGCGGTTTGAAGACGGATTCATGATGCTGCTGCAGCCAACCGCTGATCGGGCGGGAAGCGGAAACTTGGCCACCGACATGAAGCTCGACCATCCGCCGGCCGGCGACAGAAATGACACGGTGGTTCAGGTCAACGATCTGCTCAAACGCTTCGGCGACTTCGTCGCCGTCGACCACGTCAGCTTCGAAGTGCGGCGCGGTGAGATCTTTGGACTTCTGGGACCTAACGGCGCCGGCAAGACCACGACCTTCCGCATGCTTTGCGGGCTGCTGAACGCCACCAGCGGGGATCTTAAGATCGGCGGCGCCGACCTGCGGCGCAGTCCCGTCTCGGTGCGCCAAAAGATCGGCTATGTCGCGCAGAAGTTCTCGCTCTACGCCCAGCTCTCGG
>Ga0187851_10002020_pt1 | contig 18519 bp, 14 predicted proteins | sample June2016WEW_6_10_FD_132997 | JGI IMG/M metagenome (GOLD analysis project Ga0187851, IMG submission 132997) | Peatland microbial communities from SPRUCE experiment site at the Marcell Experimental Forest, Minnesota, USA - June2016WEW_6_10 | ecosystem: Environmental > Terrestrial > Soil >...
CCCCCAAAAACCGCCTGACTCTCACCCCCCCACCCTGTGGAAATCTTTTTTCGACCCATTCATTGCTCGTAACCAACACGGTATCAACAGCTTGCATTTTAGTAATGTTAGCGAATCAGTAACTGCAAACCCTGTTTTTTGCCCGATTTTCGGCCCCAAAGGAGGCCTATATGGCCAGAAAGGCCCTCATTTTGGCGTTTTCTGAACGCTCACAAGTACCGCAACCTGGGATTTCTGGAGCGGGAATACCACAAACCATAGGACGCGAAAAGGATGGAGCACCCAGGCCGTTGTTGCTGCTTCAGGGAGACAGGGACGCGGCGCCCGGCACGTTGGTGTAAGCTAGGCGAAGCATCAGACTTGTCACAATCTATGAGTTGATTCGTGCAAAGGAGCCATCTTGCCAATTTCCCGGTCTGCTTTCAACAGCGTCACTCCCTCGTTTTTGAGTCTGTCTACGATCCTTGCCCTCTCGATTTCGCTCCTCCTCACTGCGTGCGGCAGCGGAGGGTCATCCGCACCTCCTCCACCCCCTCCCGTTACGTACACAGTTGGCGGCACGCTGACCGGATTGGCCTCCGGCAATAGTATTACCCTCACCGATAACGGCAGCGACCATCTTACTCTCACTGCCAACGGACCATTTACTTTTTCCACCAAGTTAGTGAATGGGGTGGCTTATGCCCTGACGCTCTCCACGACCACCCCGACAGCTCAGCCTTGCACCTCAACGTATGGTGCGGGAACCATCGATGGGGCGGATGTCACGCTGTTGAACGTCTTCTGCGGTCTCCCCGGCGGTCCGGGCACATATACAGCCACCGGCTCACTTGCGACCGCACGTATTTGGCATACCACAACTCTGTTGAACAATGGTACCGTGCTGGCCGCCGGCGGAATTGGCTCTGGACTCGGCTATCTTGCCAGTTCCGAGTTGTACGATCCTTCAACCGGGAGTTGGACAGGTACGGGCGCATTGGCGCAGGCGCGTGCAAACCACACCGCAACCCTGCTGCCCAATGGGAATGTCCTGGTCTGCGGCGGAGTGATCCCGACTGGCGGACAAACCATCTTGGCAAGTTCTGAGATATACAATCCGTCGACCGGGAGTTGGACGGCGACCGGCTCACTCAATACAGGCCGCTGGCTCCATACCGCAACCCTTCTGCCCAACGGCAAAGTGCTGGTCGTCGGTGGGGAAGGACTGACAGGTTCAAGTGAAGCTGTATTAACCAGCGCGGAGTTGTACGACCCTTCCACTGGGGTATGGACTACCACCGGCTCACTCAATACAGCGCGTCAGTACCACACCGCGACTCTGTTGCCCGACGGTAAAGTATTGATTGCCGGTGGAGAGCCTGACACGGTACCCAGTACAAGTAGTGCAGAGCTGTACGATCCCTCCACTGGGACATGGACGGCCACCGGCTCACTGAACACTGCGCGTCAGTACCACACCGCTACCCTGTTGCCCAGCGGCAAAGTCCTGATCGGCGGCGGAGCCAATTTTGAATCACTCACTGTTGCTACCGACCTTGCCAGTGCCGAGTTGTATGATCCGTCAACCGGAGTCTGGAGCAGCACAGGTTCACTCGCAACAGAGCGATCTGCACATACCGCCGTCTTGTTGCCCAGCGGCGATGTGTTGGACAGTGGAGGAGTTAATAATTTCGGTGCTAACCCAACCTGGTTGGCAAGTTCCGAGTTGTACAATCCCGAAAGCGGCAATTGGAGTCCTACCGGATCACTGCTGCAGGCTCGTAGTGACCATACCTCCACGCTCTTGACAGACGGAAAGGTCTTGATAACTGGCGGAGGCACCTCTCTCTATGCCATCGCTACAACCGCCGAACTGTATTTTTAGGCTTGCGGTCGTGTTCCCCATCCTTGCGGCGTTCTTGTACTTGTCGCCAGGATGGGGCGATTAGCGTGGTTTCGTCTCCCACGCTAATCGACAAAATCGACCTGCGGGGCGATGGGGATGATGCCGCGCTCGTGTCCCAGGTCGAGGAGTTTGCGGATAGCTTCGCGGCCGTCTGCGCCGTAGTCCAGGGTGCGTTCGTTCACATACATGCTGACGAAGCGGCTGGCCAGGCGGGTGTCCAGATCGCGGGCAAACTGCATGGCATACTCCAGAGCCTCCTCGCGGTTATCGAGGGCGTGCTGAATGCTGTCGCGCAGGGCTTTGGAGATGATCTTGTGAGACTCCGCGCCCAGGGAGCGGCGGATGGCGTTTCCGCCCAGCGGCAGCACCAGGCCCGTGGTCTCGCGCCACCATGCGCCCAGGTCGAGAACTTTGTACAGGCCGCTGGAGCTGTAGGTAAGCTGGCCCTCGTGGATGATGAGTCCGGCATCGTACGTCCCAGCTAAGATAGCGGGGATGATCTTGTCGAAGGGCACGGTCTCGGTGCGCAACTCGGGATTGAAGACCTTGAGGGCGAGGTAAGCGGTAGTCAGCGTGCCGGGAACAGCGATCCGGATGCGGCCCAGTTCCTCGGGCGTCAGCGGATTCTTGGAGACGATCATGGGACCGTAGCCCTCGCCGACGCTGCCGCCGCAACCCATCAGCGTGTAGCTCTCCTGCAGGTACGGGTAGGCGTGGAAGCTGATGGCGGTAACGTCGAAGAATGCCTCGTCCCGGGCGCGGCGGTTGAGGGTCTCGATGTCGCTGAGGGTATGGGAAAAGCGGTAGCCGGGTACGCGCACCTTGTTGGTGGCCAGGCCATAGAACATGAAGGCGTCATCGGAGTCGGGACTATGGGCGATGGAGATCTCGATGGTCTCCGGCTCTCCGGCGGCGCCGGGATGGAGATGACTCACGGGCAACGAAGATCCTTTCGGGGCCGGGTGCGATGAATGGCCCAGGGGCCGGCTGGAGGCCCTAAACTTCTGTTTCCTGGTCGGCGTCCTCAGCCGGATCGGATGCCGCACCGGCGCCCTTTCGCGGCCTGGAGCGAAGCCGGGCGCGCTGCACCCAGATGTGAATCGTCATTCCGGCGGCTGCGATCAGCAGCCCCGCGAGAGAGACGAAAAGGACAATCAGCAACCAGCGCATGAACGGCAAACCAGGCTCAGAATACCAGACGGGGGAGTCCTTGTTGTATTTCTATGACGGGCGCAAGCTGGCCTGGAGCCAGTCGAGATACGGCTGGCTTGCCGCGTCTACCTTGAGCACCAGGAACTCCGGAGTCTGGTAGCTGTGCAACTCGTGCAGCCGTGCTTCGAGGGCAGCCAGTTGCTCGGGGCCGGTCTTGAGCAGCAGCAGCGTCTCCGTGGAGGACTCAATCTCGCCCTTCCAGCGATAGATGGACTGAACGGCGGGAATCAGCGTAGCGCAGGCGGCAAGCCGCTCCTCGACTAAAGTGCGGGCCAGACGTTCAGCCTCTGCGGGGTTGGCCGTGGTGGTCAGGACTAGGCGGGCTGGGAGAGGGGCTTCTGGCATAGGACTTCTTGGTCAGTTTACGAGGACGTGACGTATTGAAGTAACGGTAACTGCCAAAGCCTCAGTGGATCAAGTCGGCGTGACAATTTGGATGGGATATTCTTGACTGAACATCGCATTCATACCGCCTGAGGGTTTGTTGGCAAGCAATTCTTACGTCGTAGCTGTATTTGGGCCTTGCTATTGCCAGTGGTCTGGTCTCTGGCCTACATCCTTTTGGCGCTGCGATCGGAGGAGCCGGAGCGAGCAGCGAAGTGGCCTGTGTATCAGCGGCGAATCCGCACATTGAACCTGCTCGCCGTTCCCGCATGGTGGGCCGTCATCCGAGCGCTGGCAAATCTGTACTGGCGCTCAGGCGTGCCCGCGGATTGGAAGACCTTTGACCAAATGTTCTCAACCCATCCTAGCCTTTACAGTCGAATCGACGCGATCGCTCGCGTCGGGCATGTTTCCATCGGGAGCGTAGCCAGGCTCAGGCAGGAGATTGACGACAAAGCGGGCGACTTCGGCTTACCCCACGCGGCTGAGTAGGGCAGTATTAATCTGAGGCTGGGAGAGCCCGGCCGAGGCGGAAAGGCGAAATGAGCATTGAATTTGAGTCTGGGATCGAGTTTGGCACGTCAGGTTGGCGGGCGATTGTGGCCGATGAGTTTACCGTGGCCAATATTTAGCTGGCGGTTGCGGGGATCGCCGCCTTTGTGAAGACGCAACCGGAGCCGCATCGCGTGCTCGTTGGGCGCGATCCGCGCTTTCTGGGCGAGAGCTTTGTGGACGTGGCGGCGCGGGTGCTGGCCGGGGCGGGCGTCACGCCGATTGTGATTCTCGAGGCCGCGCCGACGCCGGCCATCGCATATGCCGTGCGTGCGATGGCGCCTTCGAGCCATCGATGACGAAGAGCATCTTGCGATTGGGATCGACACCGCGCGAGACGATGTCTTCGAGTAACTCGGCGACCACCGTGGCGTTCTCCGTGGCCCCTTCCTGGATGCCCAGCACGTGCTTGCGGCCCTCGCTGTCGACGCCCGCCGCGACGATCATGGTGTAGTCGCCGAAGATGAGTCCGTCGATGTAAGTTTCAGGTCATCGAAGCGCCTCCAAAGCAGCGCCTCGACCTCGGCCTCGGAAGCTTCGACTACCCGCCGGCTCACGGCCGACTTACTAACTCCCACCGTCTCGGCCATCGCGGGAATCACTTCCTTGTAGTTGCGCGTAGAGACGCCGCTCCCGATGAGCTGATGAGCCTATCCACAACCGGATGCCGGTGATCCTGGAGCCGCGCGACTATGACCGCTGGCTTTCCTCCGGCGCCCCGGCCAGGCCACCTGTCGATCTGCTCCGCCCTCTTCCCGCCGTCAAGATGCTTGCCTGGCCGGTCAGCAAGCGCGCCGGAAACGTCCGCAACAACGATCCGCAACTGCTTGAGCAATTCTGACCTGCCAGATCCTCTCGACCAGGCTCACAATCTGATTGGCGCTCAATATCTGCTCGTCGTCTTCGTCAGCGCCTTCAACGGCAAGCGCGTCAAGCTGCCCATCGTGGGCGGCCTGGCCGAGAAGCAGGCCAAAGGGTAACCGGCTATGTCAACCACCCCGAAGGCCCGAACGGTTTCGGCACAGGGCCGTTCGCGCGTCTGCGCCCTTTCCGGGACAGACTCCCCTTCCAGGCAGCACCCCGCGCCCAACGTGGAAATTTCTCTTGACAATTACATGCGTCGCGGGTATTCCTAATCTCGTCTCAAAGCGGCGCCTTCCGCACGATTGTTTTCCGCATCCTTCCGGTTTGACGAAGCAAGACAAGGCGCGTAGTAATCGTTTTCAGCAGTCCAGTCTCAACCACGAAAGGAAGAACAATGTCTGCATCGAATCCGACTCCCCTCTCTGAGAATGCCATCGGCGCAATCGCGTACCTCACGCCATTTCCGGCAATCGCGTTCCTGGTCCTCGTTCCCTACAAGAAGAGCTCCTTTGTGCGCTTCCACGCATGGCAGTCGCTCTTTCTGACCTTTGTTGCGGTGATCCTTACCTATCTGCTGGACCTTGGCTTTGAGTCCACCGGAATGCTTGGGGCACGCCTTTTTGTGCCTGTCACTGCGCTTATCTTGTTCTTCTGGCTGTTCGTGTGGATTCTTTGCGTGCTCAGGGCGGTGAACGGCAAGCGTTTCAAGCTGCCCGTCATCGGCACCCTTGCCGAAAAGCAGGCCGAAGGGTAACCGGCTCTTCCCGCCTTCCCGAATGCACGAATGGCCTCCGCGCAGGGGCCGTTCGTGCATCTGCGCCTCCGGCCCGGATACCGCACGGCTAAAGACGCCAATCCCCGCTCCTCGGCGGAGATTTCTCTTGACAATCGCCTGTACCGGGCGTTTTTCTTATCTCGTCTCAAGACGACGCCTACCGGATAGCGGCTTTCCGGTCTTCCCCCCGGTTTGCTGAATCAGAACAAGGCGCGCAGCACTCGTTTCCAGCAATCCAGTCTCACTCGCGAAAGGAATCCGCATGTCCGAACCGACCCCGTCTCCCTTTACTGACAATGCCGCCGGCGCAATTGCCTACATCACACCGGTCCCGGCGATCGTCTTTCTGGTCCTCGAGCCCTATAACAAAAGTTCCTACGTGCGCTTTCACTCCTGGCAATCCATCTTCCTCTTCATCGTATGGGTCGTCGTCTCCGTTGTGATGACGATGCTTGTCGCAGTCACGGCCTTCCTTATGCCCTTTCTCATGTGGCGGCTCGCCCAGCTCATCAACCTTGCATTCTTCATCGTGTGGATCATTTGCCTTGTCCAGGCCGTGAACGGCAAGCGATTCAAGCTGCCGGTCATCGGAGCCCTCGCCGAAAAGCAAGCCGGAGCCTAGACCGGCTCCTCGCTATCGCAAGCGGCGGCGGAATCCCGCAGACCTCAGCGCCACCTGCCTTTCTTGCCGGACTTCTTCTTCGGCTTGAAGGGCGGAGTAGTTGTGTCCCTGCGCTTGCTCTTCTTCTCCCTTGGCGGGGACTTGGAGGGCTTCTTGCCGGCCCCACTTCCCGTCAGCGGAATCCCCTCTTCCACAATCGAGAACTGCAATCGTCGCTCAGCCGCCAGGATACGGACCAGAATCACCTGTACCCGGTCGCCGGCCCGGAAGCGGCGCCCCGTGCGCTCGCCGATAATCTCGTGTGTGTTCTCGCGCCAGGTATAGCGGTCGCCGGTGAGCGAATCGATGGGCACAAGCCCCTCGACAAACAAGTCGGTCAGTTCCACAAACAAGCCGTACTTCGCCGGGTTCAGAACCAGTGCGGCAAACTCCTCGCCGACGCGATCCTGCATGAATCGAACCTTCTTCCACTCCACCAGCTCGCGCTCTGCCTCGGCGGCCCGGCGCTCGGTCTGGCTGGCCTCCTCGGCAATCTGCGCCAGTTCGGCCTCGGAAATCGGCGGCTCTCCATGAGAATCAGAGGAAGGGCGCCCCACCCTCGCCGAGTCCTTGTTTTTGCGGCGAGGGTGGGGAGCCACACTGCTCGACCGGACTCCTTCACTCGGATGCGTCCACGGCGAGCCATGCCGCCCCTCCGCCACCACCCCCTCGCCGCTCACCCCCTCCCGCAGCAGCGCCTTGGCAATGCGATGGACGATCAGATCCGGATAGCGGCGGATCGGCGAAGTAAAGTGCGTGTACGTCGGCGCGGCCAGCGCAAAATGTCCCTCATTGACCTCTGAGTAGCGCGCCTGCATCAGCGAGCGCAGCATCAGGTAGCTCAGAATCCGCTCCTCCGGCTTGCCCTCGATCTTGGCGGCCAGCTTCTGATACATGCGCGGCGTCACCGGCATATCCTCGGCCACTTCGTGCACTCGCGGTTTGCGCCCCTGCCCGCGCATCTCCCTGCGCTCGCCGCGCGTCTGGATGCGTCTGACCGGCAGCGCGCCCAGGCCCAGCGAGTAGCCGAAGCTGGCCGCCAGCTCCTCAAACTGGACCACGCGGCGCGGCTCCGGCTTTTCATGGATGCGATAGAGCGACGGCACGCCCAGATCTTCCAGCCAAGTGGCCACGCACTCGTTTGCCGCCAGCATGAACTCCTCGATCAGCCGGTTGGCCCAGGTGCGCTCCGACTTTGTCACTCCGCGCATCTGGCCGTGTTCGTCAAACTCGATTACCGGCTCGGGCAGGTCAAAGTCGATTGAGCCCCTCGCCTCGCGCCGCTTATTCATCAGAACCGCCAGCCTGTGCATCCGCTCGAACTCCGGCACGAGCGAGGTGTAGCGCGCCCGCGTTTCCACGTCCCCCTCCAAGATCGCGTGAACCTCGGTGTAGGTCATCCGCGCCGCCGAGCGGATCAGGCATTCGACAATCTCGTAGCTCTCGATCCGCCCGGTCGAATCCAGTTGCATCAGGCAGCTCAGCACCAGCCGGTCTTCGCCGGGGCGCAGGCTGCATATATTCGTGGAAAGCTCCTGCGGCAGCATGGGAATAGCGCGGTCGGGAAAGTAGACGCTCGTTCCCCTGAGCCGCGCCTCCAGGTCGAGGTCCGTCTCCGCGCGCACATACTCGGCCACGTCGGCGATGTGGACTTGAAGTTCATAGCCGCCGTCGACTCGCTCGCTCACCAGCACCGCGTCGTCAAAGTCCCGCGCCGTCTCGCCGTCGATGGTGACGATGGAAAGGCCGCGAAAATCATGGCGGCTGTCGGCCTCGGCAGAGTCGAGATAAGCCACGGCGCGCGCCTCGGCCAAAACGTTCTCCGGAAAGATCCGCGGCAATTGGTGCTTGCGGATCATCATCTCCACATCCACGCCAAAGTCGTCCGGCGCGCCCAGCACCTCGATCACCCGGCCCACCGGCGGCCTAGTCGGCGTCGGCCAACTGGTGATCTCCACATCCACGACCAGGCCCTCCAAGTCGTCGTGCGCCGGGGTGGTTGTGGCTTCGCTTCCCAGCACCCGATGCGGCGTGGCCGACTCACTCACCGGAGGCAGCTCCTCTCCGAATGGAATCACAATCGCCTGCGTCATCCGCTCGTCAAATGGAACGACGCTATGCCCCTGCGCCCGATCCGACCGCGCGGAGTGAAAGACTCCAACCACGGTAGGATTGTGCCGCTCCAAGACCCGCACAACCCGGCCCATCCGCCGACCATCGGCCTTGGGAGGCTCAACCTCGACCAGCACCTGGTCGCCCTGCATCGCGCCGTTGATCTCGTTAGGCGGAATGAAGATGTCTTCCGTTCCGGAAGCCTGCCGCGCATTGGGCCGCACAAAGCCGAAGCCGTCGCGATGCAGATCGAGCCGCCCCGCCGCCAGATTGTCGCGCGTTCCCAGCGGCCGGGGAATGTTCCAATGTTCGCGGTCGAGTTTGGTCAACTCGCCGCGCGCCGTCAGCCGGGCGAGTTGTTCCAGCAACAGCCGCCGCTCCCGTCCACCGCCCAGCGACAGCTCGCGCACCAGTTGCTTATATCCGGCCTTCCCGCCGGCAGAGCGCGCAATCCGCGCCAGCAGTTCCCGATCAGTCATAGCTCAATTAGAACTCAAGCAAAGGCTGTCCCGTAGGACTCCCGATCAACAGGGCCGATTTGGTTCTTGGTTTCCCACACTTTCCGCAGAAAAAGCCGAAAAGGATGGGTCACGGAGCACTATTAGTTGATTTGACTCTGCGGGACTTGCCCGGAACCTTCGCCCTTTTCATCGGCCCATAGACCGTCACGGCGATGTGCGCATTGATCTCAGAGGCGGCCCTTAGTGCTTTTGGCGAGATGGCGGACCAATAGCAGTTGCTTGGACCCGGTGCTTCAATGCCGATGTCGAAAGTGCGAGTTTTCGCAGAGTCCCACAGTTCCCTTGCTCCTGGCGGGAGTTCCTGAACGAGCCTGCAAAACCCAAGAATCAGCATTTCCGGACTCTTCGGATGCCTGACTTGCGGAAGAGGGGACCCAGAGAGCTCCAGGTGAGCTTCGTAGGTTCGCTTAAAACGCCCTACGTGAAGAACAATAACCTTCTTGCCCATTGCGTCTGCCAATGGCTGCAGGTCTGACTTCGAGCGGACGTCGAGGTCGACATTCAGGAACCGCGTCTTGTCCAGGACGCTTTGGGTCATCGCCACCTGCTCTTGGAAGACGAATATACCATCCGAGCCTGGCTACTTGCCTGCCCGGAACGCGGCTTTACTCCCTTCCCGGCCTGCTCCGCTGTTACCAGAGTGGGAAACCCACCCCTCAATCCCACCCCCGCTCTCGATCAATTCGGGCGGGCGGGATTAAAATGGACGATAGTGCCATTTTCCATGCGGACCGCAAAGGGATAACATGCTAGTTGTGGCCGCAGGAGGGCTGGCCGGCAAATGACCGGCAGTCCACAGATTCAGATTTTGGGCCCACGGCAATGGCCCGAGCCTTGGAAGCCCCGTCCTTTCAGGACAGAAGAGGAACGTCATGAGTGCAATGTGGAAGCCCAGCCAATCAGGACCGGTTCACCTCAATCCCACACCGGAACCCGCCCGCCCGGTGCCGCCCGCTCCGCCTGTTGAGCCCGTCAACCGCACCCCGGTTTCGGCTGGCGATCAGGCCACCATCAGCAAAGGTCTCTTCATCAAAGGAGAGATCACCGGCTCCGAGTCGCTGTATATCGACGGCAAGGTGGAGGGCAGCGTCACCCTCCCCGGAAACCGCGTCACAGTGGGCAAAAACGGCCAGGTGGCGGCCAGCATCGGCGCGCGCGAAATCGTTATTTTGGGCAAGGTGCGCGGCAATGTCGCCGCCTCCGACCGGGTCGATATCCGCGCCGAGGGCGCACTGACCGGCGACGTCATCGCGGCGCGTATCAGCATCGAGGATGGCGCCTTCTTCAAAGGCGGCATCGACATCAAGAAGGCTGACGCCAAACCGGCTGCTGTTGCCCTGGTCGCGTCTCCGGCCCCGGCTCCAGCTTCGTCTCCGGCCCCGGCTGCGCCTGAGGCGCCTAAGCCGGCCCAGCCTTAGCCGTCTCTTCGGTTCCTCTCCGACACAAACGCCCCTGCGGTGACAGGTGCGTTTGTGTCTTCAGGACGATCATGCTTTACCGGCCTAGTCGAGCGCCGAATCGCTGGACCTGGCGACTAAAGTACGAGAAATGAAACGGGAATGAAACGGGTAGTCGATTACATAAGCTTAACAAAGTAAAATGGATAGATAAAAATGAATCTGAAATGACCGGGGAAAGTCCTATCCGATCCCCAGCCGCTTCATCGTCGCCCTGGGCAGCGCCGAGCCGGTCTTTTCCAGCACCCATTTCACCATTGCCAGCCACAGCGCCGCTCCAGCCACAAGCACCGCCAGGTCAATCCAGCGCGTCTGGCCCGGCATCGCCCGGTGCGCCAAACCGCCCAGCCACCAGAAGACCACTCCAACCCCCGCGCCGCTCACCACGGCAGCCAGCAGGCAGCGGCCCATCTCCGCATAGTCCAGGCTGGCCAGCGAGACCATGCGCCTCTGGTGCAGCAGCACGGCCAGCGCCACGGTCTGCATTGCGATGCCCAGGTCGGAGGCAACCGCCAGCCCCATCGCTCCCTGCCAATGGTAGAGCGACCAGTAAACCGGCAGCGAGACCAGTGTGACTACCGTTCCCGCCGCCATGGGCAGGAAGGTGTTGCCCGCTGCGTAGAAGGCGCGCGCATAGATCGCCTGCGCCGACCACAAAAATAAGCTGACGGAGAAGACTGCGAAGTAGCCGGCGCACTCCCGCGCATCGGCCGGGGAGAAGCGTCCGCCCACGAACAGCATTTCCACCAACGGCACGGCCAGCGCCACCATGGCCGAGGCCGCCAGCAGCCCCAGCGAACTGACGCGCGAGACCGAGTCGGCCACGCCAGTGGCGAACTCATAGCGCCGATCCCCGCTCCACAGGCTGGCGAAGAAGGGCATCGAGGCCACGCCCGCCGCCTGGGCCAGCACCGCCATCGGCGCGGTGAAGAGGCGCTTGGCGTAGGTCATCAACGAAATCGCTCCGTCGGTCGAAGAGGCGAAGTGCGCGATGATCCAGCTATCGGCGGTGACCAGCGAAATCCCGGCCATCAGCGGCAGCGAGAGCCGCACCCACTCGCGCAGGCCAGCGTCGCGCCAGTCCAGAATCGGCCGATAGCGCGCGCCGGCCCGCCGCGCGAAGATCGCGTTCAAGAGAAACGGTCCGCAAAACGCCCCGGCCAGCGTGCCGATGGCCAGCGACGAAACCCCCAGCCGGCGCACCAGCAGCAAACCGCCCACGATCGTGCCAAGGTTGTAGATCAGCGGCGCAACCGCCTGAACGTTGAACTGCTTGCGCACCAGCAGAACCGCGCCGAAGACCCCTCCGGCAAAGAAGAATAACTGCGCCGGCAACAGAATCCGCGTCAGGTGAACGCACAGCGCGGCCTTCTCCGCGTCGAAGCCGTTGAACCACCAGCGAACATACCAGGGAGCCAGCATTTCGGCCAGCACCAGGGCCGCGCCCAGCACCAGGTACATCGTGGTCAGAATCACCGACAGCGACCGGTACCCCTCGGCTTCGCGCCCCGTCTCGCGATAGCGCGTGAGAATTGTGACAAAGGTGATGGAAGCCGCGCCGCCCACCAGAAAATACGAGATCATGTCAGGCAGGACAAAGGCAGCGTTGAAGGCGTCGGCCTCCACTCCCCGCCCGAAGAGCCAGGCGATGTACATGTTGCGCAGGAGACCGAAGACGCTCGACAGCAAAGTTGAGGCCCCCAGCATCACGGTCGCCGAGAAAGCCGTGTGAATATAGGAAGGGCGCAGCATCCCCCAGGCGCGCGCCCACCCGCTTCGCGCCGCCACAAAAGGTTCAGTTGGGGGCCGTTGAGTCACTGGACTCGATTTTACCGGCGCGAGGGCGAAGAGCGTAAAAGACAACAGCAAATAGCAAGGATCGACATTCCACATCGACCGCTCACAAGAAGCTCAAATCCCCGAGAACCTCATCGGAAGCACCCCGTCCGGTTTGCCCGCTGCGGGTCGGCGCAGTCGAGACGCCAAAATCGAGAGGTCCGCGGCCCCGGCCGAAAGTCGCGGACAATAAGGGTTCGCCCAAATGCCGTCGATAAATGAAGGTGCACAGCCTTTCGACGCATAACTGATCCCGTTACTTTAGTGTCCGTATATGGTGACTATTACCCATCCACTGTTGCTCCTTGGTTTGCGAACCGATGTAGAGTGTAAGGACTGACAGTTCGGTGCCAGTTCGAGAGGATTCTGCCCGGTGAAGAGACTGATCCCAGTAGTTGCGATCATCCTTGGCTGGGCCTCGGCTGCCTGGGCAGCGCCGCCCGTCACTCTGACCACGCTGCGCGCCATTCGCGCCCTCACCAATGCCGAGGCCAGCCGCAAGCTGCCCGTTGCCTTCGAGGCGACTGTTACCTACTACCGCGACTACGAAAACACTTTGTTTGTGCAGGATGGCAGCGCGGCAGTTTTTGTCTTTGACTCCCAGGATACCAAGCTGGTTCCCGGCGATCGCGTGCTGGTGGAGGGAAAAACGGATGCGGACTTCAGCCCCAATGTGCACGGTGAAAAAATTACCTTGCTGCGCCACGGCGCCGCACTCCAGCCGGTGCCGGCCACTTTCGACGAGCTGAACCGTGGCCTGTGCGACGGCACGCCGGTCACGGTGACTGCCGTGGTGCGCGCTGCCTACCTGGAAGAACGGCCGAATCAGCGCGACCCCAGCCTGCCGAAAGTTATCAGCACCCGCCTGCAAGTGCTTGCGGAGAGCGGGAGTCTTGAGGCGTCCATCGACAGCATAGAAGACGCGAACGCACTGGCAAACCTGCTCGACGGCCAAGTGAAGATCACCGGAACTGCCGCCAGGGTTTTCGACCCCAAAATGCAGCCGGCAGGCGTGTTGCTCCATGTATCGAGCATGGCGGATGTGAAGGTTCTGAGGCGCGCCGCCGTCAGCGCGCTCTCCCTTCCACTCACACCCATGGACAAGCTTTTCACCAGCCAGCGTGCTCACGATCTCACGCAGCGGGTCCGGGTTCGTGGAACCATCACTTATTACGAGCCGGGGAGAGCCGTTGTTCTCGAGAATGGCTCCAGGAGCCTGTGGATTGCCACCAAGATGGCCGGCAGCGACTTGCGGATCAACGATGCGGCAGACGCCACCGGATTTCTCGACGCCCATGGCGGTTACCTGACCCTGATCGACGGCGAAATCTGGGATAGCCACGCGCCGGCCAACGTCGCGGCGCAACCGGCAGCCTGGCGGCAGCTCGCATCCGGCAGCCTTCCATTCGGCCTGATCTCTGTCGAGGCGGATAAGATAACAGAGCTCCGCGCGGCCTCGCAGGACGAGTATGTTTTCTCCGCCCAAGGCGATTTGTTCACAGCGGTTTACAGCCACCTGAACGAAGCAGCTCCGTCGATGAAGGAGATTCCTGCGGGATCAAAAGTCCGCGTCACCGGCATCGCCGTCCCCGAGAACTCCTACCCATTCAGATCCCGGCCTGCTTTCGAGATTCTCCTGCGCTCCCCTGACGATATTGTGATCGTCGCCAAGCCCGCCTTGGTGGCCGTCGGCAACCCCGCCATTTCGATCGGCCTGATGGTGCTGGTGATGATTGCTTTGGGCGCCAGGGTATTCGTCCTCAAGAGGAAAGTGCGCCGTCAGGCCGGCAAACTGGGCACAATGGCCTATCTCGAACAGCACCGCACCCGCATCCTTGCCGACATCAACGGTTCAAAGCCCCTGGTCGAAATTCTCGAATCGATCACCGACATGATCTCCTTCATGCTGGGTGGCGCGCCCTGTTGGTGCGGCGTCAACGATGGAGCGCGGCTTGGCAGATACCCTCAGGACGCAAGCCGCCTGCACATCCTGCACGAAGAGATTCCGGCCCGCTCCGGACCGCCGCTGGGAACCCTCTTTGCCGGTTTCGATTCCGGGATTATCCCCGGCATCAATCGCACATTCGCCCAGGAGAAGGAGGTGCTTTCCGGGGGAGCGAAGCTGGCCATGCTGGCCATAGAAACCCGTAGGCTTTACTCCGACCTGGTAAGCCGCTCGGAACTCGACCTGCTCACCAATATCCCCAACCGCCGTTCGATGGTCGAGCGCCTGGACGTCTTGATTGAAGAAGCGCGCCGGAATGCCAGCGTCTTTGGCGTGATCTACATCGATCTCGACAAGTTCAAGCCGATCAACGACAAATACGGCCACCACGTAGGAGACCTGTTCCTTCAGCAGGTCGCAATGCGCATGAAGCAGCAGCTCCGCTCCCATGACCTGCTGGCGCGGCTGGGCGGCGATGAGTTTGCCGTGCTGCTTCCGATGGTGCGCAACCGCACACGGATCGAGGAAATCGCCCTGCGACTGGAACATTGCTTCAAAGAACCGTTTCTCATTGATGGAAAATCTCTGCAAGGCGCGGCCAGCTTTGGGTATTCCATCTATCCAGAAGACGGCGACACCAGGGACAGCCTCCTGAGCGCCGCCGACGCCGCAATGTACGTGGCCAAGAACTTCCGCAAGCAGGCCGCCACCAAAATGGCCGGAATCGAGGAACCCGCGCCCGTGGACATAGCTCGCGTATAGGATCGTGGACCGGAGTTGCGTATAAGATAAGGCTCGACATTCCGCTGCGCCCTTCCTTCAACTTCCAGGAATCTATCAACATGGAAGCTCTGGTCCGCCCGCATCGGCGGTACAAAGACTCCTCAACCGCCGCCTCCCCGCGTATCCTGTCGCCATGAGGCATTGCGTCCAGTGGACTCTCGGATTGGGAATTGTATTGTGGATCGCCGTTGGCCGTAGCGCATCCGCTCAGGCGATTCATGGCCGCGTAGGCATCCTCCTTCCGCCGCCCCCCGCCGCCGAGGCCACCCCGGTGGGAGACGACTACTTCGGCACGAAGGTCACAGATAACTACCGCTGGCTGGAAGACGGAAAGAGCCTTGAAACCCGCGCGTTCCTCGATGCCCAGAACGCCTACGCGTCGCGTTACATGAAGCAGGCGCGCATCCGCTCCCAAATCCTGGACGACCTGGAGGATCTCGAGCACGTCTCCCTGTGGTCCATCCCCATCGAGCGCGGCGGCAATTACTTCTTCCTGAAACGCTTAGCAGGCGAGGAGCAGGCCTCGATCTACATTCGCCGCGGCGTCACGAGCCGATCCGGAACCGGCAAAGACGAGCGATTGATTGATCCCGCAGCAACCAGCCGCGACCCCGGCGCCTCTGTTGACCTGGCCGACGTCTCCCGCGACGGAACGCTGGTGGCCTACCGGACGCGCCAGGGCGGCGCGGACGAAGCCGTCATCCGCGTTTTCAATGAGAAGACCGGCAAGACGCTGGAGGATGAGCTGCCCAGCGGCCGCTATCTCAGCGTCAGCTTTGCTCCGGATGGCGCCAGCTTCTACTACACGCGCAACGAGAAGGCGGGCACGCTGCTCTACCAGCACGCGCTGGGAACGCGCAACTCGAAGGACACGCTGGTCTTCGGCCGCGAGTTTTACGGCGAGAGTCTTGGCCCCGACGACCCTTTCACTGCCAAGGTGACCGAGGACGGCCGCTATCTCGTCGTCCGGATCGAGCGTGGCCTCCCCGCCCGGCGCGTCGATATCGTCTTCCGCGACCTGACCAAGCCGGGCGCATACTTCGACATCCTGGTCTGGGGGCTGGACTCCCGCTTTTCGGCCATCTGGGCCAAAGGCGCGTGGTACGTGAGAACCGATTACCAGGCGCCCAATGGGCGCATCCTCAAGGCCGACCCCGGCATCCTGCCCGACGAGTGGAAGACGACTGTTCCCGAAGCGCCCCAGCCCATTGAGAACTTCTCCATCGTGGGCGGCAAGCTTTACGTCACGCGCCTCAGGGATGTGAAACCGGAGACTTCCGCCTACACGCTGGATGGCAGGCCCGCCGGCATGATCGATTCCAGCGGAATCGGCACGCTCTCCCCCGTGGAAGGAACGCCGAACGGCCGCTACGGCTTTTTCAGCTTCCAGTCCTTCCTTCAGCCCCCCACCGTCTACCGGCTGGATTCGCTCACCGGCAAGCGCGAGGTCTTCGTCCAGCCGAAAATTCCTTTCGACCCCAATGAATTTGAACTGAAGCAGGTCTTCTGCAGATCCAAGGACGGCACACAGGTCCCCATCTTCATCGCCGGCAAGAAGGGATTGAAACAGGATGGGACCGAACGCCTGCTGATGACCGGCTACGGCAGTTTTGGCGTCAGTGTCACCCCGGCCTGGAATCCAGCCTATGCCTGGTGGCTGGAGCAGGGCGGCTGGCTGGCTCTGCCCGGCCTGCGCGGCGGCGAGTACGGCCAGAGCTGGCATGAGCAGGGGATGCTCGAAAAGAAACAGAATGTCTTCGACGACTGGTTCGCCGCCGCCGAGTTTCTTGTCGCCAACAAGTACACAGCGCCCGCGCACTTCGCCATCGCGGGCCAGGAGAACGGCGGCCTTTTGATGGGCGTCTCCATCACTCAGCGGCCGGAACTCTTCTCCGCAGTCTGGTGCGCGGATCCGCTGCTGGACATCCTGCGCTACCAGAAGTTCCCAGCCGGCTCCCAATGGAAGTCCGAGTATGGTTCGGCGGAGAACCAAAAGCAATTCGACTACCTCCTCAAGTACTCGCCCTATCACAACGTCAAGGCCAGCACCGCCTATCCCTCCGTTATCTTCTTCACCGCCGGGAGCAGCGCCTTCGCGGACCCTCTTCACGCCCGCAAGATGACGGCCCTGCTGCAATCGGCCTCGTCCAGCGGACGGCCCATTCTTCTCGACGACAGCCTGTCCTCTGGCCGCACTGCCGGAGGTCCTGTCGAGCAGCAGATTCAGGACGATGCCAGCCAGCTCACCTTCCTCTGGACTGAAACAGCACAGCCTGCCTCCCATCCATAGCGCTGGCCCGCCAGCCAGGTACTCATTTCACCGGCCCTCCGGTAACCTCATGCCGCCGCAGTCCTTTCCGATAAGAAAGATGCGGGAATCAAGCAGTGTCTTTTCGCGAGTGACTTTCCACCGGACGCAGTTCCGCGGTCGAGCGCGGACAACGGCGAAGTGCCAGAGTTCCGCTCCTTGCGTAGCCAGCAGGCACGCGCTGCAGCGGGCTAAGAACCGGTTTGGCAGAACGCCGCGGGGCCAGGAGCCAAGATGCCACAAGTCGATTTGGAGATGACCGGAACCGATTGGCAGCAAGAAGCTGAGCGGCTGGCTATCCTCGACGCGACCGGGATTCTCGACACTCCGCCGGAGCCCGCCTATGATGCCGTCACCCGGCTGGCCGGTGAGTACTTCCAGGCCGATTCCGCCGCCTTGGGCTTTGCCGATGAAAGCCGCGTCTGGATGAAGTCCTGCTGGGGCCAGACGGTTCGCGAACTGCCCCGCAAAAACTCCATCTTCAACCTGGTCCTCGCCGAGGACGGTCCCGTAATCGTCTCCGACATCTTCAGGCATCCTCTGTGCCAAATGCTCTCACCCCGCCTCAAACAGCTCGGCATGGCATCTTTTGCCAGCGTTCCCGTGCGTTCCTCCGACGAAAGAATTCTTGGCATCTTGACTATCCTTCGCGCTGAACCCTGCCCGGAGATGGAGCCGGAAGCGATTCGCACTCTGGAGAATCTGGCTGGAATGGTCTCCAGCCAGTTGGAACTGCGCAGGCTGCGCAAGATCCTGAGCGGACCCGGCCATGGGCCGCTCCGCTCCCACGCCGCTCCGGACGTCAGCGGACGCTGGCCGAACGCGGCCGATCTGCGCTTTGCCCTCGACCAGGGCCAGTTCATCCTCCATTACCAGCCGGAGGTCGACCTCGCCACGCGCAGGATCGTCGGGCTGGAAGCCCTTATCCGTTGGGCTCATCCCGAGCGGGGGATGGTCCACCCCAAGAACTTCATTCCGCTGGCCGAAGAGAACGGGATGATTATGCCCATCGGCGACTGGGGACTCGCTCAAGCCTGCGGCCAAATCCAGAAATGGTGCCATGAGGACCCCCGCCACGTTTCACTGCGCGTCTGCGTCAATCTCTCCGCGCGCCAGTTCCTGCGGGAGGGCCTGGCCGACCACGTCGAGGCTCTCCTCGTCCAGGCCGGTATCTCCAGCCGCCAACTTGGCCTCGAGATGACCGAGTCCAGCCTCATTCCCAAC